>Ga0209573_1001157_pt1 | contig 43125 bp, 35 predicted proteins | sample TNRBio252014_DNA_FD_185870 | JGI IMG/M metagenome (GOLD analysis project Ga0209573, IMG submission 185870) | Wastewater treatment Type I Accumulibacter community from EBPR Bioreactor in Madison, WI, USA - TNR Reactor_6/25/2014_ DNA (SPAdes)... | ecosystem: Engineered > Bioreactor > EBPR >...
GCAATCCTACCTTTTTATCCTTTCATGGCGGTCGTAGCTCAGTTGGTTAGAGCACAAGATTGTGGATCTTGGGGTCGCGGGTTCAATTCCCGTCGACCGCCCCATTTGTTACCCTCTGACGAACCAAACTTTCCTCTGCGCTAAAAATTGGCTCAGTAGTGGAAGATATACGGTTCGCCAGAGGGGCAACTAAACCGTTTCCATTCTCCTGATTTTTCCCTTTCGCCGCAGGATTAAGGCTCTTGTTATAGCTTTCTGCTAATTCGTTTAATACGTCATTCCAAATTTCCGAATTGTTCCCACCCGAAAAAGGTCTTCCGAATATTCCCATATCGAGCCGACCGATACCTTTTTTCTTATCTGTAATGTGTATGACGACATAACGCACAAAACGAGGGAGAATTGATTTAACTCTTTCTAAGTTCTTCTCGTTCATCAGGAATATGTCATTAAAAAGTAGAAGCGACTGGATTTGTTCATGCGCAGCACCCGCTTGTGTCTTTTCCGCTCGTATCTCTTGCTCCAGTCGTTTTTCTTCAATCTCCAGATTTTTCTGTTCTTGGTCGAGCGCCTCCAATTTTTCTTTTATTGAGGCAAGCTGAGCGACACCCTTGTTCGCCAAAATATCGACAAGATTAGAAACCTTATCCTTTGTAACTTTCAACGTCTCGTAAACTCTACTCAGGTCTTTTTCTAAGACACCCACACGGATAGATGTTGCCGTATTTGCTCCGCCAACCACTTTTTCAATAACAGCCGGATCGAGACTTAATTTTCTGATAAATTCAATAACGCCTTTATCAATCGTCTCAGCAGGCAGATACACTTCCTCACAATCAATTCCATTAGTCTTATCCGCTTTAGAACATAAATAATAGGGGTAATACTGCCCTTGCCGCCCTGTCCCCGGTTTTGGAACCATGCTGGAATGACATTGAGGACATCTTAAAATTCCCTGAAGAAGATAAACGTATTTTTGAAATACTCGATTAGCCGTATGGTTAGTACGTCGATTACCACGCATAATTCTTTGAATCGATTCATGATCCGCTAAACTTCTTAACGCTGCCCAATTACCTTCAAGCACTTCACCATTATATTCCTGCTTTCCTGTATAACGAATATTCTGAAGGATGCGCGAGACCTGCGGTTTAGAATAAGTTTTTCCGCGAGATGTTTTATAGCCCTTTTTGTGAAGTGCTTTTACGACACGAATGACGCTTTGATGTGTCAGATATAATTTGTCGATCAATTCCACATGCTTTTTATAAACAGGATGGACTTTTAAAGTGCTCTTTCCTTCTTCACGAACAGCTTGATATCCTAACGGAGGACTTCCTAAGGGTCTGCCTTGGCGAGCATGTCGTTTTGTAGTTTCTATACTGTATTGTGCAATTCTTTCGGCCTGCCACTGAGCGAGATTTGCATGATTCCGCATAATCATCTGCCCATCCGGTGTAGAAGTATCAATATCCAAATCCAAACACACCAATGCTGCTCCGCTTGAATTTAGTTCGGATGAAATATCCATATAATCCCTGACATTTCTGGCAATCCGATCAAGCTTTGTTACCACGATAACGTCGATTAACTTTGCTTGAGCCAATTCAACTGCTTTAGCTAAACCATTGCGTCCATCTCGGGTTGTGGCACTTCGACCACGTTTAACACCACACTTGTCCTCATTTTCCACATAGAGGTCAATTAACTTCCACTCTTGGGGAGCATTAATACTTGATTTAGCCTTCACCCAATTGGTTATGACTTCCTTCTGATGCTCAAGCGACTCACCTTCCTTAGCCTGCTTATCAGTCGAAACCCGAACAATTCCAAACACCCGCAAGGTCTTTAAACTTTTAAAATTTTGGATGGTAGGAATTTCATTCCATCTTCGTTTCTTTCTCGCCATGTCCCCTCCCTCTCAAATTTTCTTTAGGGTAACATAATAATGTTTTGGTAGAAATACGCAACTACTTTTCTGGGGTGTCGCCCACAATCTCCCTCGCCTGGTCTTGGCAGGTCTCAGACCACAATATAGCCAAGGCATCGATAAAGTCTCGCAAACGATCTTCGTCAGATAACAGATTGTATGGGTTGGTGGGATTATTGATTAAATCCGGATAGGCGTCAGGCGGGCATATTCTGATTTCTAAACATAAGGAACGGCCGTGCACCCACTTCCGTTTTTTTTTACGTGGCAACCCATTCGCGGGAGAATCAAGCTCCATAAATTAGCTCGGTTTCCCTTCAACATTTTTAGGTTCAGTAGCGCCAGGTCTCGCAGAAGGTTTTCGGTCCAGAAAAAGATTTCTCCCGCGACGGACTTCTTTTCTGAGCTCTTCCGCTTTAGGCAATTTGAGTTTGTAGTTAGATACAAATATTTTGTTACTCAAATCTCCAAGAGCATATTGAACGTAGGTTTTATCTTTTCCTGCACATAAGATTATGCCGACAGGCTCATTTTCACCGGGGAGAATAGCTTCGTGCTTTGCCCAATTTAGGTAGAAATTCATTTGCCCTGCGTCGGCATGATTGAACTCCCCAATTTTGAGATCAATAAGAACCAGACATCTCAAAATCCGATGATATAGTAAAAGATCGATTCTGTAATACTTGCCGCCCACCATGAATCTTTTCTGTCTTGCTACAAATGTAAATCCCTCTCCTAACTCTAAAAGAAAATTCTCCAAGTGCTTGATGAGGGCATCCTCAAGATCAGATTCGGAGTAATCATCCCTAAGATTTAAAAAATCCAGAACATAGGGTTCTTTAATCGCATCTTCAGGACACTGGATAATATTTTGATTATGCGCTTTTGAAATGACAATCTGCTTTTGTCGCGACAGAGCCGTCCTCTCAAAAAGGAGCCCTTGGATTTGGCGATCTAATTGGCGAAAGGACCAATTTCCCTTTAAACAAACTGCCTCATAAAAATCCCGGCGAAACTTTTCTTTAATTCGCATAAGACAGCAGTAATGAGACCAGGAGAGTGGAAAATGTTGTTGAAAGCTTTCTGACGTAGGAAGAAATTTCGCAGACACTGTCTGCGAAATTGGGTATATCTGATAAAATAGACGCATTTGCTCCAGATTTCTCTCTGAGAATCCGCGCCCGTATTTGTGCGATAAGTCCTTTCCTAACCGCTTCAAGAGAGTTTTTCCGTACTCGGCCCGCTGACTACCTCGCTGTTCATATTTAACGATCCAGCAGCCCGTAGCCCAATAAGTCGCAATTAAGGCCGTATTAATTTGGCGAACCGCATAATGCCGACCTTCCTCTATAAAAGAAGATATTCTGATTACTAGCTCTTGATATCCCCTAACCTCCGGCGGCGCCAATTGGCTCTGATTTTTTTTATGCTGCATGTCCAACCCTGTCTGGTTCTAAATATTGGTTTAAATCTTTTAAAGATTGAATGTCGCCAATATCAAACCACCGGCCATCAAAAATCACGCCATACATTTCTTCCTTCTTGCTCAGCCAACCAATGAAATCACCAATGCGGTCAGGATTCAGCTTTTCGATTTCCAAGTATTGATAAACCCTAATCGCGAGTTTTCTCGGTAAGTAGTAAACCCCGAGGCTTGCGAGCGTTGATTTTGGCAAGATGGGTTTTTCTTGAAAATCCGAAACCATCCCGTGACTATCGAGCTCGACAACGCCATAGAGCTTTGCTTTTTCAAGGTCCTTAACATCGTGGAGGCCAACGAAGCAGGTGTTTTCATGTCCGAGACATGGCAAAAGAAAATGCGAAAGCGGATAATCAAAATAATTGTCCGCACAAAGGATCAAATAATCATCTGCTAGTCCATGATCCTTTTTTAACGCTAGGTGCAAATCTTTTACCGCGCCCAATCTCTTTTCCGGTTCAAAGCAACCGTCATCTACGATCTGAACACGCTTTTTAAAGTTGGTGCCTTTGCGCCATTTGAAAAAATCGACGTAGAATTTCCCGTTCGTCACAAGGATCACTTCTCGTATAGCGCTAATACCGTCAAGTTGATCCATCAAACGATCAAGGAGTGTTCGACCGCCTACTTCAAGCAGCGCTTTGGGCGTATGTTCCGTTAAAGGATAAAGACGGGTGCCAAAACCCGCCGCAAGAATGATGACCTTCATATATAGTGATACCTCCATGTTGGTTTTGTTTTGAATTTTCTTCTTGAGGAGGGCAAAGCCGGATGACCTCCACAACGTCATTCTGCTTCCGCCCGCCTTCCCTTTCGCGCTTAAGCATTAAAAGTTCTGTTTCAAGACTTGAAAGCTCCATCGAAATTGGATTCTCCTTTCGTAAATATTTTATTTCTCCATCCCTGCATCCCACCGGCGGCACCCCGAATCATGATCCGTGCTTGCATTCCGTAGCGCAGGCCCGCGGTTTCTTCGTTAAGTTTAATTTCACAAACAACAACATGCTTTACTTTGAAAACCTTTTCGACCTCCTGATTCGTTTTGACTCCAATCCCCACCACCACACCGCTGTACTTCTTTAATGACACAGCATCAAATTGAATGTCCGCCCTGTCTCCAATATGAATTTTTTCGATCTGATTCTCACGAACCGGCATTTCGACATATAAACTGGCTGGGTCTCCAATTTCAAAAACGTTATCTTCCTGTTTGAAATAATTCGTAACCTTTTCCGAAGAGTCGCTTAAAAGAACGCCCGCAAAGGGAGCCTTCAGGTCCAGCTTGGCGGTCTCACTCTCCAGGTAGTTCACCTCTTCCTTTAGAGCCTCCGTTTTCTTAATCTGAAGGGAATTCTTCTTCTGTAGCTCATCAAGCTCCAAAGCGACCTTTTCAAAATCGGATTGTCCAATTACCCCATTTTCAAAAAGTACGGCAGCCCTTTCGTTCTTTTTTTTCAAAAATGCTTCCGTTTGTTGGAATCCGCTGAGTTCTTCCTCAGACATCTCCAAAGACTTTTTCTTTAACGAAAGATTCTTAACAAGCTCCGGATTTTCAAAACGGGCTAGAATGTCTCCCATCTGAACAACATCCCCTTTCTTATGAATCATTTCTTTCAGGGTTCCGGGAACCACCGTTTGAAGTTGTGTGTATTTCTGAGCCTTTAAAGTTCCGGTCCCGGTTATTTGCGACGGGGAACTTAAAAAATAGAAACCACTGAAAATAACGAGCGCCAACAGCCAAATGCCCCGTCCTTTTGATTTCCTTTTTTCAGGTTCCTTAAACAAAGAAGGTTCCTCCTGATTGGTCTTTCCTTCCGTTTTTTCTTGTGTCATGTTTTATTCTCCTTTTCTGTCAGATCCATTTTCTTAAAGCTTCCGGCATTGCCTTTGCCGTGAAGTAGACAAGCGGTATTGAAAATAAAAGACTCCCCATAATGGGCAACGCCTGCCAAACAAAGTAAGGGGTCTCATGGGTGCAGAAGTACAAGAGTCCCGCTCCAAATAAAGTTCCGGGCCAAAGACATTTAATCGCTTGCGACATACCCACTTGCTCAAAAGGATCTTTTTTCATGGGGCGCCATATCAATTTCTTGAATGGCTGCGTTACAATCGAAAGAGGGACATAAATGAAGTTATTCAGTGTGATGAGACTTGAAATCGTAAGCTCGTAAAAATATTTTCTGAAGTCGTCAAAACTCCTAACAATGACGGCTTTATGAAAAAAGATCACTGCCATGCTAAAAATCAAAACAGCCCTTAAAACACTATTAGTAAAAAGACTCAGCCAAATCAAATCGATCTTAAAATGAATTAGTTCTCCAAACCATGTGCTATGCGCTGACAAGCCGAGCAGGACCCAAAAGAAAAAAACAATATCCCCCAGGTATAAATAAATCCCGTAAAAAGCCATGAAACGCGAGGCAAGGCTGATACTTCCTTTAAAGATAAGGGGCCAGCCCTGAAGAGTTCCTTGCGCCCATCTTCCGGCCCGGGCACGCGCTTCAAGATAGTTGGAAGGGACTTCATCGTAACCATAGACATCCGGACAAAAAACTACGCGGTATCCTTGCTGGTCCAAAAGCACGGTGTCCCAATTGTCATGCGAAAGCAATCCTTCGGGCAGATGAATTGACGCTAACAGATCTGCTCTAACTAGATGATGATGCCCAAAAGAAATCAAACGACCAAAAAGAGACTGTAAGCCTGTGAAATAAAGTTTTTGACCAAACTCCGCGCCAATTTTCTCAAGCCGCGCATACCAACTTGTTGCGTGAGCAATGCGAATAAAACATTGAAAAATTGCGACGTCCCGGTTATCCGGATGGAGGGCTTTACGAAGAAGCTTTAAGACTGTTCCCCTTGGTACCATGCTGTCTGCATCCGCGATATAGAGCCACTGATACTCCGGATGGGAATTTAGAAATTCTTTGATGTTGCCCTGTTTTCTTTCAACCGGCTTTACTCGTCTGCGGTAATACACCTTATTCGGATATTTGCTTTGAAGACGCGCGACGAGATAAAGTTCGGCAGTTTCATAAGAAGCATCCGAATCAGAGAGAATCCAAAGGTGGAGATTCGGAAGACGGTTTCCCGATAACGAATAATCCATTCGTTCATAGAGTCCGTGATCTTCATTTCTAATCGGATAAACAAGCGCCGTTTTAGGGAATTCTTCAATCCGAAACTCGGAGAGAATTGGCTCTTTAATAAAAGGCCGCGTGATACTTAGCAAAAACAGATATGCAATGTTGAAAAATAAAAAAGTGAACCCCGTCAGCCATAAAGCACTCGGGAACAAAGACTCCCGGGTTAATATCATGGTTGAGGCAATGAGGAAACTGGTGGCCGCTGTGATGACGCCAGCTATTATTAAAAATAGATGGCCTTTATATTTACTAATCATGACGACTCACTAACTCCTTTGGATCGTCTTTAACTTCGAACGCCGCCTGCCGTTTGAGCGTTGAAACTGCAATCCGGTACTCCGTCACCGCACTTACTTGCGCTCCATATGCCTGTTGAAGTGCCAAAAAGGAATCCAGCGCCTCTTCCGTACCTTTATCCCCGGCAATGATCCTTACCTTTTCATTTTTATAGCCTTCTTCCCTTTCGCTAATCAAAGTTTCTGAAAGACGGATTTTTTCTTTCAATGCGCGAGCCGTATGAAATAGCTTTCGGATCTTCCTCTCTTTTTCCTGTATCTCCGCTTTTCCTGCCCATTTTGTTTCTTCAATTTCATGGTCCTTCGCATGGATTTGATTTCCAAGCCTTCCGAAATCCCAAATGTCCCATTTAGCAGCAACGCCTAACACAAACCGGTTCGTATCCATAGAAACATCCCGGCTTACATCAGTCTTTGCCACAATTCCGAAGTGCGGATATCTGTCAGCTTGAAGCGAACGTTTCTCAAAACCTTTTTCAGCAACTTGAAGTTCCTTAATGCGATAAATAGGGTCCTGCTTGGCGGAATCAAAATACGCATGAAGATCTTCTTCTAGTCCAGGGACATCTTTTAAAGGTTCAAGTTCAAGCGCCTCACTATCATTAATCCCAAGTAGTATTTTTAGGAATCCAATCAGATAGTCATAGCTCTCTTTATGTTTCACAAGCCCTTGCTTTGACTTCGCGAAAAGAGTTTCAACATGGAGAAGGTCGTAATTAGTTACAAGCTCCTTTTCACGCAGAGCTTTTACAACTTGATAATATTTACCGAGTTCCTTCACCTGATTCTGAGTAAGTCTCGTAAGCTCTTTTTCTTGCAGCGCTTGAGCGTATAAAACTTCCGTGTTGAGTTTCAGATCAAGCCTTACTTCTTCGAGCCGCAGCTCTTCCTGTTTCACGCGCGTTTCTTGCCGGGCCTTTTCAGCCCGAAGTTTTCCGCCCTGGAAAAGGGTCTGCGTAATCGACGTATCAAAGTAGGTAAGATTCTTTTTTTCGCCGGTGGCAACCGCCTGAAAAAGATCTGTACTGATCTTGGGGAAAAATTCAGCCCGCTTACTTTTATAGAGGGACTTTTCTTTCTCAAGTCGCTCTGCCGCCTCCTTTACTCGCGCATCGCTTTCAAGAGTTCGGGAAAGAGCCTCGTTCAAACTCAAAAGCGAACCATAATCATCAACCGACACGGGATCAATGGAAGCGGCTTCTAGAGTCGTGGCTCTCGTCAAAAAAAGTAATGCCAAAATAAAAAGGGCAGATTTATTCATTCTTCTTTCTCTCATAGTTTTCTCTCCGGTGGATTTGGGGAGAGGGCTTTACTAAAAACCCCCTCCCCGGAAGATTTACTTCTTCGTAAAACGCTCGACCAGCTTCCGAACGCCGTATTCGATATCGCCGAGCTTCACGGGATCGACCGTGATCCCTCGTGGTGTGGCCCACATCGCGCCACCAACTTCAGAGAAATACCGGATGTCAGCACGCGGCTTTCCTTCTAATTCCACAACCGAAAACCGGAGTTCCTCACCCTTGCGCATCGGAACCGAACAAAGAACTTCCTTTGCTTTAAAATCCCCTTTTGCTTTTTTGCTCATTTTCACTTTCCTCCTTTGTTAAATTTTTTCGAGAATCATCACATCGATAGGCGTATACGCTTCCGCGGTAATCGATTCATCTACCCGAACGCTTCTTAAATCTTGCGCAGCTTGGCTTGTAAGGTTCTGCGTGAGATTTAACCTCAACTGATCTTCCATGCTAAAAGGGGCATTCCTTACGCCACCGGCAAAGAGACTTACGCCGCCTAAAAGGGTCTCCCCAACCGCCTTAAGAGCTTTAATGTCTCTATGCTTTTGGACTTTGCCCTTGATCCCGCCTGCGCCATCTGGGGAAAGAGCCATCGCGCGGACTTTCACCTCCTTGCCATCGGGGAAAATCAAGGTGTTGAAACTTACATTGATCCGGTCGATTGATTTGACAATGCTCGCTTCGCCTAAAAATTTTGTGCCTTTAGGAATCACCACCTTGTCTTTCCACTTAAAATCCCGATCTATTAAAGCAATCACAGGAGCCTCAACGTTAAAGCTGAAAATTCGGTTAGAAAGAAGCGCAGGGATTCGCGTGCCTGAAGGAATTCCAAGCGGCTCTGATTTGGAACTCTTCGATTGCCGGCTCCCCATCAATTCCTTTTCATCTTTATAGACAAAAACAGAGATATCACTCGCGTAGTTTCTTTTGTTGCGCTGTTCCGACGGTCTTTGAATGGGTTTGACGGGAGTTTTTTTGCTTGCAGAAGCTTGCTCTATCGCTTGTTCCATTGACTCACGGCTCACGTTCTCCCTTTTCTCTTCACCGCTTATGAATCTCTGTGCCTTAAAATTATCCTTTGAAGAAAAAAACATAGGCAGAACAAGCACTGAAAAAATGATCCCCGCAACCAGAACAAGAACCCAATTATTTTTAAGCCAAAGACTTACCACCTTCAAATTCTTCTTATTTTCCGGCTCCTTGTAAAAATGTGGTTCCGGAGGTTTCTCTTCTTTTAACTTGGGCTTTACAGCAGGATCTGTCATTTTGTTTGCTCCAACCATTTAAACCCTGTAATTTCAAAATTCCTGGGCATTCGTTCCAAACCCGCATCCTCAGAAATCCTGAGCACCGGCTTTTCATTTTTTCCAAGCGGGCGATAATCAATCACAAGAACTCCATATTCATAACTGTCCGGGTTAATGACAGCCGGGAGTGTAAGGTCGGACTGAAACTCAGCAAGCCCGGATTTTTCCTTCTTAAGGCCTTTTCTTTCTTCCGAGATTGCACCAAGCAGGACCTTGGAAACGCGGTACGGAGTTTGTGAATAATTAAGGATTGAAAATCTTAGATAGGCTTTATCCTGGCTCCGGGAAAGAGACAGCAGGTTCAGTTGTACTTTGTCTTTGGATGCCGAGGCTTTCAGAGGAAGAGTCGTAATTCCAGCCGCTATTTTAGTTTTAAACTTTTCTTCGGATAGCGTTTGGGCCTTTTCTCCAAGTTTTTCTTCCTTCGCTTTAAAATCTTTCTCGAGCTCTTTGGTTTTCTCTTCCACTTTCTGTTGAAACGCATTCTGCACCAACGCCTCATCTTCTTGAGGCAAACGAAAATCAACGACAAAGTCGGCGGTTTCTGGTTTACCCACCGAAACATCAAAAGTAAGGCGGCCGGCATCTGTCACGATGACTAAATTGGTTCGGGCTTCTAACTCATCCGTAATAGGCTTTATCAGGACTTGTTTTTCATACACACCAACCTTAAAGAGCTCCTGATCTCCGACAAAAACTTTCAAAGCTTTTTCAGGCAAATCTATGGTTGAAACATAACCCAGGGCGGTCTGGATTTTAAAAACAACTCCGGATCGCATTGTGACCTTATAAATATTCCGAGTTGAGCGCTTGAGTTTATTAAAATGCTGCCTGTCTTTTAGAACCGCCTCACTTTTACCATCTCTCGGTTCCTCGGCCTGAGCTAGGATTGCAAACCCCAAGACCAACGCCAGCGTTACAACTCCTAATCGCCACACTATTTTGAATGAATTCATTTCGCCCCCTCAAGTTTGTTTAAAATTATTTCCCGGTAATCTTCCACTAGAAGTCCAGAAGGCACAGCAAAGCTCCTGGAATGCTTACGAAGTACAATCTCTGATTTAAAGAGATTTGATTCCCGGAAGTCTTTATTCGTAAAACTGAGAAGGGTTCGCACACCTATGAGAGACACCACCACATATTCCGGTGTCTCCCGTTCAATTTTTTCTTCCTTGAATTCTATTTGCGAATTCAGCCCCGCCTCTTTCACTCTTGACAACACACCGGATTCGACCAGTTCACGACGAGCAGTTTTTTGATACTGCGCTGTCATCAGGTTCATAGCTTCTGACATGTCACGAGATAAGGTGTAGGCGTTATACTCAGAAAAGCGCCTTACGAACGTCTTTGAAAAATAAAGGATTTCAGGCTCCGTCGGAGCGTTATTAATCTGAAGGTTTCCAACAGCCTCAGCCTTCCCCACCTCAGAAACTCGAATAACTACAGGAGGCCGGTTTGCTAAAGTAAATGCGCCAAGCAACACTAGGAAAAGAATCCCGGTAAGCAGCATCAATAAAAGTTTTAAAAAATGGTTCGCTGCTTCGATATCACCGAAAACTTCAAAATACTTTCTCCCCATGTTTTCAAGTCTTTCATGTAGCCGAGTTTTCATTTGTAACCACCTTTGCTGCCCGAAGTCCCCGAGTCAGGTTTTTTAAATCTTGGCCTCTGGCTAGTTAGTGTTCGTGCGATAAAAGCCGTACCGATACCAATCACAGCCGAACCTAAACCGCTCAAAGTACCGCCAGAGGTAATTTGTTGCGCGATAATCGGAACTGAAATAAAGAGAAGAATAAAAAGAATATTGGCCGCAAAGACTGACGCTGTATTTGTTTCTTGAGGCAGGTAAATGGAGGTGAGGTTCATGACAGAAATAACCTTCATCAATACGGAAAGCACTACAGTCCACGACGATACCGCAATTAAACTTTTTACCCAGAAGCGTAACCCTTGGGATACTTCTTTGTAGACAGCAACTCCGATCAAAATCGGCCCAACTACGAACAACAGAGCAAGAAACACAAAACGAAGCCATGTGATGACGCCAAGCAGCGCGAGAGCGACCGCATAAGTAATAAAATTCATCGTTGTCATAATTGAAAAGAACTTCAATATCCCCAAGTCTTTGCCCTTACCAATTTCTTGAAATACTTGCCGGACCACTTCTTTAAATTCTTCCTCAGGAAGAATTGCCTTTGCCAACAGATCCATCCCATAAACAATCCAGGTAAAAAAACGCTGATACACCAGCAGCAACCCTATAACTAAGATTGCCCGGATAAACAGTCCCGGATAATCTGAAGAATCCTTTATTGTCTGAATGTTTTCGTGAAGAATTGAAACCGGAAGCATTAATGAAAAGAGAATAAATGCGAGCCTCATAGTAGTTTCAACGGGTGAAGCGAACAGGTCCGGTATTTGAAGAGCATTTGTAAATAAGATCTGATCTGTCGGCATCAAGCCACCCCGCCCAAAACGCCAGAGAGATAATCCTTGGCGTCACTCATATATTTTGTCCGCTCATTCTCAAGGCGCTTTTCTTCTCGAGAGACTTGTTCCACTTGGGTGGCCTCAAGCTCAATCAACTTTGCCACGGCTTCCTGATGTTCCTGACTCAGAACCAGCATCTTGGAAAGTGCGTCCGCTTGAAGCCGTGCCGCTCCCTTTGGGCTGGCAATTTGGGCCTGTTCAGATATGACTCGAGCTGTATTCCGGGTTTCTTCCCCCGCTTGTCGAATTGCCTGAGCTGTTTGGAAACCGTCAACTACTTGCATTTCCTCAAATGGAATGTAAGCGCGAGCTTCAGAATTAGGGATTGCTCCGGTTAGCGCTTCTAAAGAATCCCGAATTTCAATAGCCCCAGAAGCGCTTTCGAGTCTTTCAAAATGAGGCGTAACCCTGCTAAAATCCCAAAAGGCGCGAGAGACATCACCCTGATTCATATTTGGTAATGATCTCAAAGGATCGCCAGGCAAGAGATCAAGAACTTCATCAACTCCAGAGTTGAAGCGAAGCGTTTCGAGATATTGAGCTTTCAACTGGTTGAGCCGGTCCATAGCAGAGACCATCTCCTGCGCGAATTGAGACTGCATGAGGATATTCCGAAGCTCACTCAATGCCGCATTTACAGCATCAACAACCGGCATTCCCGTTGCACGAGCTACAGGAGTCAAAACAGCCAGCGAGAGAAGAATAATTAAAATAAACGTGAATGGTTTTTTCATGCCGCAGCCTCAAGCGAAGATATTTTTTTAACTCCATGCGGGAAAGCTTTTGAAAGTCTCTCCAACACTTCTATCTCCGGACTCCCAATCACGCTCTGCCGATTTTTTGATTCTTCCGCCAAATCCTGGGGATCTGTGGTTGAGATCCAATACTCTAGAGGATTAGGGGATAGTTTTATGATGACGCCATGCTCATCAAACTTAATGAAACATTCCGCGAAATGACCGGGTTTTACTTCAATATCATTGACTGCGCAGATTTCATTTTCGTTTAGTCCAAAACTCTGAAGTTTTTCCTGCCCTTTCTTAAGCCGAAGGATATATTTCACCGATGAGTTATTAATCATGACTCCGGCAATTTTCGCATCAAGAAAGTCTTCAGGATTCTGGGAGATTGAGAGCACACCGGCGTTCATCTTCCTGGCTGTGCGATAGAAGTTTTCAATCAGATCGCTTCCCTGAGCCTCTTTCAAAAAACGCCAGCATTCATCAAGGACAAGAATCTTTTTTGTACGGACATTTTCAAAACGCCGTTTGAGCGCAAAGGGAATAATAAGCAGGAGGATTTCCTGAAGCTCCGGGTAATCCGAAATTTTCCGCAGATCAAAAACCGTAAAGCGGGCATCAAAATCAAAACTTCCGCGCTGATTTAAAAGTTTCCCGTATTCTCCCAAGGTAAATAACGAAAGCTCCTTCGCAAATTGATAAGCTTTCCTTTTGTCGTCTTCATCTCCAAAGGGATAGTTGAGCAGCACAGTTTCTGCATCTCCAAGAATCGGTGTTTCATTCGGTTGGAGATTTTTGTAAACCTCATGCAAAGCTCTTTCGAGAATCATCTTTTCACTCGAAGACCAGACTCGCTCGGGTGAAATCATCTGCTGCAATAGCTCTTTTAAAAATTGAAGGAAGGTGGCATCCGCATCGTGTGACGGAAAAAGAATCTTTTTGGCAGGAAAAGGATTAAGCACATATTCTCCAGTGCATTCCAACTCCACATAAGCTCCTCCCAAAATTCTTGCGAGCTTCCGATAGCTTCCCCCAACGTCCATTACAATCACTTCGTGGTCCGGAGACTCCACAAGGAAATGCAAAAGCAGATGATTCGTAAAAAAGGACTTTCCAGAACCCGTGCTACCGAGCATTAGCGCGTGCTTCGCCTGAAGAGATGGGTCAAAGATATCCAGCTTAAGCGCTTCATCACGCCATGTTTTTAAAAGAAGACCGGGCTTTTCGGTGCCTTTCCAGCTGGCTTGAAGGGGCAAGAGATGGGCAAGCGCTTCGGAACGGATAAGAAATGAAAGCGGATTATCCCCGCCTTGAAGCGGAAGCATGGAAAGAAACAAGCGGTCATGATTCATGTGATCCTCAAGCCCCCGTGCATCTCCTAATTTAGGAAACGCCCGAAGGGCTTGAATCGCTAATTCATTCGCGCCTTCATAAGTTTGAGCTTTAACAAGCACGCCTAACGACACATGGAAAAGACGATCCTCGCTCTCCGCCATTTCCGAAAGCAGAGCATTGGACTGTTCAGCTTGGTGATGAGCCTCATGATTTTTTGATCTGGAAAAGAATCCGCCCGCCTTTGCAAAATTCCCCTGTCTCTGGATTCCTGCTTTTTCTTTCTCCTGATCCGCGGATTCAAAAGATAACGAAAGTACATAATCTTTCCCGATTGAAAGTTCAAAATCACGCATGGATTTAAGATTCGTTTCATCGGGGCAAAGTCTGAGATTGATTCCCTTATGAAAATAACCGTCCAAGTAAATGAAACGTTCATCAACGCAAGGGGGCGAAAGAAGAAGCTTTGAACGAAGGGTTTCGTCCTTATCCGGTTCAAAAAATGATTCTTCCAGTGGCGCAATTCTAGTCGCGTAAGAAGGGTTCAAAAGCCCGTAGTGATACTTAAGAATCTCGGCGTCCGTAAGTCTGGAAAGTTTGAACCCAAGATCTCCAAATCCTTTTTGGATTTCTTCAGCCGCCTTCAACAAACGATCCTTCGATTTGGAGAATTCTGACTCAGAAACTTTGTGAGCCTTTTTACCAAAAACGAAGGAGAGATCAGGTAACCAAGGCGAAGGGTGTCTAGCCTCGGTATTACCGGCAGTCACATAAACAAAAACTTCTCTTTTTTGAAAAGGTTGAAGCCGATAGCCTTCAGCCTTTGCCCCTACGATCCGGGCCGCAAGCAAATCACGCGAGCTGACGCCCTCTTCATACTGTTGAATCACTTCTTCATTACCGGTTTGACTTTGAACAAGGAAATGAAGGCCGGCATCTTCAGGCAGATGGTTCAAAAACCGTCTCAAGCGCTGCTCAAAATCTTCAATCTCAGATTCAGACTCAAGCAATAGATCCCGGCCTTCTAACTTAAATCCAACCCCAATAATCCCTGAGACTCCGATCAGAACACCATCTTCAATCCCAAACAAATCAACTTGATTGAAAAAGGGCTTCCGGTTTTCCCGGTTCATGAGATCGCGTATCTGAAGAAAAGTTTTATTCATGAGAACCCCTTTCACGGTCTAAGCGATAATGCTTTGGAGTAAAAAGAAACCGAATGACCGATGAAGTCCAATGATCGGGTTTCCCTTTTTTATAAAGTCGTAGCAAAAAGTAAACAACAGCCAGAATGCCAAAATTCAGAACCAGATTTTGAGAAAAAAGGAAAACAAATAGATAAGCCAGGATGAGAAAAAGGAGATCCATAAATTCCAGCCCTAAGATCTTATTTTTCTGAAAAATACCCCGATAACCTTTTATTTTTTTCATTCCAACACCCTAAAAGTGAGTTACGTTCTGAATTAAATCGAGTACGGCCCGGGAGAGCATAATGAGAGCGCCTCCGCCTGCGGCAAGAGCACCGCGTCTCATCCCCTGTTCATCGCCGAGCGCCATAGAAACTCCGGCTACAGCGACTCCGATGACAAGGACTCCCGGACCAATAGTCCGGATTAAAAAATCGCCTATTCTTTCGAGAAAATATCCCAAGTCATCCTCAGAGCCAGACGCTGCATAAACACTTTGAGCCAACACGAGAGATATAAATCCCAAGGTTTCCAACGCATAAAAAATTCGAATAATTTTTTTATTCATTTTCATACCTCTTGTAGTAAGTGAGGGGAGGAAACCTCGGAGCCCCTGGTAAGGCGCATATGGCCTTTATTTAAGTTGGGCTCATCCTCCCCTCATAGTATTGGGCACTTTCGGCGGGTGCGTTCCAGCCTTGTCAAAGTTTCTATCCATGAAATTTTTTTCGAAGGTTTTGGAATACCCAATCAACGGCCTGCCGCGTCTTACCTAATCGACGGGCAATCGCTGTAACAGAAAGTCCCTCCTTTTGGTACAACCGCCATACTAATTTCTCTTTTTTCGTAAGGCGGATATGTGTAACCCTGCGACGCATAAACTCCTTTTCCTTGTCTTTCATGACTGTCTTCCGCAATGCTTTTTTCAAAGACCAGCGGAGTTTCCGAACCCTCACAAGCGACACGCCCATTAATTGCGCGGTCTCCCGGCCCGTAAGTTTCTTGACATAAAAAAGCTCATAGAACTCCCTTTGCCGTTTAGTTAAAACACCCTTTAATAAAAGCTTATTGAGTTTTGTTTTAAAAACTCTCGCCAGTTGCTCTTTTATCCGGAGTTCTTCATCCTCTAAAGCTTGTTTCAGCTGCGGCATCTCCGTAGCGATCTTGTTTTTCACCTCCATTTCAAAAGGGCTGAGTGCATCATGAATGGAGGCATCCTCCACACGCATGAAATCCACTTCCCTTACTCTTGTCCGTTTACTGCTTTTTGCACCTCTTGATTCGTAAGCCGCCATTCCAGTTCTCGCTTTCCGCCGTGCGCGGAACTGAAAAAGGCAAAAAAAAAGCGGGCAACCACGGAGGGTTACCCGCTAAAAATAAAAATACGAATTTTTAGTTAAAAATTATGAGGAGACACACTTTGGGCGTGGGAGAAAATACTGGTTTGGTTAAAGGGAACTATCTTGGGGTGTGAGGAAAAGCCGGGATTCTCCGGGTTGCCGTGTCCAAATCAGGACCACACACGGCACTTTGTGGAGAAATCGGCTCGGAGAACCGCGAAGGTTCCCGCCCCCAACTTCTGATTGATTGTCATGCGTGCTTAGCGCAAATGGCTTCGCGACGCAACGTTTGTGTAGCGTTAATATTATACTTACATAACCTGTATTGGGAATACCGGAAATTTAACCATTCAAAAGCAATTTATAGCGAAATGCGTCATCATTTACCGCAATCTAGATAAAAGACGACAGAGGACTTGTTCTCTGAAGAAAATCTATTTAATAATCGGTATCCCGATTGGGAGAGATTCTTGCTGTTTGGCTAAAAGTTCTTCTGCCAAACTCCAAAGGCTTTTACCGTTTTCAAACACCCAGTGCCAATTACCATTAATTCCTCCTGGGTCCTTTTTGTCAGGGTGTAAATCACGAAAAATTTGCCAAGTTAGCATGGAGATTGAATATTCTTTTTGATCTTTATCCCAACATACGGCATTGCTTTGGCCAAGTTTGCCCGTTAGAAGAGCAGAAAATGTCGGGTCACCTTCAAGATATTTCACATGCGAAGGCAAACCATTCTTTAAATAAATACGTTCCCCGGCCTTAATACATCCATTTTCAATTAGAATTTTCATGGTCCGCTGTCTCTGCCTTCGCGTCTCATCGCCGCCCGCTCTCGCCTCTTCCTTCTTGCGAATATCAACCTGATACTGCTCCGCAGTCTGTAATGGAATAACTTTTGTCGGCACAATAACTACTTTTTCGCCCAACCGATACGGGGTAAAGCGCACACAAGAAATATCAACTCCAAATTCCCTTAGCCACAAAGTGGTTGTGGTAACTTCCAGTGAAAAATTCTCCGAACAGAGGATAATTCGTGGTTTTGTGGTGAGTTCCTCAAAGTCGTCGTCCGCGACAAACTCTATGATTCGATTCCGTGCATCATCCAGATTTGCTTCACTGTCTTGCTTATGCTTTCGCAGATGATCCAAATAATGCGGGGCTAATTTTTCAATAGTCATTGCAGAAACCATAGCAGCATACCGAACCGCTTGAAGATCAGCATAGCCGGCATATGGGTCACGCTTAATTTCAACAACGACCAGATTTCCTTTTCGGTCTACTGCGAGAATATCAAGCCGATCCTGAGAACCAGAAAATCGATTAAATTCAGCGCTAACCACAAGCAAATCCTCGCCGAGAATTTCCGGCGCTCTCACTATCCACTCTTCAATATGCTGACGTTCCCAAATATCTAATCCCGTAAAACTCATTTCAGAAAACTTTTCAACCGATTTTAAGTCTTTGGACACAACAAAAATCATAACGGTCTATCTCCTTGCATTTTGACTTAATCAACTAATGAGCGCAGAAGCAACAACGGGACACGCCGTCCCAGAGAGCAGCATTAACAAACTTATTCTTTGCTGACGGATAGCGTTCGATTATCCTATTATTCAACGCCCATAGCCTTGAAAACTGCATCAATTGGATCGGCGTAAAAACTATTTTGAAACTTTGATAGAAGTTCACCCGGAACAGATTGAAAATCTTTAACCGTACTCGAAGGGATCAAAATTCTTCTTGCGCCCGCATCGAGAGAAACGCGCATCGATTCCGTTAAATTTTCAACGGCCTTAATATTTCCGCCCAAGCTCATGCTACCCAACACCACTATTTGAGATTGCACAGGCTTACGCATCAAAGCAGACGCCAAGGCAACAACAGCTGTAAGCGCCAAGGCATCTGTAGGACCTGAGTTATGAAGTTCAACAACATGAATGTGATAATCAAAGTCAGACGCTTTCGGCACAACACTTATTCTTGCTGAATTCGCTTTAAAATAATCAAAGGCTACACGCAAACACTCTTTAGCTGCAGCCGTCGACCCAAGACCTGAAAACCGAGCGGTTCCATTACCTGGACTCATTTGAGTTTCAATACGATAGAGCCCCAAATGGCCATTACTACCGCGTGCCACTGTATGGACCGTTCCAGGATTCATTGGACCATCTGGAATAAGTGATCCACCACCTTGTTCAGGCACTGAAATATATGTTTCTTCATTAGTTACTTTGTCAGCATAACTAAAATGAACGTCATAAAATTCCATCCCGCCGATTTTCTTAAGTTGCTCCTTAACTCGACGCCGTGTTTCAAGTGCATAATCCAAACATTTTTTTACCGCGGCCTTATCGTATTCCCCATTTGGATACAGCAACTTCAAAAGGCCTGAAACAGTTTTCCTCACAGCAATGACATCGCGCTGATTAAGGTCTCTACCCAAGCGAAAGTACTTATCAATTGCGTCAGAAAAATTCCGCTTTCTCATTTCACGCAAATATTCGGCTAAATAATCCACGATCAGGCCGTAATTATTAGTAAAGAACTCTGGCTTCATCTTAGGTATTTCCCAACCCGGAATGTACCCGTGAAAGCGATCAAAAAATGCAGAATCGATCATATTCTCCGGGAAGGGCGAGAGCAAATGGCTGGTTTTTACCAACGTATCTACGGACTGATTGATGTTACCAACGAAAACCATTGAAGCATTGGCATTTATCTGGTCACGGCCACGAGCAAACGAACCAGAAGCCATATAGTCTTTCATAATTTGCACACCATCTTTATCAGCAAACGATATCCCAGCAACTTCATCAAAAGCCACAATATCCCACAAACCCACAAGCCCGATCTGCCGCCGCCCCATATTGTAGAAAAGGTTTGCGACGGTCGTTTGACCGCCAGAGACTAAAATACTGTTCGGACTAATTTCTTTATAGAGATGGCTTTTCCCAGTATTGCGTGGGCCTAACTCACATGCATTATAATTATTTTCAACAAACGGTATCATCCTTGCGATTAAATGCCATTTAACACGGGGCTCAAAAAGAGTGGGCTCCATCCCCGCTGATCGCAGGAGAACATCCATCCACTGATCTTCAGTAAATGCGCGTCGGCCTTGAAAAAGAGGTTCCATGTCCATATTCGGCATTTGAATTGGTTTAATATCTTCTAGTATGAACGGCGATAGGCTCTGCCCTTCTTCATAGAAGTAACGCAAGTTGACTATGGACCAGATCCCCCCAGCTAATAGCTTCTGGTATTTCTTTACCGTTTCACTTGGGACGACAACATTTTTAATCCCCAAATTTGAAAAGACTGCTTCATAGACATCTTTCTTTTCATTCAACATGACAGTCACTTTATCTATAACTTTGAGCCCACCTTTTTCCCGGACAATCGATTTCACCTTTTCTGATTCATCGGGACGCACATAATTTTCAGCAAGGACTTTTTTGACCATTTTCATGCCATCTTCAATAATCGCACTATCCGTCGAGGCGCAATACTGCCCAAGCAGATATTCAAGAACATAAACGGGCACATTAGCGCCCTCTTTTATTTTTTTGGTTAAGTCCTTACGAACGATCTTCCCAGGAAAATGTTGGTTTAATAAATCATCCAAAACTGTATTCATACATTACTCCTCAATTAACATTAAAAATCGCTGGTAAATGCCCGGTCTATTCGCACAGGGATAGACTGTTCATCAATGTCCGTATTCGCATTGCGAAATATGAGCCGGTATTTTTCAGTATTTGAGAACACTATATTTTTAAGCGTTAACGTCATTTCTTTCTTGCGATCTGCCATCTCTTGCGAAATACTGTCAAAAGTGACGGTCTGAATATCGCTTACTGGTTCAGTATCTGCATAAATTCCAATCTTATACGTCACAGGTTTGATTCTTTCCGAAACCGCCTCCGTCTGCAACATCTCAAACCGATGCCGGCCTGTAGTAATCCGGTGCTCTTGCCCGAGAACCTGCACGCCGACAGTCTTTTCACGAGTCTTTTCCTTTTCTTTTCCACGAACTTGTTCAATTGTTATCACAGGCACAACAACTTCCTGAAGACTCATACCACCGTGAAAAAAACGTGCTCCTCCGGTAAAATAGAACAAATTCATTCCCTTCGGGATGACAAATGAACAGTCCATTTCAGCTGTGACACCCGAGGTATTCGACAAATTCCCTTGTCTGACATTCGCCATCATTGGAATATTTTTGTTTAGTGCGTATCTTTTATTCTGCTTCATCATTTCAATGCCTGCGTCAGCGACTTTATTACGGTCTGTTTCATCAGGGCGTCTGTTCGTATATACAAAGCCATGATCAGCTGTCACAAAGACGTACTTTGCGGATAAGTTGTTGACTGCAAATGCGGCCATATCACAAACCTCAGCAACGGCTGTGCGCACAGCCGCAAATGTTTTATCTTCAGTCTTTGCATCATCGCCAATGGCATCAATGGTATTGTGGTAGACATAAACAATCTTTGCGTCTCGCATCAATTGCCTGGCTTCGTCTCTGCTCATATTTCTAAATTCTTCAGCTCTAATAGCCATGCCTTTATATAACGACAAAACTTCATTGCGCTGATTGAGCGATGCGCACCCTTTACCATCCAACAAAATCTCGCCCTTATCAGAAATCTCTGCCCTTCTATGCGGAAGAAGCGCTGCCATTCCAAGCGATGTGTAAGACGGAACACAGCTTAACATAGCTTCACAAGTAGCTTTGAAACGGTATCTGCCGTTTAGTGCTTCGGCAATTTCATCGCCCACTTCGTAGCGAAGAGCATCACTGATGATAACAAAAACCGTTGCGTTCTTATCTCCAACTTTACTCTCAGGGAAAGCTCCATAAAACTCATACTGGTTACGAGTACCTTCTATTTTCCAACTCTTTAAATCAGCCTTCGTTTCCCAAGCAAGCGCAAGCTCGTCAAGGAACCAATGCTGATACATATCTTCAATACGTTCCTTGAGTTCTTTTAATAGTCCCCACCCTTTTGAATCCGCGAAGGACGCATACTCATTAAAAAGTCGATACAATCTATCAAATCGAAAAAGACGCGTTTTGTACGCATCAAAATATTCCTTAGCATCATTAAAATTGAATCCAGAAGGATATTCCTTCTTGAGGGCAATAAACTCTGAGGCAGCAATGAGCGCTTCATAAACAGCCCAAAACGCATCTCTAGGAATCAAATCACTCCCAAGTCTTTTATTGGACCAATGCATATTCTGCCGCGCGCGACAAAAAGAACCCACATAACCTGCATCCAAAGTATCTTCATGTTCCAGGATGTACTGCTTAATCCGGCCCGCGCATACTTTTTCAATATCAAAAAAAGTCACAGCGTCTTTAAGTGCTTCCAATGGGACATCCGTAATGTAGTTTCCCATCCCCAATGCTTCCGCAACCATCTTAGATAAATGGTCATAACCACTTGCCCTTCTCACACTATCACGCCATTCGCTCATGCAAACCGCTGCATCCCTTATAAAACCACCCGGAAGTATAAACTGCCGCACATTGTTCGATAATGCTGTCCCGAGGGTGGTAAAAAGATCACTCACAAGAAGACATGTTAAGAAATGTCTTAAACTCGGCGCTTGTTGTTGGTATCCAAAGATCTCTCGAGCCAAATCCCAAAAACTTTCCTCAAGATCCATCTTTTGAACGCTTTTAAAGACCTCGGGACAATAATCAAGCCCCTCATCAAATTCATAATCGCAAAATAACTCCTGTACAATATCCGAGAATCTGTCATTTTCTGCCTGCACCATAACTGCAAGCATCTTACGGTCGATATCTTTTTCCACATCCTGTGGCAAGAGGATTGATTTTAGGGACGAAACACGCTGTTTACTCGCAAAGAATTTCTTCCTTTTTTGGATATGCTCACGGATATGGTGGTGCTGCAAGCCAAGGTCATCGACAATCATTGAAGCTGTATCAGCAAAAAACTGCCTGCCATAAAGACGAATATCCATCAACCAATCGTCTTTTGATTCTGGCGGGAGCGCTGGGGCGTAAATAAGAAACCTATCCGTCGGATTATCAATCTCAATCGTTACCTTTGTTTTAAGCTGCCCAATGGTATCCGGGCGTAATACAGTGACACCCACGGGCAGGCACTCGAGAAGATCGGATTGACATTCCCCTTCCGAATCATTCCAGAACACGACCCTGTGGGTTTCGAATAATTCTTTTAATTTATCCTTGATTCTGCTAATTTCCACGTAGTCCCATCAACTTTCATCTTCAGCATCTTTATCGCCAGCAATCGCCTTCATATTATCTAAGAGTTCACCAAATTTTCCGTAGTTCACTTTTACGCCATCGTCGAGATCTAGCTTGATTTTCATATCTGCGTAATCCCGTAAGAGCTCATCAAACTTGATCAGCTCTTCTTTCTGCTCTACCAGCCGTGTGATTTCCTTTTGGATCTTATTTGCCGCACTCGTAGATGCCGCGTTTTCCTTATCTTTTTCAAGGTGCTCCATGTGCCGGTTTATCTTTGTTTGAAGGGGTAAAACATATTCAGTTCGCATGCGTGAAAGCGTGCCTTCATTGTATCTATGCAAATAAACAAGCGCCTGAAACACTTTTTCCTTACCGCTTGTAAACATCCAATAAATTGGGCGTTTCTTATAGTTCTGGCAGTGATCTTTGTAAAAGGAGTCTACAAAATATCGGCGGATTGCTAGCCTTGAAGATTCGTTCGGTTTGCGTCCAATGGCTTCTGCAATAAAATCAAGGTTAGCATCCAGCCCCTTCTTATCCCACGCTGTTTCAATGAATTTAAAAAACCTGGATGCTGTGTCATCATCAAACCACTCATGGTCAGTAATTGGAATAATTCCGTCATCATCGGCAGGAAATGTCTTGTATTGCGATGGATCAAAACCTTCATTCCCGCTATGGGCATAAATAAGTCCCGTTTTATCCAAAGAATAGCGACCCATCATGCAGCCGATGGCGTAGCTAATAAGAAGTTTGATATCATCTTTCTTGTTTGCTCTTGCAAGTGTAATCTTGTCCTCTGGGACCTCCAATGTTAATTCATCTTCCATGCCGTAAGCTTCAATAAAGACCCGGTTATTCTCCTCTTCAAGCTCCTTCATTTTATGAATGTTATATGCACACCTTTTGTCCCAATGCAGAAAGCTTTCTTCAACTGTATTCCCTTTTAAGCCATTGATGAGCATTGGATGATTTTTGAAATCCCAGGATGTTTCAAATGAATTCCAATCTGATTCAGCTATATCAATACTCTTATTTACATTAGGGGTAACCCGATCAGCGACATTCCTTGGAATCGGAATTTTCCCTAAATATCCTGGGGCCAAATTAACTGTGGGATTTAGTAATTTTATAGCCTCGTTACTAACACGAGCATTTAAAGCTCCCAACAAGAGATACATATCTTTCTCTTGTTTTGGTTGACATAATCCCGCAGCCGCATCGTATAAAAAGCCATGTGGATGAAATCGAAAACCCGTGTCCGATATAGTCACCGTAGTCCAACAGATAGCAGGCTTGAAGATTTGCTCCAAATTGAAGTTATGCGCCCATATTCTCTCGCCTGATGGATGTTTCGTAGTCTGAAGAGCATGCCCATCGTTAGCCCAATCAACAACATGTTCCATATTTCCGTACCATTTACGGAATGCCCCACCTTTTGCGAGCGGGAACCATTTTTTACATGATAATTTACTTTCTTCACGGGATTTAATCTGAAACCCAACTTTAGAAATATTTACTTCATGCCAATTTCTCACATATTGTTCGTTGTTACCTGTTGCCATGCCTATCCGAGCGTCTGCAATGTTTTCAAGTAGTTCTGACTCGATGAATGCCTTGCGCATTTGGGGGCTTATCCAATAAACCACAGGATAGCCAGGGACTTGTTTGAACTCCTCTTGATTGACTTTATAAAAACCATAATTGGAGTCCAAATATCTTCTTTTCAGTTCTTCGACTGATGAAACCTCACTTTGCCTAACAAATAACCTTCGGTAGGTACCAAAGTAGTAGTTTGATTTGCTATTTCTGAACACAAAAGCCACACTACCGAAGTCGGCACCGAATAATCCGCGTCCCAAATGGGTGAGGTTTTCAATTGTGGTCGAATTTAACAAATTGTGTCGAAATTTCTCGAATGAAGCCAAAAAAAGCCACGACGGCAAATTGATCATGCCAACCCGAGCGTTCTTTTTGGACAGATCCTTACATCTTTCCATAAAGCATGTCATTAGATCGCTCTTTGCTGCTGGATACTTCCAAGCAACAAATTCTTTAAGTTTGCGATTCATTCCCCCACTCCCCATATAAGGAGGATTTGCGATTACACAATCATATTGGTGGCCCATAAGTACAGTCTGTCTAAAATATGGCTTCAATAAATCAGCCGATTGTCTGGCCATCAAATCACCGCTGGCCGAGGCCTTTTTTAATCTTTCTCGAATCAGCGGCAGTTTCTCCATAATTTCTTCAGGAATTCGTATTAAGGAACCAAATGTTTTCGCACTTTCAAATAGTTCGAGTAATTCATTCAGATCGGTTATGGTCAGCTTCTCGTCCTCTGTAAGCACGTCGGTCTCTTTAGCCACCTTGGCAAAAAGCGGCGTGCTGATTTCATCCATAAAATCCATTTCACCGGAGGATGCGCTAACCGACTTGTTCGTTAATGGTGTATTGATGTTTCGAAGCAAACCATCCCGGTCCAAATTAGCCGTTTCCTGAATGCAAACAACATTGGGTTCTATGTGTTCTTTTGAGAAGATGCGGCTGTCATCCGCGCGCGCTTTCATCATTAGCGCAAATCCGGACAGCTGTGCCGCACGCTCATCAATTTCGAGACCAAATAGATTTTTGGTGATAATAAGTGCAGGAATGTCCTTGGGTCGGTAACCTCGCTCCAAATAGATTTCCTTCAAGAGGTCATAGGCTTCCACCAGAATGTGCCCTGACCCGCAGGCAGGGTCCATAACCGTAAGTTCTTCAGGATCTAGAACATCCGGCGTCACTGTTTTAAGCTGCTCTTTCACATCCTCAGTCTGCTCTGCCGGTTCAATGTAATACTCCATCTTTTCTTTTATTTTTGATGAAGGGTAAGTTGCCAGCCACTTGGCGCCGAGAGAGTTTTGAACCAGGTATTTAACAATCCAGTTGGGTGTAAACAGCTGAGTGACGGCGGGTATATCTTCGGTCTTGTATGCCTTTTTGGCTTTCATTAATGCGTCTTTTTTTTCAGATATATAAAACTGGTAAAGCCAGCCGATAATTTCAACCGCCTTCCAATCTTCTTCAGGAATCGCCGTAACCAACTGTCTGGTAATAGAGTCTGTGTTAAGAAGGTTGTCAGGCAAGAGCAGTTCGGTGGGGTCATCAACCTTCTCAAAAAGGAATGGCATTGCGCTATGGAGCTCATTACATTGAGCAATAATAAGCTTGCGGTAAAGATCGGAATCTTTATTTCCGGCTGTCTTCAGGGCTACTATTTCATCCTTACTTAGACCATCTAAACTTTCAAGATAATGTGCTTTCTCAAGAATCTCCGGCTCAGAATGGCCCCCGGGATGGCTCAGCACCCGATAGCCATGTTCAAGATATCCGTTTATTTCCATAAACCGAATGGCAGCAAATCGGTTGAACCACGTATAGGCTATTTCTTCCATCACATGCCCGAAGTTTTTGGATTCGATTCTTGCAATAAGCTCTTTTCGAGGTTTATCGATCAACTTAGGGAAAGGCTTACCGGATATGAAGAGATAATCGCCCTTTATTTCAAAGGGTTCGATTTTCTTTTCGGTAATTCCATAAAGCGCGGCGCGTTCGCTTATAACCTTAATGAATTCTTCGCGGGCTTGAGGAGCGTAGACTTTTAATTTATTTTTATTCATGCTTTCTCATTTACTACTCTATTCTAATGCGTTTCTCGTTCTTGATCGCTTTCTTAAGCTCTTTGCTCAGGTCTTGAACAAATTCGTCAACATCATCCTCAGTTTCAAGGAAAGCCTTTTTGGCAACATTCTTGATTTGAAACGTTTCCACATCCTTAATCCTAGGCCGTTCTTTTGTCCCCGAGACAGCTTGAGCGATTCGATTAATCTCTTCATCAAAAAGCACCTTGGATTCATCTATAAGCCGTCTGATATTTGAAATACTCGGTTCGCTATCTGCGCGATCCGAGAGTCTTTTGAATTTATCAATCGATGACTTAATACTAACCTTATCAGCCTTCAGAGCGCCCGCTTCATTTTCAAATTGGCGCATTAAATCTAAAATGCTCTTGTGGGCGGCTTCACGAGCTTCCCCCAACAAGGCTTTATTGACATCATTAACAACTTGGACAAGCATTGATGTCTCCGGAATCAGGCTATAGGGTGCGGGAGCATTAAGAATATCTTTCATACGCATCAACGCATTTTTTGCCGCTTCGTTCTTGTCCAGATCGAAGCGATTGATTTCATAACGCCCAACAGCATCCCGAAGCTCATCCCACCGTGCTCGTTGTTTTGTATAAAATGCATTAATATCCGAAAAGGACTCCGCCGCGCCCGTTAAATCATCGCGATTTTCTAGAAATCGCGACATAAATTCGAAGCTGTCAGTTGAATTTATAAGAACATTCACAAGTCTCAGGTACTCATTAATCTCAACCATCCCAGGATATTTTCCTGTTTCAGCCAGAGTTTTGTATTGAGAAAGTTTTATTGAGGTGTTTTCGCATTTCCCTTTCAGAAACTCGAATAGCGGAATTTCTCTATCCGGTCCCATATCGCCAAAAATTTTCTGACCTAGCTTGCGTGCAGCCTCAATATGCGACGAATCAACAACCTTTCTCTGGCGAATGGTAATTTTCTTCCAATTACCTGTCCGCGAAACCGCCTCATATGCAGAAGGACGCTCGAGAATCGCACCATTTAATAAGAATTGAATTTCACCAAGGCAGAACAGCTTGACTAACAAAAGCACAGTCTCCCATTCATGCCATCCAAATGGACGCAAGCTATACCGTTCAATGATTTCATGCATCACCATTTGTTTGCTCTGCATCGCGCAAAGGGAGATATATTCACGCACGTCCCTCGCTGCGCGAGGATTATTATCGGGGAGATTTAAATCAAAGGCATGCTGCGTTGTATCATCATGCCGTAAGACAGATTGGACTTCGGCTTGGGGGTTAACACAGGGATGTTCAATATATCCCATTTTGGGAAAGGTATTATCAATCAGATAGTCCAGCGCTCGAGTTCGCGTGGTTAGGACATCTTCAGATTCATTTTTCCACACCTGACCATTTATATAAAATTCCCCATCCACAAGAAGACTTTTGGTCAACTCTATGAGTCTTGTTTTTCTATTACGATTTTCAGCTTTACGATCATTCAAAATACGCTTTATTTCTTCATTCCCGTCATTTTTTCTAGCGATATATTTTTCTGTTTTAAGATACATCTTGATTTCTTTTCCAAGCTGATCATTGTCCGGCAGCTTAAGAATAATGCACCCGTTTTCGTTCGTACTATCGCCAATGCAACGAGCTTGGCCATACATCGCATACTCATCGTAAAATGGTGAAATTACCGACCAGACAAGACCCTTTTCTACGCGCCCGCCGAACACCTGCAAATCACACATACGCAAAACATCGAAGTCTTTTCCGGTTCGGCCATAGCGATGCTTCTTCTCATCTCTGTAAATCTCTTCAAATATAACCGTGTTTAAAGCACGGCTTTCATCACCAAAATTTAATTCTACATTTTTAATTTCACGGCTGATATCCTGCTCTTCGTTTGTTAGAAAGTAGTAATTCTCACCACTTCTAGCTATCAGCGTTTCTTTCTCGAGCTTCGCTAAGGATTTTTCTATTTTCTCTTTCAGCTTAAGCCGGTTTTCATCAATACTTTCAATACAGAGAGTCACGAGATTATCAATATTCCCCTTCACCTCATCGATGTAGCGGATCATGAATAACGTCTGAAGGATGAATATATCGAATTCATGCAGCGAAGGATTTGATTTCGCTTGATCGATCGTCCTTTTCACTGCTGTATCAAGAAAACTTTCAATCGAAGGATAAAACCAATATAAAGGCACCAAAATACCGGTTTCCTTAGAAGCCGCTTGTTGAGAAGCGAATTGGAAAGCGTCAAGCATGGATCGCTCACCGCGCGACAAATGCAGTCCTGTGGCGCCAGCCCGCCGAATAGTCTCAAACACTTTTTGAAGAAGCTTAAACTGATAAGGAATAAATGGGTAAGTACTTACGAAGTCCTTCGCATCCCGATAAGATGAAAGTGTCATCCCAGTATCAGCGGTAAACATTAACTGATTTTTCAAAATATCCGCATTGGGTTTATAGAGCGCTTCTAATTCTTCATAGCAGTCTTCTTTTTTTTCCAAGAGACGTTTCTGAATAACTTCATCTGTATTTGAACTTGATAAGGAAAGTCGCGTTTTGAACCGGCCTTGAATTTTTGAAAAATCATTTGTCCTGGCATTACTTAGTGATCCAAGAACTGTATCAATATCTTCCTGTGAGGTGACTACAACCCACGCTCTCCCCTCACACCGGACACCTAGGTTTTCAACAATTGTCTGGAGGCTTAGCATCAGATGTCCATCTGATCCAATGAACTGCCCAATTTCATCCACAAAAAAGAAAATCCTGTGATTGAACCCCTTTTTATCCAGATACTCTTTTACCCATTTAGAAAAATTTTCTACCGTTAATGAAAAATCTGATTCTGCATGGTCTATCCAATGCCTTGAAGATGCTCCGCTTTGGCCAAGTATCTCGGCAAGAACCTTAACTATTTCATCCTGTTTAAATTGCCAATCAATTCTGCGGTCTGTCCATTCTTCCCCAGTCATTACTTGATATTTATTCTTAAAATCGCCAAATAGCCCCTTGTTGTCGAGATAACGTTCCATGTGAGCAATATGAGGGTAATCAGGGCAGTAGCCCTGCAAATCATTCAGCACTTTTAGAAACACCGTCAAAATTGCATCGCGCCCCTTTGATTGGTCCGCTTTGCTATCAATGTTAAAGAGGATGGCATCCGTGTTCTTGCCCGCGATCCTTTTTATAGTCCCAGACAGTAAAGCATCATTTATCTTCTCTTCAAAAAACTGCACAGCATTCTTCCGAACCCCATCTTTTTCCACCTGCGTATTGGAGAATAAATAATGAAGCGCTTTTATTAGGTGAGATTTACCAGAGCCAAAAAAACCAGAGACCCAAACGCCAACTTTGCCTGCATTGTCGGATTTTGAACGCCCCTCCAATGTCTCGGAGTAAACAGAGAAAAATTTATCAAGATGTCCCGTTAATTCTCTGGTCAGAACCAGCTCTTCCAGCTCTTGCCATATCGACTCTTGATCCTGCTGCTCTGCTTTAATGACGCCATTAATTGGTCGAAAAATGTCTTTTGTGAAAAGATCTCTAATTTTCATATACCTCTCCATCTATTCAGGAATAAGCCTAAAAGCTCTATAATAGTTGTCGCCATCTACTTTGTCGAAAAGACGAAATGATTGACCGTTATATTTCCCAGGATAAAACATGACGACAGATATATCGCCAGTAATACTTTGCAAATTATTCAAGAGCGAATGAGCACGCACCCATGGCCATATGGTGCCAACGCCATTAATGAAAATAAGATTCGCCTCTTTAAGTTTGAATTTCTCATCAATAATCTTCACAAATCTTTCCGCTTTTACTGAGGCGGAAAGAGCCTTCCACAACTCGGAAGATCCCTTTGCGGCTTCCAGATCAAATGCTTTTTCTAAATTGCCACGGTCTCGCAAGTATCCAATCATCAAATCGAAAAGATTTATATGAATAAGACGAATATTTTGATGGTGGTTCGCGATGCGTTTGCCCATGAATTGGATATGTTCTCGAACTTTCAGTTCGAGATCTGCGGGATAATCAAACACATGAAAAGGTATTTCTCCGGCTGCGGTTCTCCTACTCAAAAACATATCGCTAGTGATTTCAGGCAAAATGGCGTTGAGTCGTTCTTCGAAACTTTTTTTCATCAGGATACCTGCATACATCTCAAAACATAGCTTTCGTTCTTATCTTTAAGGTAATTAATTAGCCTAGGCACTATTTCCATTTTAACTAATGTCTTTTGCCGAGAATTTTTCAGGTACCCCGCTTCAAATAAAATGTTATGCACAATCGTTCTCATTTTCATAGCCGTGGACGGCGGGAAATCCACCATCAATGGATCTCTATGCTTACACGAACTCATAAACTCATCCCACAAAGCAGAGCTTAACTTATCTTCGAGTTTCTTAAATTGCTCCCTAACAACCAAATCTAAATAATCACCTAAGATTCGACTATGCTTAATGGCCGCAGCAAAACTTGCCTGCGTTGCAAGCGTAGCGTCTCCATCTCTGAGCATCTCCCAAAGTTCTTGGCTCATTGAACTCAAACGCGCACGTATGAGATTAGCCTTTCTTATTGCCGATGCAGCGCTTCTTGTTTGCAGAATATTTTGGTTTTGTATCGCATCTTTCCAGTCCGATCCCGAAACATTGCGGATCATTAGATCCGCTACTTTGCGGCTTTCAGAAACCAGCAATCCTCCCGCCGTCAAATTGGCTTTATAAATTCCCCCAATTTGAGTCACTTTTTTTTCTTCGGTCGTTGCAATCGAACCCATTCGTCAACTTCCTTTACATCAAAGCGCCACTGCCCACCCACCTTGGAAGCGGGCATTTTCCCGCGCTGGCAAAGTTTATAGACCTTTTCCTTTGATACTTGAAGATATTCAGCTATCTGCTCGATGGTAAGCCATTTAGTAGTCATAGGATATATGTGTCCATTTTTGGCTAGATTCTACCAGAGGAAAGGAAATTGCGGGATCATTATTTCGGGGTTACGTAAGGGATTAAAACAACTGGGGAATGCCGCATAATGATCTTCTCAGGCCTTCTCGTTCTTTCCTCCGCCGCGGGCCCAAATTAAAGCCGCAATCCACCCAATAAAGGTGCTGCCCAGAAACAGATTCAGCATCATTATGAAAAATCTTTGTGGATGCTTGCGGTTGTAAGCCGTGATGGTCGGGAGCAAATACAGATAAAATGCAAGCACGATACAAATCAAAGCAAATACAAAAAGAAAAATATCTCCCGCCATTTGATCCTTAGCTATTTCATCCATTCGATTATCTACAATTTCACCGTTCAAATAGAAGTGGCGGAAAACCGTTGACCAACAACTCACAACCGTTCCAGGATTCTGGCGAGAATAATTCTTACATTGTCCAACGGTAAGGTAAACTCCGGGAGCTTCTTCGTATTGCACGGAATGTTGCGGGTTTTCCTTCGAAGCATATGTTCCAGCATTGCAATTGCCTATTCCAACGCCCAGCAAAAACACGAGAGCCATAAATGGCTTCATGTAAGAACTCAAAGTAAATAGATTAAATTTCGATTTCAAACGTCCCCCGCCAAATCTGGTCCAGTTCTATTTGGATTACGACACATTTAAAGCAGCGCTAATTGTTTCGAATTACTTTTCCTTCTAGCGCAATACGGACACCACTTCTTGGTATATACAATACTATCTGCTCGGGTTTCCCAAACATGCCCGTCTTTGCAGCTAAATTTTAGTTTTTTCCTACTACTTATGTACTTCTCGGATAAACATTTTCCGCCACGTTTTTTCGCGATTGCTTGGATATCTTCAATTGAATATCTTCGACTCGCATTTTGTGCGCAAACAGGACATCCCGACTTATTCTTGGTTCGGTTGTAAATAGTAGCTTGCCAGCTGTGTCCTTTTTTGCAGAACCACCAGACCTTCTTACCTACATGCGGCGTAAAATCCGAGGGATTGAGACCTTTATTTTTTTCTGGGTCCCATTCAGCTAACAGTTCAGGATATTTACTTGCAAAGTTATTTATTTTTGTCGCAAACCTACCATAACAGTAGGGACAGCCGTTACCTGAAGCCCTACTCGCAACTGTGGCCTTCCATTCATGTCCTTTGTTACATTGCCACCAAACTTTTCGGTTCGAGTTCGGGCGAATATCTTCGGGGCGTAGGCCAACATTCTTTTCTGTGTGCCATTCACCTACCAAGACTGGATAACGTGCGGCTAGGTTCCTTCCGTTTGTAACTTCGACGACACGGTGGCGAGGACAAACTGGACAGCCAGTGCGCTGATGGACACGGATATTAAGCGTCGTCCTCCAAGTATGCCCCTCTTTGCAGCGCCACCAAACTTTCTTATTCGCTTGCGGTCTAAAATGTTCTGGTGATAGCGGCGCATTTAAGTCATACGCCCATTGCGCAGCAATCTCCGAGTGCTTATCGGCCAAGGACTGACCTGCGGGTGGCGCAGGTAAATCAGCTACTAATTTTCGATATAACTTTTCATTGATAAGTTCTGGTCCTTTTATATAGTCGCGAAGCTTCAAGCATTGTTGATCAGAAAGCTCTGCATGTTTCAACAAACTGTTGACCAGCCTAGATACAACAAGAAATTTGTCTTCTGAAGATTTAAAAGAAATATCGCGTTCGCTTAACAGCGGCAAACCATTTTCTCTTAATCGAAATAGTTGAATGCCAGCCCCTTCAAATGCCGCTGATTTTGCTAATTCTAAATCAGGCTTTCGGCTATGCCAGTAGACTCCATCGATCTCAATGCCAATTTTTCGATTGCTTAGCAAAATGTCACATTCCCATCGCACAATTTTTTCTCGCCATTCAACATCGGCAAACAGTGCGCATAACTCTGAATAGACTGCGATTTCAATTCTTGACGTCTGATTTGTGCACTTTGGACAACCAGTGCCATTATTAACTCGGCTTGCAACAGTGGCTTGCCATTCATGGCCATGCTTACATATCCACCAGACTTTTTTATAGCCACCTGCTATTACATCGTTTGGCGTTAGTGTTTCATTCTTGTTAGGATGCCAATCTTTAGCAATGTCCGGACGCACTTGGGCCAAATTATTACTTTCGCACAAAATTCTGTTCAAGCAGACTGGGCATAAATTCTTTGCGTTTTGCCTTGTGCGGTTACAAATCGTGGCTTGCCATGAATGCTCTTTTTCACATTTCCACCAGACTTTGCTATTGGACCGCGGAGTAAAGTCTTGAGGTTGATTATCGCCATTTCTTTCCCAATCCCATTCTTTCACTAGCTCTGGATATTTCGTAGCAAAATTGCGTTCGGCTGTACGCTTTTGTCCTGAACAGAATGGGCAACCGCATCCTCTACGGCTATTAATCCCTGCTTCCCATTCATGACCATTCGCGCAGAGCCACCACACTTTCTGACCCGAGCCGTACGAAACGTCTTCCGCAGTTAGCGGAGCATTCTTTGTTGGGTGCCACTGTTTTGCAATATCAGGATATTTAGCTTGAAATGTATCCGTCCGTTTCACTAGACCGAGCGCTTGTTCGATTGAGCAACCCGCCTTGAGCCTTTCGAAGATATGCGTATAGGCTCGACCGTAATACTTTGCTGCATCTTTAATAGTTTTGAACTTGCGACCTTGAACCTTAATGGAAATTCCGGGAGTTTTTTTAGCGTGACTTGGACGAGGCTCTAAACCGACAGCTTCTTCAGGTGTCCACCCCTTCGAGAGACGGTAATCGAGTGTATTGCGTGACATTTTAAATGCGCGAGCAGCACTTTCGAGAGATTGAAACTCGCGACCATTGATGATGGTTTTTCTATTGTTTGTTTTGAGCATGGGATTGATGGGATTATAACAAGACGGGATGTGTGCGGTACGAAAATGGACGGGAAGACCAAAGTGTTAACAATTCCTTTAACACCCCCTAGGTGTGCAGATTTGCCCTCAGCAACTTCTATCTTTTTGCTTTCTTTTTTGAAGTGCGTTCAATATGTTGCGGTTTGTACGGTCGAATTTTAGCAAGGTTGGTTTGTAGTTTGCTGGATTCGCCCAATAGTTTTATAGCTCTCGCAAGAAGCTTCAATCCCTCTTGGTCTACTTGAGCGGACCCCGTTATAGCTTTTGTGCTAGCCGTCAATCGTTCGATGACACTGTCCAAGCGGATTCTTGCATTAGCCGTTCTACGCTCCATTAATAACTGAGGCCTATTCAAGTACAACTTTTCAACCATATATTTTGAAGCTACAAATTTCCCTTTTATCTCACCGGTTAAATCCAATTCGAATAATTGGTTATAGTCTGTTTTTGAAGCATCAGGGTAACAAGCTACAGAAAATGCGATATGCGGCTCACAAGGCCAATCATCTCCTTTAAAAGTATTACAAATAGCACACGCGTAAAATAAATTTTTAATATTGTTTGTCAGCTTTTTAAAAATCGATTTGGGACGGTAATGCTCAACGTGGAAATTTCTTGTGCCGCCAAACGCAGCCTCATGAATAGCGCAGTAAACACACTGATTTTTTGCTTCCTTAGCTAAAATCTCTTTCCATTCACGATAATTTCCAGAGGCGGGTTGAGCGGTCTTCTTCTTGCAGACTAGAATCCACTTCATTTTGATTTTTTCGTCTTGAGATACTTTTCAATCTCAGTTTCCAACTTCTCTAAGCCGCTTATTTTTTCATTAAATTTAGATATCCAAGATTCCCTTTCTTCAACAATCTCAGGGACAAAAATCAAACCAAACTTACCTTGGATTGCCTTCATATCTGAAAGTTCATTTTTCGAAGCATTCCCTTTGGCTATTTTCTCTGCAAGCTCTGATAATTTTTCCAATTCAGCATGGTGGGCTTCCACAAATTTTTGAGCGGCCCTTAAAAAACGCGGCACATAGCCGTCTTTCTTTTTATAAAATTCGGTTCGATCAATAATTTCTTCTACATCTTTAAATCTTTCAATTAAATCCGGGTCTTTAGGATAAGCAGTTATTACAAATATAGGAAAGGTTGGAAAGCTTTTTCTTATGAAATCGACTAGTTCATGTCCTTTATATGAAGCGTAACGGCCTTTCCGTCCCTGTTCATTTAATCGCTCATCAAGAAGAATCAAAGCGACGTCATTTTCCGTTATCCAACATGGATAATCCCGGACGCTTTGCAATGGTTGTGTGTCAATCACTTCCCAATTCTTAGGGATTGAAAGCTCGAGGTTTGTTTTTAATGTTTCTCGCTGATCATCGCGGTCGTCAATAATTCCGATGGTGAGATTAAAATTTCCCTTTATTTTTTTAGAGGTAGCCATATTTTAAACTTTGCACCTTTCAGCTCGGAGTCTGATTCAATTGTTTTTTCGCCATCAAGTTCATCTATGATTGATTCAACAATAGAGAGACCTAATCCCGTACCGATTTGCTTTCCTGATTTATCCATTTTAGTCGAAAACAAAGGCTCCCAAATTCTAGCCATGAATTTTTTCGCAACACCGGGCCCGGAATCAGCAACGATAATTTCGAACCCCTCTTGGTTGTTCGATTTTTTAGAGTGCGTCTCCAAACGGACTTTCCGTGGACGATCTTCTTGCTGACAAGCTGTATAAGCATTAGTTAAAAAATTTAACAGGACAGCTTCAATATCCATTTCAAATGTCCGGCCTTCGATATCATCGATTTTAGTCTTGAGCTCAATTTCTATTGCTTCAAATACGGGTTTTATATATCCAACAACATCTTCTATAACATCTTTGATGTTGATGAGGCGTAGGCGGCGTTTATCTCTTTGTACACGTGCAAGGGCGAAAGCGCCCCAAGCCGCTACTTGATTAGCATATTTTTCAGCCTTAACCAACTCAGCCTTTGCTTTATTTAAATTGGGAGCTTTACTCTCCAAGATTTCTCTTGATGTTATAACCGCCCCAACAACACCCGAAATAGAAGATTGCGTTTCATGACCAAAAACAGCCGCAGCAATTCCTATGGTTGCTAGTCCGCGATAAATCCTTGTTTCAGAAACCAATTCATCAACTGTTTCTTGTGTTTTTTCAAGATTTTTGCTCGCCTTACTTACTTGTTCTAGGGCATCTTTTATTGGCTTTTGAGAAGGTTCTGGAATTTGTTTTTCAATCTTTTCCAGACCTTCTTTTAAGATGCTCAATTCCTTATTCAAGGACTTGATTTTTTGTAGTGGAGCAGATTCCTTCTTTTCAGTTTTTTCACGTGAGGTCTGCTCGTGACGATACGTCTCTAAAAGATTTAAACAGCCCAAAACCAGGCCTTTTAAATCGTAAAAGGCAGGGCCTTTGATTAACCCTTCTCTTGCCGAACTATCAATCAACTGAGGATTCTTATCTCTTCCAACAAAAACAGCACCTACGATCTGACTGGCTTTCATTTTATAAGATTCTCTACCTACCCCTGCCGGATCACGCGTCTGTCTTTCAGATATACCTAACCAATCACCCTCGGGATCATTTGGATTTCCATAAGGCTTAACATAAATATTATCTCGATAGATTTTGATACCCGCATGCCTATCCAAAAAGTGCCGCAAAGTTTTCAGGTTTAAACCCCTTTCGGCCAAATCCTTCGATTGTCTTAAATAAAACATGATTTTTATTTCTACAGGGCCACACTTTAAATGATTGGGTAAAGCGGATTCTGCCAAATCCTTTGCAGGGTGTACTTTTTGCATCAATCCCTTGACGGATATCTCTTCCTCGATAGCCTTCTTTTTCTTTAAAATTTCTTCGGCACTTCGGATAGAGTAAACCACCTTGTCACCTTGATAATAAGCAGATAATTCAGCATCCGCAGCTTGCTCAAATACAGTGGTTATTTTCCCATTGAATTGACTATCAATATCCGTAGTTAGAAAAATTTCAAAGTTCCGAGTTTCTTTAAACGGAGAAACGAAAATGGCAAGTTCTTCGAATAAAACGCCCAAATCTTCTGATGACCAAAACTGCCTTAAAGATTTAATAATGAGTTCTGTTCCTGACGAGGATTTCTCATCGGGATTTTCATTGCCAGGAATTTCGATGGTCGGTTTTTCAAAAAAAATAACGTCGATATCAAAAAGGCTTTTCCCTTCGACATCAAAAGAGTTCCAATCTACTTGTAAGCCGATAACATCTGTATTCTCAGACTTTGTCCTTAACTCTAGCGTTGCTCCCAAACGGTCTGCGGAAATACGACCTATGCCTTTTTCTCCAGTCCGCCTTCTTTTTAATGCAGTAATTCTATCTTCTCTTTTGGATGAGTAACCAATACGTAACCACTTTTTATCAATATCCTGTTCAGTCATTCCTGACCCATTATCTGCAATGCGAATATATTTCTTATCACTTTTGCAAAAAATCTCTATTTCGACACGCGTGGCATCTGCATCATAACTATTTTTGACTAACTCCAGGAGTGCCGTAGTGTGGTCTTTAATACTGTCGCGTCCTAAACTTAAAAGGACTTTGGCGTCTATCGAGAAATTCTTTTTTGTAGTTTTCATATTCTTATAACCCACCAGATTGAACATAAGGGAGCTCTTTTAATGATGCAACTGTTAGATGCCGACATCTAATTCTTTTATTGAACCATGCGTTTGCTTTCTGCGATTGCAAAAAATTCAACAATTCGACACATCTCTTTTTTGAATTTTTTTTAGGTTTCATAACAATTAGATGATTCTCAACAGCGACTTTTCTTTTACCTAAGATAACAGCTCCCGATGCTCTTAAACGGTCTGTCGGCGAAGAAGTTCTTCTAATAACAACAAACGGTGGCTTAAAGCAAGTTCCTGTAAATTTGCGCGTCTCGTTTATCCGTTTTATAGTCTGTAATTTCTCAATGCATTTAGCCGTAATATATGCAGCTCTGGAGCCAGTTTTTTTGTGCCTATGAGGAACAACTGCGCCCACATGTACATCGAAAGAATCTTTTACTCTAGTTACATTACGATCAGCTAATCCGTACCAATTAACAGACGCCTTTTTCGCGGTTTTCTTTCGAACTAAATGCAAAGCAAAAACATCGACGTCAACGTCTCGTTCAAACCTTCCTAAAAGTTGGATTTTTTTTACATCACAATGTTGACTAATCCAATTCCGTAATTTCGAATAACGCGATCCCGTTCTTATAACATCTGGGAAAATACCAATGAGATTCGCATTAGACGCTGCACTTAAAATGCATTGTTCTAAAAAAACTGCCGCCAATGAAACGAGTCCTTTTCCTAAATTTTCGGAGACGTTATTTTTTTTTAACGTATATGGAGGGTTTGTTAGTATCAATCCCTTTATACTTTCTCCGCTAAGTTTTGCCAAGCCGTCGCTTACTCGGATGTTTGGGAAAAACGATTTTATTTCTGTGCGAGTAAAAGACTCCGTAATACCGAGACGCTTTATGGCAAGTAAGGCTAATCTGATTTTGGCAATTTCTACAAATTCATTAATAACATCATATCCGTAAAGAAGCGCTCCCCACTTTTGCAACGTGCTTTTGAGGTCATGAGAAACAGGTAGTTTTTTGGCCGCAGCGATTAATAAATCTCCAGTTCCACAAGCTGGGTCAGTTATGGGAGCTGATACTTTTATTGAATAATGTTTCATTACTTTTTCCGCTAAAGCTTCTCCCGTAAAGAAAGCCCCCAACTTTCGCAATTGGTTAAGTGGAATAATTTTTCTAAGCTCGCGACTGGCTTGTCCATTTAATGCAAGATTAATTTGACTTTCGACATTGTTGGAGGGCATGAATGGAGTGCGTAATAACGTGGAAAGATGACCAACGTAGGGCTGGTAAGACTTTAATGAGCGACCGGGAAATTTCATAAGTGTATATATCGACAATACATATGGATTTTTTAAATTCTCCTCATGGGAAGATTGGACTACTCCCGCCTAGCAGGGGTAGTATAACTACGATTTCTAGAGGAGGACATTAAAATCTTTGATTCGTACACTCCGTGAGAAGTGGATACGGGCTGCACAAAAAGGGTGGAAATAGGAAGTGGACAGACTACGGATAGCTTTTCAAGCTCAGCATCGTAAGCAGGAGCGAACCCAATCTCGCATTCTGCATAAAACACGAAAAAAAACTTTTAGGGCAGGAGATATGACTCTCCCGCCCCAAAAGACCTTCACTTCAGATCAATAATCGTCTGGTGTCAGGAAGGTAAAGCCCTCCCCAACGTTCCAGATGACCCAGATCTTCTCTTTTTCGATCACTCGAAGCCGCATATCCGGCGAATCCTCCGGGTCTTCACGGCATAACAGCTCCATACCCTTTTCAACCAAAGCTTTTCTTTTAGCTTCATCCTCATAGCCCTGATCGAAAAGAACCCGGGTAAAGACAACCCGCTGCTTACCGATTTCGCCGACATGCACCAACACCCCGTCCTCGATTGCTTCATCCTGCGTATAAGTTGATATCACCTCGCCAAAGATCGGGTGTTCATTTTCTTTTTTATTGGTATCCATATTATTTATCCTCCATTTGAAATCTTTCTTTGCCAAATGCAGAGAAATCACAGCTGCATATTTCACAGATGAACTCTCCACTTGCCTCGTCATAAAAAAGCTTCCCTGCTTCCATTTCGTTCTGGCATCCGCCGCATGGGATTTTGGATCGCTCCGTAATCCCCGAGCCTTCCAAAAATCCGCAAGCTTCGAGTTCTTCGAAATCGAAAAGGTACGGGTGTTCCCCAGGCTGAAAATCTTCCTCGGTTGTCCCAGACCACCTTTCCCACTGCGGCGGCTCAACCTTGCAGACATGCTTTGCCATATTGCTTTTGCCGTTGAATTGCCGGACATCCGCGGAATAGAGATGATCCGGCTGAAGCTCATAGACCCTGGCATTGAGATCATTCCGGACGAGAGTAAATTCCAAGTGCTTTCGCTCACTCGTCCAGAATAAAACCTCAAGCCGTTTCACATACGCAATATGGAGCGGCCGTTCTTCGTTTCGCAGGAGATAGAGCCTAAAAGGATCAGCAACATTCGCAAATCCAAGTGCAAAGTCTCCGCTCATTTCTTGCAGTTTTGAAATCAGTCCCGAAACTGATTTTTCTCCGTCCAGCACCCGGAAAATAGCCTCACTGTCTACTGGCGTCTGCGCTGTCCTTTGATATTTATTCAGCAGATTTTCCCGGTTGAGGAAATGCCCGTTGTGCACGCCCACATAGTCATCCGATACAAAGGGATGACAATGATCGTTATGCACACTTCCAACCGTCGCAAGACGGGTATGACCAAGACAAATCAAAGTCTCGGATGTAATCCGGCGAATCAGCTCCCTAAACCTTTTTGTTTTAAGCAGCTCACTCACCGGCTTTGCTTCCTTGAGTACCGTCAGTTCTGATTTAGCCATCAAAGCAATCCCGGTTCCCTCCTTCCCTCTCGATTCGTTGAGGCAAGCAAGATCCATCACGATCCCGCGCAGCTGGTGCTCACCGACCGATGACAAAACCTTTTCACTTTTTGCAAATCCAAAAATTCCGCACATAGACAGACTCCTTCTGTTGATTTATTTTCAGTTTTTATTTTGTTAAGAGTTGTTACTGCGCCAGGGCTGGCGTAAGGGCAAAGCGATCAGGATGGAATTTCAGAATCCGCTGTTTGACATAAAGAGCAATCTCGGAGGGAAGATCGAGGAAGGAAACAAAGCTTTCATAATGTTCCTGAAAGTTTTCGAACTTCCTGACCTTTGCGGATTTGATCGCGTGCGCTTTATCTACAAGCGCCTGACAGATTTTGATGAAGTTTGTAATCTTGATTGGATTTAAAGTCCCGGAGTGGTAACGAAATTCCACCGACCGCCGGAAAAACCACGAATGAATGTTCACTCCGTAATAGCGGGAGTGATGATATTTTGATTTCAGATTCACATTCACTTCGCGGGGCCCGTACCACACGGACTTCAGATCATTCTCATCTTTTACTTTTCGCCGGAACCGGCTCTTTGGAATTTTCGTAAGCGGGACTGAATAAGTTCCCGTGTACCGTCCTTCCGGCAGCATCGCGTAAATCACAGGTTCATAGGTCAGTACAATTTTCAGAAGTTTCCGAATATCGTCAAACCCAAGATCCCGACCATCGATATGCACATGAAGTCCGCAGCATTGGCGGATCAAGTACCCCCAAGATTTCATCTTTGTCGTAAGACGCTCAATTTCTTGGAAGCCTTCATCACCCTGCAAGATGGGGCTCGCGTATTCCCTTCCGCCATCTCCGAGCGATCCATCATGCTGGCTGCTCCACTTACCGACTTCGTCTGTCGGCAAATGGTCTGAACCTTCCGATTCAAGACACGCTTCAATTTCCACTCCGAACTTTCGCTGCGAAGTGCACCGCTTGAAACTCGTTCCCGAAAGTTCATGATGCTGAATGTAATCAGATGACTCATCATCATCTTCTTCCTCCGAATTCCGGTCATCCCAGCAACTATCACAATAAGGATCTCCGGAGTCATCGTGGCAGCAACTGTCGTTATCAAGCTCGTACTCACATGAGGTGCAGTAAGTGAGGGAGTCACCGGCGCAATTCTGGCAATAATCCGCCTCACGAATCTCGGAATAAACCGCAAGACTCGCTGAGACATATTCATTGCAGTTGTTGCACATTCTGAATTTGTCATCCGCACACTTCTGGCAGTACCACTTCTCCTTAATCTCCTGAAGGTCATTACTGCGAACCGCCTCACTGCAAGATTCGCAATATCCGATTCCTTCATCCCAGCAGCTTCCACATAACACCTGCTCTTTGAAAAACTTCGCCTTCTCTTCTTCTATTTTTTGACGGCAATCAAAACACGTGGCAATCTGGACTTCTTTTATCTCTTCCATTTTTAAATCCTCCTTAAAAAGAAAAAAGGCAAGGCGGGTTTGCCTTGCCTATCTTTTGATTTTTAATTTCTCGCTTAAATCAAACCGTGTTCTCGAAATGAAAAATAGGCAGAGTCGCCGCCTATAATCAAATGATCCAGCACCTTGATATCCAGGATTTTGGCCGCCTCCATAAGCTTGGTTGTGATATTCCGGTCTTCGGGAGAAGGCTCGATCCGTCCGGAGGGATGGTTGTGAATGAGAATAATCGCAGAGGCACTTGAAAGAAGAGCTGTCTTAAACACTTCTCTTGGATGGATCAGTGCCTCGCTCAAAGTTCCCACCGAAACCCGGTCCCAGCAAAGAGGCCGATTCCCCTTATCCAAATGCAGCGTCACGAATTCTTCTCGGTCCCGGTTTTCCAAATACTTAAACTGCTTCACTACCGCTTCCGGGTCTCTTGCCGCATCCGCGATATAAGGCACATCTTTTTCCCGGACATAACTTGCGATGATGCGTTTCAGATATTTTTGATTCATGGCATTTCTCCTTTAAAAGCAAAAAGCGGAGACGGCACCGAAGTGCACGTCCCCGCTCTCGCTATTTTTTTAGTTGTCAGACTGCGTTTATGCTGTCTGGACGAGTGCTCCTGCTGCTTTGAAAGTCACACCCTGAAACGCTTTTTCAAGCTCAGGTGCGAGTTCCGCAGGCAGAGTCAAACCCTTACGGGTCGGCTTGAATTCATCCATCCCCTTCGACCTGAAAAAGGTCCGAAGGTCCAGATAGGATTTGCCTTTAAAACTTCTCAGGCACAGCCGGACTTCCTCTGTTTCACTCTTTTTAAACGCATGTATCGTTGTGTTCGT
>Ga0209573_1001158_pt1 | contig 43088 bp, 37 predicted proteins | sample TNRBio252014_DNA_FD_185870 | JGI IMG/M metagenome (GOLD analysis project Ga0209573, IMG submission 185870) | Wastewater treatment Type I Accumulibacter community from EBPR Bioreactor in Madison, WI, USA - TNR Reactor_6/25/2014_ DNA (SPAdes)... | ecosystem: Engineered > Bioreactor > EBPR >...
GAGGTGGCCGTGAATTGCTCCGGCTACAAAGGTCGCGCACAACGGATGGCCGCAGCAGGCATGGCCATCTCCCAACGAAAAAGCCTCCCCGAAGATCGGGAAGGCTTTCGCACGTTGCGTTGTACGCTTAGTTCTTCGACTCAGCGGGGAGCACGCTCACCACGCTACGGTCGCCACGCTTCTTTTGGAAGGTCACGACACCATCGGCGGTAGCGAACAGGGTGTGGTCCACACCGATGCCCACGTTCTTGCCGGGGTGGTGCTTGGTGCCGCGCTGGCGAACGATGATGTTCCCGGCCACGGCGGTCTGGCCACCGAACAATTTGATACCGAGTCGCTTCGAGTGCGATTCGCGACCGTTCTGGGTACTGCCTTCACCTTTCTTGTGTGCCATGGCTTATGGGGGCTTGTCATTCCGGGCTATCCCGGTGATGCGTTGGGGTCAGGATTACTTCTTGTCGTCTTTTTTCGGAGCGGCCTTCTTGGCGGCAGCCTTCTTGGGAGCGGCTTTCTTCGCTGGAGCGGCCTTCTTGGCGGCTTTTGCGGGGGCGGCTTCCTTCTTGGCGGCCACTTTCTTCGCTTTCGGCTCGGCGGCCTTCACGGCTTTGGGTGCGGGAGCGGTGCTCTTGCTGGCGTCGAACTTTTCGCCCTTGCCCAGGATCGCCTCGATCCACAGCTCTGTGAGGTACTGGCGGTGGCCGTTCATCTTCTGGTAGCCCTTGCGGCGCTTCTTCTTGAAGACGAGCTCCTTGTCGCCCTTACCATGGCTCAACACCTTGGCGCTGATGCGGAAGCCATCCACTTTCGGGGTGCCCACGTTCACGGTCTTGCCATCGCTCACGAGCAGGACATTGTCCAGTTCAACGTGCTTGCCCTCTTCGGCTTCGAGACGGTGCACTTTCAGCTTCTGGCCCTTGCTCACTTTGAACTGCTGGCCGGCGATATCGACGATGGCGTACATGATCTTTCCTTGGAAAATGGGCTGCAAATGTAGTAGATCGTACGGAACTGACAAAGCGGGGTTGAAAAGAGGGGAAGTGCCTGGGGGTGGGGAGGTTACCTGGGCGGCCGTTGGCTTTTGGGGGGAGTGTGGTCGCTAATGGTTAGTCGTTAGTCGGTAGCGATTAGTGAGAGCGGTCGGTTAAGGTTAGTGGCCAGTCGTTGTGTGTGGGAGTAGATAGTGCCGGGACGGTGGTCGGTCGCGGCTCGCGAAGGGGCTTGCCGGTGGTTGACGTGTTCCGGGTTGGACGTACTACGCCAGGTGCAGGAAGGGCGCGGTCAGTTTGATCCAGAGTGCAAGGAGCGGTAGTCCTCCTGGCAGTTTGCCGATCGGACCGGCTGTGTTGGCTACGTATGCCTTCAGCAACTTGCTCACTTCGGTCTGAAGGGAACGCATCCTGTGGGTCCTGTGCTTGGGGAAGTAGCCTCTGCGTTCGGCGAGCAGGATCATGGAGCGCACTTCGTTGCACGAACCCTTCGCGATGTACAGGTACTTCAACCGGTGCGCCCTGGTGGGCATCTCGTAGCCCTCCGCGATGTTGTTGCAAACGGACAAGGCAGCACGGAAGAGCTGGTCCCGGAAGTTCCAATTCTTCTGTTCCTGCAAGGCCTCGTCAATGACAACGTTGAGGTCCATGGCCTTCTGCCAGGCGATGGAGTCCTCGAAGCTCTTCATGCTCATGTCGGGTCGGGGTTTGGTCCAACACAAGGCTATCCAGAAAACCGGGATCTCTCCTGATCGGAACGAGCACGAGCGACCGACCACTGCGGACTCCTCACTAACCACTGACCACTAACGACTAACCACTGACCACTAACGACTAACCTCTCTTCACGAAAGCGCGTTAGCGCGACCCTACAGCTTGAACGCCTTCTTCACCGCGTCCACGGCATTCAGGTCCTCCCACGGGAACAACCGCACCTTCACCGTTGCCTTCTGTCCGGCATTGCTGAAGGTCTTGGTCACCACCTTGCTCTCGCGGCCCATGTGGCCATAGCTCGCGGTCTCGCTATAGATGGGCGTACGTAGGGCGAAACGTTGCTCGATGAAGTAGGGGCGCATATCGAATTCCTTCAGCCCGCTGATCGTCTTGGCGATCTGGCCGTCGGTCATCTTCACCTTGGCGGTTCCATATGTGTTCACGTAGAAACCGACGGGTTTGGCCACACCGATGGCGTAGGCCACTTGCACGAGGACTTCATCGCAAACGCCAGCAGCCACCAGGTGCTTCGCTACGTGACGTGCTGCGTAGGCTGCGCTGCGGTCCACTTTGCTGGGGTCCTTTCCGCTGAAGGCACCACCACCGTGCGCGCCTTTGCCACCGTAGGTGTCCACGATGATCTTGCGGCCGGTGAGGCCGGTATCGCCATGCGGACCACCGATCACGAATTTGCCGGTGGGGTTGATATGGTAGGCGATGTCCTTGCCGAAGAGGGCCTGTACGCGCTTGGGCAGCTGCTTCTTCACGCGGGGGATCAGGATCTCGATCACATCGCTCTTGATCTTGGCCAGCATCTTCGCTTCCTTGTCGAAGTCGTCGTGCTGCGTGCTCACCACGATGGCATCGATACGCAGGGGCGTTCCGTTGTCAGCGTACTCGATGGTCACCTGGCTCTTCGCATCGGGGCGCAGGTAAGGCATCTTGCTGTTCTTCTCGCGGCGGATGGCAGCGAGCTCGCGCAGCAGCATGTGGCTGATCTCCAACGGCAGCGGCATGTAGTTGTCCGTGTCGCGGCAGGCATAGCCGAACATCATGCCTTGGTCACCGGCACCTTGTTCCTCGGGCTTTTTGCGCTCCACCCCTTGGTTGATGTCGGGGCTCTGTTCGTGGATCGCACTGAGCACACCACAACTGTGCGCTTCGAACATGTACTCGCTCTTGGTATAGCCGATGCGCTCGATCACTTCACGGGCGATCTGCTGCACATCCAAGTACGCCTTGCTCTTCACCTCACCGGCGAGCACCACCTGGCCCGTGGTCACCAGCGTTTCGCACGCCACCTTGCTGCTCGGATCGAATGCGAGGAAATGGTCGATGAGGGCATCGCTGATCTGGTCGGCGATCTTGTCCGGGTGTCCTTCGCTTACTGACTCGGAGGTGAAGAGGTAGGGCATGTGTGCTGTTTTTCGCGGTTGCAAAGGAAACGGTTCCTTCCTGTTCCGGCAAGATCGCGGCGCTTCGGATCATCAACATCACCGGACCAGGTCGTACACCGTGGCATACCGGTTCGAGGCTCCCTTGCGGTAATGCCGGTCAAGCACTTGGTGCAGATGGGGCCAACGGCAATGGTCCACCTGTTCCTCAAAGCCGAACAGCACGATATGATCGATCCGGGGCGATCGCTGCTCCATGAGGTAGGCGGGCAGCCATTCCAGGCAATCGGTCTTTCCTCGTAAGTGAGCAGCCAGGCCATCCGGCAGGTCCGGGCACCACACGTATGGGAAGTAGCCGGGGGCACACTCGTAATTATCCAAAAGAACGATGTCCCGCTCGGCCACGAGCAAGGCAGAGGCATGGGTAAGCAACCAGTTGTCGTCCGAATTCACCGGGAGTACGACGCCGCCCTCGTTCAATGTGCGGCCGATCTCCAGGAGCATCGTTGAACGTTCGGCCATGGGTTCCATTTGGGTGCTGATATGGCCATTCCTGGCCTGGTGCGCCAGCAGTGCCATGATCGCCACCGGTACCGTGGCCACCTGCGGCAGGGGTTGTACGGCGACCCATACCACGAAGAGCAGCAGCATGACCCATTGGGTACGCACGCCGATGTAGCTTGCATAACCCGCGGAGTCGGGCACGAAGAAGTGGATCGCTGCCATGGCCAGGGCCACCACCAAGGGGATATCGGCCTGCGTGGGTCGAAGTCCCCGGTGGCGCCAGTGCCCGTACAGAGCCAGCAGGCCGCCCGCCACCAGCAGCAATTTGAGGCTGTAGGTGAATTTCTCCTCCGCCACCTCGTGGTACAGCACCAGGCTGCGCAGCTCGACCAGGTCACGCACGTTGCCCAAGGGATCCTGATCGCCCCAGGTCGACGGCCTGCCCGCCGCGAACCGGACGACCAGAACGAGGCTGGGGATACAGGCCAGGGCAATGGGTACCAGGTTGCGCCATCGTGATCCGGAGCATGGCCCCGGGCGGTCCTTCAAGCCGATCAGTATCGACAGTTCATACACACCGAGCAACAACAGGAACAAGGCCAGCGCGGCGGAATGTGTGTAGAACAGGAGCAGGGTGAAGAGCAGGAGCCCGGCCAGTGCGGGCCAGCCCATCTTAGGCAACCGGAACCAGCCCGCTGCACCCAAGAAGGCGAGTCCCACACCGAGCAGGAAGTTGTGGAAGCCCAGGGCGAGCATGAGGTTCACCGTGAGCGGGAGCACGAGCAGGATCAAGGGGGATGCGGGAGCCAGACTGCGGGCCAGGGACCAGGTGCCAAGGCCCACGATCAGGAGGATCATGGCGAGCAGTGCCCGTTCGGCGAGCAGGGCGGGAAGGAAGCGGTGCAGGGCGCCGATCAGGTAGTGCCCCAGCACATTGGGTACCGGTCCGGGATTCTCGCAATACACACCCGCAGGCGCACCCTCGTAGAGCATGCGTGCTGTTTGCAGGTGGGTCAGGCCATCGAGTGTGGGGAAGCTCGGGATCCACAGGATCCATGCGGCGTTCAGGATGATCAGTGTGGCGATCAGCCACGACTGGCCACGATCCATCCGCACCGTTCCCATGCCTACCTGCCCGGACGGGTCAGTTCCTTGAACACCTCTTCAAGGCCGCGCTCGCTCTTCTGCATGCCCAGCACCTGCAGGCCGTTGTCCACGGCGAAACGGAACACCGCTGGCCGGATATCCGTTGAGGCATCGTGCTCCAGGAGCCAGGAGGTCTCTTCCTTGCGATGCACGTTCAGCACACCACCCAGGTTCTTCAACACATTGGCATGCACGGGTTTGTCGAACTCGACCTCCAACAATACGCGCTGCTGAGGGCCATTGCGTAGCGAACTGGCTTTGTCGTCGGCAACGAGCTTCCCCCGATCAATGATGATCACCCGGTCGCAGATGGCTTCCACCTCCTGCATGATGTGGGTGCTCAGCATCACCGTCTTCTTCTCGCCCAAACGCCGGATCAGCCCACGCACCTCAACGAGCTGGTTGGGGTCCAAGCCGCTGGTGGGTTCATCCAGGATCAGCACATCCGGGTCGTGGATCATGGCCTGTGCCAGTCCTACCCGCTGCCGGTATCCCTTGCTCAACGCTCCGATCCGTTTGTGGCGTTCGGGGCCAAGGCCTACGAGTTCGATCATCTCCTTCACACGCGGTCGCCGATCGCGCAGGCCGTGGAGGCCGGCGACCAGGTCCAGGTACTCGCTCACGAACAGGTCCGGATAAAGCGGATTGTGTTCCGGCAGGTAGCCCACGCGCCGGCGCACCTTCAGGCTCGCTTTGCCTGTATCGAGGCCACAGACCGCAGCAGTGCCCTGGGAGGGTGGGAGGAAGCAGGTGAGGATCTTCATCATCGTGCTCTTCCCGGCGCCGTTGGGGCCAAGGAAGCCCACGACCTCGCCCGTGCCCACGGAGAAGGAAACGTCGTCCAGCGCTTTTTGCGCGCCGTAGAGCTTGGTGATGCCGTTGACGGAAATGGACATGCAGGGCGAAAGTAACGCCGGGTTGCGTGGCACACCCATCTTTGCGGTATGTCAGGCGGCCTTGTCATGCGGTCCAACGGTAGTCGTTACCTCGTTCGGGGCGAGGACGGCTCCCTGCACGAGTGCGTGGCCAGGGGCAACCTGCGCATCAAAGGATGGAAGAGCACCAACCCGGTGTCCGTGGGCGATCGGGTGGAATTCCTGCCACAACAGGGCGATACAGCGGTCGGTACCATTGTGGAACTGCACGACCGCACCAATTATCTGGTGCGTCGGAGCGTGAACCTCTCCCACCACAAACATGTCATCGCCGCCAACCTGGATCAGGCCCTGTTGTTGGTCACCGTGGCACGGCCGCGCACGTCCTATGGCTTCATCGATCGGGTCCTGGTCACCGCCGAGACGTACCAGGTACCGGTGGTGCTTGTGGTGAACAAGGTGGATGACCTGGACGAGGAGGAACAGGATCGCCTGTTCGCGCTCGTGGACATCTACCAGGAGGCCGGGTACCGGGTGCTGATGACGGCAGCCCTTCAGGGAAAGGGGATCGATGAGGTGAAGCGGTTGATCGCCGGCAAGGTGAGCCTGGTGGTGGGCCATAGCGGCGTGGGGAAAAGCACCCTGGTGAACGCCATCGAACCCGAGCTCGACCTGCATACCCTGGAGATCAGTGAGGCAAGCGGCAAGGGCCAGCACACCACCACCAATGCCGAGATGTACGAGCTTGAACACCTGGATGGGGCGGCCCCGACCTTCCTCATCGACACACCGGGCATCAAGGGTTTTGGTCTGGTGGACCTCGATGCGAGCCACATCGGCGACCAGTTCCCCGAGATGTTCCGGTTGAAGGGCGACTGCCGCTTCAACGACTGCCTGCACAAGGACGAACCCGGTTGTGCCATACGGGCAGCCGTGGAGCGCGGTGACGTGGCCGCGAGCCGCTACCACAGTTACATCGACATGTTGAACGGGGTGGAGGAGGACAGCCCCTACCGCACCGAATGAACCATCCCATGCAAAAGCAATTGCTCATCATCCCGCTGGTCGCACTGATCGCATGCGCCGGACCCAAGCCCGCCGCACAGGCACCGACCGCATCCGATGCCATTCCGAAGCTCGCCACCATGGGCAGCGATGCCGCGCTGTGGCAGCACAGCAGTGCCGAGGCTTATTGGATCTACCGCCAAGCGTACGGAACGGCCACCACCAGGATGATGTGGAACATGGTGGAACTGGGCAAGGAATATGCCGAAGGCAGGCCCCGACGTCCCATGGCCGTGATCGTCGACATCGACGAGACGGTATTGGACAACAGCCCTTATCAATTGCACCTGGTGCGTACCGGTCGGGTGTACGAGCAGGCCACCTGGAAAGCCTGGACGGACAGTGCCGTGGCCAAGCCCTCCCCCGGCGCATTGGACTTCCTGCATGCCGCGCACAAGGCCGGTTGCGAAGTGTTCTACATCACCAACCGCGATGTGCGCGAACAGCCCAGTACCTTGAAGAACCTGCAGGACCTCGGATTCCCCGATGCCGATCCGGCACACCTGCTCCTCATGGATGGTGCCAGCGACAAGACCGAACGCCGGGCGCGGGTGCGAGCCACACACGATGTGGTCCTGCTGGTCGGGGATCAGCTCCGCGATTTCGATGAACGCTTCAAGGACCGGTCGGTCAATGATGGCCGCAACGTGGTCGATGCGCTTTCGGACAGCTTGTCGAAGTACTTCATCCTGCTGCCGAACCCGATGTACGGCACCTACCGCGACGCCATCCAGGGCAAAGGCACCGACGCGGAGAAACTGCAACGCACCACCGACTGGTTCGAACGCAACGCCTACTGATATGCGCGCCGTGGTGCAACGGGTGAGCGAGGCCGCCGTGGAGATCGACGGACAACGCCGCACGCATATCCACACGGGCCTGCTTGTGCTCCTTGGCGTGGAGGTGGGCGATACCGAGGAGGACCTCGAGTGGCTCTGTGGCAAGATCATCCGCCTGCGCATCTTCCCGGACGAGGCGGGCGTGATGAACCTCGACATCCACCAGGTACACGGCGAGTTGCTCGTGGTGAGCCAATTCACCCTACACGCGAGCACGGTGAAGGGTAATCGCCCCAGTTACCTCCGCGCTGCGCGTCCGGAGGAGGCCACCCCCCTGTACTTACGTGCCAAACAACGTCTGGGCGAATTGCTGGGCCGTCCGGTGCGTTCCGGCGAGTTCGGTGCGAACATGCAGGTATCGCTCATCAACGATGGCCCGGTCACCCTCATCATCGACAGCAAACTCCGCGAATGATGGAGACGAACACACCCATCGGGGGCCTACAGGCCGAAGTGGATCAATGGATCGGGGCCACAGGCGTGCGTTACTTCGATCCGCTCACCAACCTGGCCATGCTCAGCGAAGAGGTGGGCGAGGTGGCACGCATCATGGCCCGTCGTTACGGTGAGCAGAGCGAGAAGGAGAGCGACAAGGCGAAGGACCTGGGCGAAGAGCTGGCCGATGTGCTCTTCGTGGTGCTGTGCCTGGCCAACCAGACGGGCACCGACCTACAGGAAGCGTGGGCACGTGCGATGGAGAAGCGGACACGGCGGGACAGCGACCGGCACAGGAACAACCCGAAGTTGGCATAGCGTTCGGTCCGCAGCGTATCGGTATTATTGCCGTCCACAACCCGTGACCCGATGATGCGACCACTCCGCCTGGGACTGCTGTTCTTTGCCGTGATCCCCGCACTGGTACTGCATGCCCAGGAGGATCGTACGAAGATCAAGGTGCGCATGAGCAGCGATGCCGACGCATCCGATCGTTTGATCGCGTCGCGCATGATCCGCACGCACGACAACAGCCTCGTGGTATTGAAGGCGAAAGCCGTAGGGGTGAGTGTGATGATGATCCCGATCGCCGACCTGAGTTACCGGTTGGACCTGTATACCATGGACAAGATCGAGTACGTGCGTTCCATCGAACCGAACCTCCGGTCGGTGAACGGTCAGACCGCCCTGGAGGACATCGTCATGTTCGGCGGCAGGCCCCTGCTCATCGCCAGTCAGCGGCTCAAGGAGGCGAAGAAGTTCCGGCTGCTCTGGCAGGAGTTCGATTCCCGACTCACGAAGAACAACGCCCCATTGCTGGAGTTCGCGACCATCGAGCATGAGCGGTCCACGGGTGGCCTTCCCTTCATGGGGGCAGAGGCAGCGCCATTCGGTTTCACGACCAAGCTCTCGCCCGACTCCACCAAGATGCTCATCTACAGTCCGGAAATGAGCACCTCGGACAAGCAGGCCGTTCACTTCTTCATGGTCGTGAACGAGAAGATGGAACCGCTCTGGCAGCATTTCGTGACCAGCGAGGTAAAGGGCACCCGCAGTGCGCTGCTGGACGTGGAGGTGACGAACGATGGAACGGCCACGGCCTGGGTGAAGAACAATTTCGGCAACCGCGATGTGAAGAAGGGCGTCGTGGATTTCGAGTCCAGGATCCACCGCATGAATGCCGAAGGGCACACGGAGTCCGTGTTCAAGATGGACGGTGCGGACTATCCTGTGGATGTGGACCTGATGAGCATGAAGGACGGTTCGATGGTATGCGCGGGTGTGTATGGCTCCCTGGACGAGAAGAAGGACAAGACGCCGGGATCCTTTGTCGCCGTGTGGGAGGCCAAGGGCGACAAGTTCGTGCAACGCGGCCGGCACGAATTCCCCATGACCGGCAAGAACAAGGATAAGCTGTACGAGGAGATGGTGGTGGCCGACCTGATCCGTGGAGCCGACGGTGGTTTCCACCTGGTCACGGAGGTGAGCTTCAGTTACGAGGCCACGGTGAGCTCGGGCACGGGTGGTTCGCGTACCGTCACGAAATACGTGAATGGCGATGTGGTCGGGCACTCGTTCGATGCCAAGGGGGCATTGCGGTGGATGAGCGTCCTGCCACGCTACATCAATACCACAGCGTATTACCTGGGCAACTCACAGGCGGTCGTGTTCGAGGACCGATTGCACGTGTTCTTCCTCGATGATGAGGAGAACATCGAACGCCGCAAGAATGATGAGCGCCTGGAGAAGGGCATCGACGCGAAGGACTGTCGCAGCATGGTCGTTAGCTTCGATGATGCCGGGAAGTACCGGACCAAGATCGTCCTCGTATCGGACAAGGAGGTGGACTACCTGGCGGGCACGGGCATGTTCCAGGTGGATAAGGGGACCTACTTCACCTATGGCCAGCGCAAGCTCGGATCCGGCAAGCTCGTACCTGTGAAGGTGGAGTTCTCCAAGGATGGCCGGTGATCAGCCCATCGCGGTGATCCCCGCCACCACCCGCGCCGTGGCACCGGTGCGTTCCGCCACATAACGCGAAGCGGCATCGGCCGCCGTTCGCAGTGCCAGGGGATCCTGTTCGAGGCGCAGCAGTACCGCACGAAGCTCTTCTGCATTACGCACACAGAACCCGGCTCCTGCGTCGATCAACCCTTGCGCCTCTGCGAAGCGGGCGTGGTTCGGCCCGAAGATCACCGGCCTCCCCCAGGCCGCCGCCTCAATGGTGTTATGGATCCCGGTGCCGAACCCACCACCGACGTAGGTGATATCGGCATAATGGTACAAGCGTGAAAGGTGCCCCATCCGATCAACGATCAGGTGGTCGCAACCGGCATCGGGGTTCGCCATCACGCGCTCCTCGTATTCGCCCGCGGTCAACCCGTCCGGCGCGAAACGATGCCGAAGCTGCTCCACATGAGCCGCATCGATCTCATGCGGCACCATGATCAGGGGTATTCCGCTGTCCTGTTCCGCCAGCAGTGCCTCGTCCGCTGGCCAGGTACTGCCCGCCACGAGCACAGGCCGCTTCCGACCCCGGATGAAGTGTTCCGCGAAGGGGATCAGGACCGGCTCCATGGTGATGGCGCTCACCCGGTCGAAACGAGTATCGCCGCTTACCGTTACATGGGTGCTGCCAATGCTTTCGAGCAGGATACGGGAGGTCTCGTTCTGTACGAAGAGGTGGTCGAAACAGGCCAGCATGGCACGGTGACCCCCGCCGTACCACTTAAAGAAGGGTTGCGAGGGCCGGAATATCGCGCTGACCAGATAGGTGGGCACACGGGTCCGCCTCAAGGCATGGAGGTGCTGGGGCCAGAACTCGTACTTGACGAAGATCGCCATGCGGGGGCGGATCAACGCCAGCAACCGCCCGGCGTTCCTGGCCGAATCCGCTGGCAGGTAGTCCACATGGGTGGCCAGGGGAAAGGCCTTCCGTGCCTCAAAGCCGCTCGGACTGAAGAAAGTGAGGAGCACCGGTAGGTCCGGTCGTTCATGCTTGAGGGCTTCGAGCACCGGTCGGCCCTGCTCGAACTCCCCCACGCTGGCACAGTGCATCCACAGGCATCCCTGTAGGGCATCTGCACGAGCTTCCATGCGTGCCCAAAGCCCGCGGCGGCCTTCCACCCAGGCCTTGGCCTTGGGGACGAAGGGGGCGGCCAGTCCGATGCCCACATGGTAGAGAGCGGTCCCCAGCCGCAGGAGCAGTGCCATCAGTAGAAATGGAATCCCGTGTCCTTCTTCTTGTAGATCGGTAAGGTCCAGCCCAGGCGCAATCCGCTCAGGAGGTCCATGCGTTGCGCTTTGTTGGACTGCTCCGTGTCGAAGTTGAAGGTGCGCAACGCCTGCGTGGCCCCGGCGATCAGTTCCAGGCCGATGTGGAAGTTCACACGGCCCTTGTTCCCGAAATGCTGGTAGCCGAGGTAGATCAGGCCGGCCGGTCCAGCGCAAAGGCGGTCATAGCCTTCGAGGTACGCATCCTCGAGTTGCGGCACCACGTTCTCCTGGGTCTGTATCCGCACCTTGTGGCGCAGGTAGCCTCCGCCCAACTTCAGATGCAGGCCCGAGTTCGGGTTGGGACCGAACAGGGGGAGGATGCGGCCCACCGTCGCAAAGGCCGACCAGCCTCGCTGGTACAGGAATACGTCGGCCATCGCCCCGTCCACATCCATCACCTGGCCCGCACTGTTCAGCACGTTGCGCAGGATGCCCGGTTCGCGTACCTGGTTCCCGAAGATGAAGGAGCCTTCCGCGCCGAGGGTGATGTTGTTGCCCAGCTTGCGCCAGGCCGCAAGCCCCACGTTGCTGTTGCTGCCGAAACGCTCACTCAGGTCGCCCCCGGGGACCTGCTGGGCATAGCTGGCCTGCACCGCCACCAAGGCCAGGGAGGTGTCGCGGATGGCCTGCCCACTCGAAACGTGTGCGGCGCCGAGCAGCCAGATCGCAAAGAGGAGGAAGCGCATGTCGGGCAAAAGTAGCGGCCCCCCTCCGCATTGGGTCTTGTTCCCCATGTCGCGCGTGTGTCAGCCGTTATCTTCGCGCCCGCTCCGGCCCCCACATCTCCCTGCTACGCGATCAGCCGATGAAACCCATTCAGATGGTCGACCTCGTCGGCCAGTACCAGCGCATCAAGACCGAGGTCGATGCCGCGATCCAGCGGGTGATCGACAACGCCGCCTTCATCAACGGACCGGATGTGAAGGAGTTCGAGAAGGAACTGGCGGCCTACAACGGATCCAGGCATGTGATCGCTTGCGCCAACGGCACCGATGCATTGCAGATCGCGATGATGGCGCTGGACCTGAAGCCCGGCGATGAGGTGATCACCGCCTCCTTCACCTTCGTGGCCACGGTGGAGGTGGTCGGCCTCCTTGGGATCACACCCGTATTCGCCGATGTGCTGCCGGGCACCTTCAACCTGGATCCGGCGGACATCGAACGCAAGATCACTCCACGCACCAAGGCCATCGTGCCGGTACACCTCTTCGGCCAGGTGGCGGACATGGAACCGATCATGGCCATTGCGAAGAAGCATGGACTCTACGTGATCGAGGACAACGCGCAGGCCATCGGGGCCACCTACACCTTCGCCGATGGATCAAAGCGGAAGAGCGGTGCCATCGGCCACATCGCCAGCACCAGCTTCTTCCCCAGCAAGAACCTCGGCTGTTACGGCGATGGGGGAGCCCTTTTCACCAACGACGACGACCTGGCCAAGAAGCTGCGACGCGTGTGCAATCACGGCAGCGAGGTGCGTTACTACCACGAGGTGGTGGGGGTGAACAGCCGGTTGGATTCCTTGCAGGCGGCCATTCTGCGGATCAAGCTGCCGCAACTGGATGCGTACAACGCGGCACGCAACAAGGCGGCTGCCTTCTACGATACCGCCTTCGCCGGGCTCCCCGCCGTACAGGTGCCGGTGCGCAGCACGCGCAGCACCCACGCCTTCCACCAGTACACCCTTCGGGTGACCGATGGGCGTCGTGACGGTCTCAAACAGCACCTGGAGGCCAACGGGGTCCCTGCCATGATCTACTACCCTGTATCCTGCCACTTGCAGCGTGCGTACAAGAGCGTTCGGGCTCCGGAAGGCTCCCTGCCGGTGACCGAACAACTCACGCGCGAAGTGCTCTCGCTACCCATGAGCACCGAACTGGACCACGAACAACTCACGCACATCACCAACACGGTGAACAGCTTCTTCGCATAGCCCCATGAACATCGCAGTAGTAGGAACAGGATACGTCGGTCTGGTGACCGGCACATGCTTCGCTGAGACCGGCAACCACGTGGTCTGCGTGGACATCAACGCCGAGAAGGTACAGATGATGAAGGATGGCAAGGTGCCCATCTACGAACCGCACCTCGATGTGCTCTTCGAACGCAACATCCGGCAGGGCCGCCTGCGTTTCACCACGGACCTGGCCGAGGCCCTGGAGAAGGCGCAGATCGTCTTCCTGGCCCTGCCAACGCCGCCCGGCGAGGATGGCAGCGCCGACCTGAGCTACGTGCTGAAGGCCGCAGGCGACATCGGGAGGATCATGAAGCACTACATGGTACTGGTTGACAAGAGCACCGTGCCCGTGGGTACGGCCGAGAAGGTGCATGCCGAAGTGGCCAAGTACGCCAAGGTGGAGTTCGACGTGGTGAGCAACCCGGAGTTCCTGCGTGAAGGTTTCGCTGTGGATGACTTCCTGAAGCCCGACCGCGTCGTGGTCGGCACCAGCAGCGAGCGTGCGCGCAAGCTCATGGAAGACCTCTACAAACCTTTCGTGCGCCAGGGCAATCCCATCATCTTCATGGACGAGCGCAGTGCCGAACTGACCAAGTACGCGGCCAACGCCTTCCTCGCGGCCAAGATCACCTTCATGAACGAGATCGCGAACTTCTGCGAGGCCGTTGGTGCGGATGTGGACAAGGTGCGCATCGGCATGGGTACCGATACGCGCATCGGCAAACGGTTCCTCTTCCCGGGCATCGGCTACGGGGGAAGTTGCTTCCCGAAGGATGTGCAGGCGCTTGCCAAGAGCGGCAAGGAGGCCGGTTACGACTTCCAGATCATCGAGAGCGTGATGGAGGTGAACGAGAAGCAGAAGACCGCGCTGATGCCGAAGATCGAAGCCTACTACGGCGGCGAACTGAAGGGTAGGCACTTCGCCATGTGGGGCCTTTCGTTCAAACCCGATACCGACGATATCCGCGAAGCACCCGCTTTGTACATGATCGAGGCCCTGACCAAGGCCGGGGCCACCATCACGGCCTTCGATCCCGAAGGAGCGAACAACGTGAAGAAGCTCATCGGCGATAGGATCAACTATGCGAAGGATGAGTATGAGGCCCTGAAAGGCGCCGATGCCCTGATCATCTGCACCGAGTGGGCCTTGTTCCGCACACCGGATCTGGCACAGCTCGAAGGATCGCTGAGGGAGCGCACCATCTTCGACGGGCGCAACCTGTACGAATTGGACGAGATGAAGGCGAAAGGATTCCACTACGTGAGCATCGGCCGCAACGTGGTCACTGCCGCGCACAGCCCGAAAGCGAACACCAAAGCCACGGCGAAAGCCTGAACCCATGGCCAAGAAGGTCTCCAGGAAAGCAACGGTCACCGTTGCTAAGAAGCGGAAGGTCGGCGTCAGCAAGGCACCGTCGGCAGTGAAGGCAGGACGGAAGGTGAACAAGCCGAAGGACCGCGTACTGATCACCGGTGCCGCGGGCTTCCTGGGCTCGCACCTCTGCGACCGGATGCTGAAGGAGGGCTACCACGTGATCGCGATGGACAACCTGATCACCGGTAGTCTGAAGAACATCGAGCACCTCTTCCGTCGGGAGGATTTCGAGTTCTACCATCACGATGTATCCAAGTTCGTGCATGTGCCGGGCGACCTGAAGTACATCATGCACTTCGCATCCCCGGCCTCACCGATCGACTACGAGAAGATCCCGATCCAGACGCTGAAGGTGGGGTCCCTTGGTACGCACAACCTGCTCGGCCTGGCGCGTGTGAAGAAGGCCCGCATCATCGTGGCCAGCACCAGCGAAGTGTATGGCGATCCGAAGGTGCATCCGCAGAGCGAGAGCTACTGGGGCCATGTGAACCCGGTGGGCAAGCGCAGCATGTATGATGAGGCCAAGCGTTTTCAGGAGGCCATCACCATGGCCTACCACACCTATCACGGCGTGGAGACGCGCATGGTGCGCATCTTCAATACCTACGGCCCGCGGATGCGCCTGAACGACGGTCGGGTGGTACCCGCTTTCATGGGCCAGGCGCTACGTGGCGAGGACCTGACCATCTTCGGCAAGGGCGATCAAACGCGCAGCTTCTGTTACGTGGATGACCTGATCGAAGGCATCTACCGTCTGCTGCTGAGCGACTACGCGGGCCCGGTGAACATCGGGAACCCCAAGGAGATCACCATCAAGCAGTTCGCCCAGGAGATCCTCAAGCTCACCGGCACCAAGCAGAAGCTGATCCACAAGCCCCTGCCGAGCGATGATCCCATGCAGCGCCAACCGGACATCACCCTGGCGAAGAAGCTGCTGAAGTGGGAGCCGAAGGTGGACCGTGCCGAAGGCATGCGCCGCACCTTCGAATATTTCAAGTCGCTCACGCCCGAGGAACTGAACGAGAAGGAGCACTTCAGCTTCGAGAAGTACGCCAAGAAGTGACCGTGCCATCAGCGCCCCCAGCCCTTGGGCCTCGATGATCGTGTCGTGTACGCGGGGCCGATGGTCCGGGCCGTGGCGTACAGGTTCCTAAGCGGACCCCCGCTCACGTACTGGTAGCGAAGACCACGTTGCCCGATGATGCGCAGGGATCAACCACGCACGTAAACCCGTTTCACGCGCTGCGCGATACTGGTCAGCGCTTCATACGGGATGGTGCCCAGGTCGCTCGCATATTGCGCGAGACTGGGTGAAGCGCCGAACACGATGGCCTCATCGCCGGGAGCACAAGTGATCGAGGTCACATCCACCATGCACATGTCCATACAGATGTTCCCCACTGTCCGGACCTCTTTCCCATTGATCCGCACACGGCCCGCACCATTCCCGAGTCGGCGCAGGAAGCCATCGGCATAACCGATCGGCAGGATCGCGATACGACGCACCCGATCCGTGATGGCCATACGCGCGTAGCCAACGCCATCGCCTGCGGGTACCTCCTTCACCTGCGCCACCACCGTCCGCAGCGTGGCCACCGGTCGCAGACCAAGGGTCTCCTCCGCGTTCGTCCCGATGCCCTGCAGGCCAATACCGATACGGACCATGTCGAAGTGCGCATCGGGGAAGCGTGTGATGGCACTGCTGTTCGCGATGTGCCGGAGCGGGCGATGGTCCAGCACCTGGTCGATCCGGTCGGCCATTTCCGAGAACCGGGTGATCTGCGTTCGGGTGAATGCGTCCTGTGCGGGATCCTCGCTCGCCGCCAGGTGCGAGAGGATGGATGCCACGCGGATGGGAGCACCGCGCAGGGTATCGAGCAGGTAGGGTAGCGCATCGGCCTGGAAACCGAGACGGTGCATGCCCGTATCCAGTTTGATATGGACCGCCGGTGCGGAACCGGTGGCACCTGCATGGTCCAGTACCGCCTTCAAGGAAAGCGGATCGTAGACCTCGGGTTCCAGGTCAAAACGGTGCAGGGTCTCCAGGGCAACGGGTTCCGGGTTCATTACCAGGATGGGGGTGGTGATCCCCTGTTGCCGCAGCTCGATGCCCTCATCGGCGTAGGCCACGCCGAGGTAATGGACCTGTTCATGCTGGAACAGCCGCGCGAGTTCCACTGCACCGCTTCCGTATCCGAAGGCTTTCACCATCGCCATGGTGCGTGTGCCGGGGCGAAGGAGCGCGCGGTAATGGTTGAGGTTGTGTCGTACGGCCTCCAGGTCCACCTGGAGTTCAGTGCCGTGTACGTGTTGCTGCCAGCGCTCCACGGCACGTTCCAATCCGAGATCCCGCGCTCCTTTCACCAGCACCACCGCACCAGCGAGATCGTGCAGGTCCTCCTTGGCGAGCAGTTCATCCGTGTTCGCGTGGAAACGTGCATGTTCCGGGAACAACGCGTGCTGTGCAGCGATCGCGCTGCCCACACCGATCACCTGCTTGATCCCCGCGCGATGAAGCATGGCCGCCACCTCGGTATAGAGCCGGCCCTCGGTAAGCCCGCTTTCCGCCAGGTCGCTCAGCACGATGGCACACGGCCGGCCGTGGGCGGTCCTGGTCTGATGGTCGAGCGCCACCGCCAGGGAACTTCGGTCGTTGCTGTAACTGTCGTCGATCAAGGTGGTGCCATGGCGGCCTTGCATGGTGCGCAGGCGCATGTCCACCGGGGCCAGATGGGCCAGCCGTTCATTGATCCAAGCCGCGTTCCGGCCGAGATGCAGGCATACGGCGATGCAAGTGATCGCATTTTGTACGCTGGCCCGATCGGTGAAGGGGATGTTGAACGCATGATCCCCGTCCTGGTGCCGAAGGCGCACCGTCGTGCCATCGCCGTGTACGGCCTGGTCCAGGATGTGCAGCGAATGGCCGTCGATCGTGGTGGCGGCGTGTCTGAAGAGGATCCGTTTCTCGGCCTCTTTATACGCACGGTCCCCGCCGAAGCCCTCGTCATGGGCATCGCCCAGGTGGGTGAGCACACCGATCGTCGGTCGGATCATCCGCTCCAGTGCTTCCATTTCTCCTGGTTTGCTGATGCCGGCCTCGAAAAGGGCGAGCGTATGTTCCGGGCCAAGCTGCCACACGCTCAATGGCACACCCACCTGGCTGTTCCAGCTACCGGGGCTTCGCACGATCCGCTCCTCACCGCGCAGGAGCTGGAACAACCACTCCTTCACGATCGTCTTGCCATTGCTCCCGGTGATCCCGATCACCGGGATCTTGAACTGCGAACGGTGCCAGGCCGCAAGCCGTTGCAATGCCTGCAAGGTGTCCGGGACCTGGATGAGGTCCGCTTCGGGGAGAGCACCCGGATCGATCGGTCGGCTCACCATGAAATGGCGCAGGCCACGGGAATACAGCTCCGTGATGTAGCGGTGCCCATCGTGCCGGGGGCCGACCACCGCGATGAAGAGTGCATCGGGCTGGATGCTCGCGTGGCGCGAGTCGATCACCAGGTGTTCGATCCGGCCTTCGCCCTTCCCGACGAGCTGACCCTCGGTCACCTCGGCGATCGTGCGCATGGTGGGGCGCATGGCGCTCATGGGGCAGCCTGCTTGGAACGAGCGGCCATGAAACAGGTGCGGCACAGCGGCACATAACTGTCGGTCTCCCCAAGTACCACCAGGTCCTGGCTGGCGGTGGTCCGGTGGCTGTGGTTGGCCAGGTCGCCGCAGTGCATGCAGATGGCGTGTACCTTGGTCACGTATTCGGCCATGGCCATCAATGCGGGCATCGGCCCGAATGGCCGACCTTGGAAATCCATGTCCAGCCCGGCGATGATCACGCGGATCCCGGTATTGGCCAATTGTTCGCACACCCCGGGCAACCCGTCATCGAAGAACTGGGCCTCATCGATCCCCACCACTTGGATCTCGTTGGTGAGCAGGAGCAGGTGGCTGCTACCGGGTACCGGCGTACTGCGGATGGATGTGCCCTCGTGGCTCACCACATCATGGGCATGGTAGCGGGTGTCCACACCAGGCTTGAAGATCTCCACCTTCTGCCGGGCGAATTCAGCGCGGCGCAGGCGTCGGATCAGCTCCTCGGTCTTGCCACTGAACATGCTGCCGCAGATCACTTCGATCCAACCCTTGCGCGGGCCTCGGGGGCCGGTGTGTTCCAGGAACATCGGTGGTGACCGGCGCTGGGAACGGGCCGGAGCGTAATTTGGCGGGTGCGCGAAAATAGGGATCTTCGCACAGGCCCTGTGCCAATGCGGGCAAGACAGATGAGCAACGACAAGCCATTCCGCAGGATCAACGAATTGGTGGCGGCCTTGTCCGCCGCGTGCGGGCAGCTCGGCACGGGTGCGCTCCAGCTGGACGGCCTCGAAACGGCCTGCACCGATGCGCGTGACCTGTACGAGCGTTTGGTGGTGCTCCGGCACAAAGCCCGTGAATCCGCAGCAGCCCCATCAGCGTCAACCGGGAACCGTATCCGCGAACAGGAAGCACCGACCGAAGAACCGGCACCCGTGCGGTTGGATACACGACCGGTAGCGGAACCGGCCTCGCGCCAGACCTCGTTGATCGATGCGATCGAGAGCACCGAACAGCGGAAAGACCAGGTGAAGGAGGATCCGAAGGCCCCCCGTACACCCTCCCTTGCGGAGAAGTTGGAGAAAGCTGCCGTGGGTGATCTGCACAAAGCCATCAGCCTGAGCCATAAGTTCTGGTTCGTGGCCGAGTTGTTCAACGGCGATCTGGGGGCATTTGAAAAAGGCGTGGAAAAGCTCAATAACTTCAAGAACCTGACCCAGGCCATGGAATACCTCGAGAACGAAGTGGTCGCGAAAGTGAAAGGCCCCGCGGACCCGGATGCGATCACCACCTTCACCGACCTGGTCCAACGCCGCTACCCATGATGTTCCGCCCCCTCCTTGCAGCTGGTCTGCTGGTGCCGCTTGGATTGATCGGGCAGGATGCCGACGGGGTGCGGGCCGAAGCACGCAAGTACATCAAGACCCTCACCTCGGCCGCCATGCACGGGCGTGGTTATGTGGAGAATGGCGATGGACTCGCCGCGGATTGGATCGCACAGCAGTTCACCCGGATCGGGCTGAAGCCCCTCAAGGCCGACTATTTCCAGCCCTTCCAGTTCAATGTGAACAGTTTTCCGGATAGCGTGAAGGTGAGTGTGGACGGGCAACCGCTGCAGTCCGGGATCGACATGATCGTGGATCCGGCATCGGGTTCTGCGAGCGGCACCTTCGGCCTGGTCCACCTCGTACCGGATGATGTGCTCGATCCCGCGCGGCGTGCCATGGCCATGGGCGTGCTCACGGGCCGTGCGGCCTGCCTGCATTTCCCTTCCACGACCAATGCGGATTCACTGCGCCTGTTCCGCGATGTGGAACAGGAACTCATGCGCTTTTGCCCCGTGGTGAAGCAGGTAGAAGACAAACTCACATGGGGCGTGGCACAGGAAGCACGACCCTATCCACTGATCGAGGTGGCCAGCCCGATGCTCACCGATAGTTCGCAACAGGTAACGATCGATGTACGGAACCACCTGCTTCCGCGGCGCACCACGCGCAACGTACTGGGCTGGGTGAAGGGTCGTAGCAAGAAGTGGGTGGTGGTGGGTGCGCATTACGACCACCTGGGGCGCATGGGTCCGGATGCGCTCTTCCCCGGCGCCAACGACAATGCCAGCGGTGTGGCCATGATGCTCACCCTGGCCGAGTGGTTCGCCAAGCACAAGCCACGGTACAACATGCTCTTCGTGGCCTTCGCTGGAGAGGAGGCCGGCCTGGTGGGCAGCGAATGGTTCGTGGTGGACCGGCCGGTGGACCTTTCGAGGATCGTGCTGATGCTGAACCTCGACATCATGGGCACAGGGGATGATGGCATCACGGTGGTCAACGCCACCGCCCAGCAGGAGCGTTTCGACAAGTTGGTGGCGATCAACGAGGAGCAGAAGCTCTTGCCGCAGGTGAAGGCGCGTGGCCCCGCCTGCAACAGTGACCACTGCCCCTTTGTGAAACGCAACGTTCCGGCCTTGTTCGTGTACACCACGGGTGGCATTTCCGCCTACCACGATGTGCTGGACAAGGAGGAGACCCTGCCCCTCACCGAGTTCGCTGACCTCCACAGCCTGCTCAAGCAGTTCCTCACCACGCTCAAATGAGCACCGGCGATCCGGAAGGGGCGGAACAGGTACCGGGGGCCATGCCCACACGCTCTGCGCTCACGTTGGTGCCCACGCCGATCGGCAACCTGGACGACATCACCATTCGGGCCACCCATGTGCTGGCCGTCGTGGATGGTGTGATCGCGGAGGATACCCGTGTGACCGGACGCTTGTTGCAACACCTGGGCCTCCGGTGTCCGCTGATCCCGTTCCATACGCACAACGAACACCGTATGGTGGACCAGCTCCTCGGCCGGATGCGTGGCGGGGAGCGCTTCGCCCTGGTGAGCGATGCCGGCACACCGGGCATAAGCGATCCAGGATTCCTGCTGATACGTGCTGCGGTCCAGGCCGGGCTGACCGTGGAATGCCTGCCCGGGGCCACCGCATTCGTCCCTGCGTTGGTCAACAGCGCCTTGCCCTGTGATCGTTTCGTATTCGAGGGTTTCCTACCGGTGAAGAAGGGGCGCCGGACCCGCTTGGCGGCACTGCGCACTGAGGATCGGACCATGGTCTTCTACGAAAGTCCGCATCGGCTGCGGCGTACCCTGAGCGATCTGTGTCAGACCTTCGGTGGAGATCACCCGGCAAGCGTCTCACGCGAGATCAGCAAATTGCATGAGGAGACCCTCCGCGACACCCTGGCCGGGTTGGTGGCTCATTTTGAACACCATGAACCACGAGGTGAGTTCGTTCTGGTGGTCGGTGGCGTATCTTAGAGGCGTTCCGGATCATCTGGAATGCTTACTTTGTCAACACAATGGTGTTGATAACCCGGATTGGTCGGCAGCTGATCGGCGTGCCGTTACTGGCCTTACTGCTCTCGCAAGCAGCCCAGGCCCAGGCCTATTTACTGCACGACCCGGACACCTTCCTACAGAACAGGACCACGGATCCCAACAAGCCAATCGGCGAAGCTGTCGGGGAATTCGTGGACATCTTCCCGGTCATGGGGCAATGGACCCTGCTTTTCGAGAAGGATGGGGCGAAGCGCAAAGTGAAGTGCAAGGACATCTGGGGTTTCCTGTACAAAGGCGTGCTGTTCCGCATCAACGACGAGGGTCCCATCCCTGTACGCCTGATGACCGAAGGAGCGGTCTGTTATTACGAGAACGGCTTCGCTCATTTACGCATGGTACGGGATGGCCTTGAAGTGGCCACTTACGATGTGGGTAATGCGGCCTACTTGAGCAAGGACCTCAAAGGGCCGATCGTTCCCGCACGTTTCAAGGTGGATGATACCCGTTCCGTCTCCAGTCGCTTCCGAACGGAATACCCCATGCTGGAACCGTTATACCGCTGCATCGGGGAGGGCGAACAGATGGATCCGATCAGGCAGTGTGTGGTCGATTTCGAGAGTGGCCTCCTTGGTGATCGGTGAAACACGTTGAAGCCACCATGGCGGCCGGATCGACCATGCGGGCCTGGACCCTGATCGCGCATGGCGCCCCGGAACGGGTGCTTCGCCTTCAACAGCACCGAAGACCCGATCCGGCACCGGGTCAAGTGCGGATCCGTTGCGAGGGTTTCGGACTGAACTATGCTGACGTGATGGCGGTGCGCGGCCTGTATCGCGAAGCGCCGCCACTACCGAGCGTGCTCGGGTACGAGGTGGTGGGTGTAGTGGATGCGCTCGGAGAAGGGACCTCCCCGGCACTCCTTGGTCAGCGTGTGGTGGCCTTTGCCCGATTTGGCGGATATGCCGAGTACGCGGTCACCGACCAACGCGCACTCCTTCCGATCCCCCCAACGCTTCCCATGGGTGTGGCGGCGGCCATGGCGACACAAGGATGTACCGCATGGTATGCCGCCCGGATACTCTGCCCATTGCGCAAGGGGGAGCGTGTGCTCATCCATGCGGCAGCGGGTGGGGTGGGACAATGGCTGGTCCAACTGGCCTTGCATGCCGGGTGCGAGGTGTATGCCGTGGTCGGGGGGCGGATGAAGGCGGATCATTTGCATGCGCTGGGGGTCCAGCACGTGATCGATAGGCAGGTGTCCGACCCACACCGCGTCCTGCGTGAGCGGTTGGGAGGGCACCGGTTCGATGTCTCTTTCAATGCGGTGGGCGGAAGCACTTTCACGGGGGACATGCGCCTGCTGGGCACCGGTGGACGCATCGTATTGTACGGCGGATCGCAACGCGCGGCCACGGGGACTTTCGGAACACTTCGGTTCGTGTGGCGCATGGGGCTTGTGGTCCCGATCCTCCTCATGATGCGCGGCCGGAGCATTCTCGGCATCAACATGCTCCGGATCGCGGAGCACCATCCGGACATCATCGCCGAATGCCTGGCCGGGATCAAGGCGGCGCATGATGGCGGTGGGTATGCCATCCACGTTCATGGGGTCTTCCATGCGGACCAACTTCCCGAAGCGTTGAAACTGCTGGCCTCGGGGAAAAGTTCGGGGAAGATCGTGGTGCGTTGGTAGTCCATCGTGATGGACCCGGATCGAAGCATCGGGTGATCGGCCTGCAGGTGATCCGAGCGGTTCCATCCTGGATCCTTCGATACCAGCAACGTTCCATCCGAAAGCGGTGGGATGGAACGTGCGGATCCATTCACGGACGGTTCGTTCGGTGTCGGATGGAGGGCCGTCCTCCACGGAGCTGATCGGAACTTTGGATCGTGTCGGAACAGGACGTTGAAACCGACACCCACGCACCCATGAGAACCAGCCTTCCACCCGTCCTTCTCGCATGTACAACGGTGTTCCCCGGTTGCTTCACGCTGACCGCGCAAGATGTACAGCAGGCTGATCTGATACCACCGCTCCATGCGTCCTGGCACATGCGGTCGCTACAGGAGGTCCCACCCATGCCCCTCGATGGGATCCCCACCATCTGGCCATTCGTCGAATTGATCGGGAACGATCTGTTCGGAGCCACCTATACCGTGCTGGAACCTTCAGCCGTGCCATGGTCGATGGCCTATCCAGGCACGGATCGGGTGCTGCGTCGCGAAGCGGACGAAGAGACCGGGGACTGTCATGTCCTTCTTGATATTGACGGGCAACGTGGCCTCGCGCTGGCAAGCGTTTGTGATCCGATCTCCACCGTCTTCTCACCTGGCTTACTTGTCGCAGCCTATCCTTTGGAACAAGGGATCTCAGTGACCCGCCCGTATTGCGCCACCTCGGTCAGTCCCACATCGCTCACCCCTTATTGCGGGGAGGTGGAGATGCTCTTTGTCGGATCCGGACTATTGCAGCTCCCCTTCGGCGAGTTCGATGATGCACGCTTGGTCCGAACGCGGCAGACCAAAGTGGATCAAGGTGATCCTTCGGATAGTACCATCACCGAGACACTGAGCTGGTTCGCACGTGGTATGGCCTACCCATTGCTCCAGTTCGTCACCTTGAACTATGCCAACGGAAGTCGGACGCGGTCCGGATGGATCCTGGATGAGACCTCCGTGGTGGGCTTTCAGGAAAGGACTACGACGCAGAAGTGCCGTGCCTATCCGGTCCCCTCTGATGGGGAGGTCTTCCTTGATCTACCCGGTGGTGGTGAACTGGAGGTCATCACCATGGATGGACGAACGATACACAGGGCTTCGATCCCTTCCTCTGCCACAACCGTACAGTTGGACCTTGGTGCATTCCCTCCGGGGTCGTACCACGCGATCCTTCGGCAACAAGGGGTCGTCGAGCACCTTGTTCTCATCCTGGAATGAACCCCAACGCCCAACCATTCATCCAATGGGCGGTATCCGACCAGGGATGGATGGTTCAACGGACTAATTTCACGCCCATGTCAACACGCACGATCGTCGCCCCTTTCATCCTCATCCTCTCGATCGTGTCCAGTGCGCAAGAAGTCCCCCTGTGGTTGCGTGCGCCCGCTATCAGCCCCGATGGGAAGACCATCGCCTTCTGTTACCAGGGCGATATTTGGCGGGTGCCGACCGAGGGGGGTGAGGCGGTGGCGCTCACGACGAACGAGGCATACGACCACACGCCGGTGTGGAGCCACGATGGGCGCCACATCGCCTTCTCGAGCACCCGGTATGGCAACGCTGATGTGTACATCATGGGGAGCATGGGTGGCCCCGCGACGAGGCTCACCTACCATAGCAACAACGAAGTACCGTCCGACTTCAGCCGTGATGACAAGCAAGTGCTCTTCTATGGCACAAGACAGGACGACCCACGCCACCAGCTCTTCCCCGTGGCCGGGTTCGGTGAGCTCTATGCGGTGCCGGCCATAGGTGGTCGGCCCGTGCAGGTGAGCACCATCGCCATGCAAGCTGCACGGTACGCCCCTGCTGGTGATCGGATCGTTTATCAGGATCGGAAGGGTTATGAGGACCCGCTGCGCAAGCATCACACCAGCAGCGTCACGCGCGACATCTGGACCTTCATGCCCGCAACGAATTCCTATCGCCAACTCACCACCTTCAAGGGCGAGGACCGTGATCCGGTGTGGAGCGAGGACGGCACATCGGTGTACTATCTGAGTGAGGAGAGCGGGTCGTTCAACGTGCATCGTATGGAGGCATCCGGTGGCACAAGCACCCAGGTGAGCCACATGACCGACCACCCGATACGGCACCTGAGCATAAGCAAGGAGGGGGTGCTCTGCTTCGGCTTCCGCGGGGAGCTGTTCACCATGAAGGAAGGCGGTGAGCCGCAGCAAGTACCCGTGCGCCTGAATACCGATGGGCGCTTCAACCCGGACCGGATCATCTCGGTCAACAAGGCTGATGAATTCCAGTTGAGCCCGAACGGGAAGGAGATCGTGTTCATCCACCGGGGCGAGGTCTTCGTCTCGTCGGTCGCCGAAGGCACCACACGGCGGATCACCAATACGCCCGAACAGGAGCGGAATGTGAGCTTCAGTCCGGACGGCCGCACGATCCTCTACGCCAGTGAGCGCTCACGCCCATCGAAGAACACGACCGCGGTCGGAGCAAGCTGGGACCTTTACACCACCAGCCTGACGCGCCCGGAGGAGAAGTACTTCTTCCAGGCCACCGTGCTCAAGGAGGAAACCCTGCTCGCCACACCCGCCGAGGAGTTCCAATGCGCCTACTCCCCGGATGGCAAGGAGGTGGCCTATCTCGAAGAACGCACCACGTTGAAGGTCCTCAACCTCGCCACCAAACAGACTCGTACGGTGCTTCCCGCCGAAAGGAACTACAGCTATGCCGATGGCGATCAGTCCTATGCGTGGAGCCCTGACAGCAAGTGGTTCGCAGTGAACTTCCTGAATCCCGAACAATGGATCAGCCAAGTGGGCCTGGTGAGGGCCTCCGGCGAGGGGTCCATCATCGACCTGACGCGGAGCGGTTATGGTGGGAATGCACCACGCTGGGCCATGGAAGGCAAGGCCATCGTGTACACGAGCGATCGGGACGGCATGAAGAACCATGCCAGCTGGGGCGGACAGGGCGATGCGTATGCCATCTTCCTGACCCAAGAAGCCTACGATGCATTCAAGCGAAGCAAGGAGGAGGCCGCGCTGCTCAAGGAAGCCCAAGAAAAGGAGGAGGGCGGCGAGGATAAGAAGGACGTGGAAAAGACCAAGGACAGGAAGAAGGGAGAAGAAGCGAAGGATGAACCGGTGGAACCGCTGCGGATCGATACCGAAGGGATCACCGAAAGGCGGGTACGCCTCACCCCCAACTCCAGTGCATTGAGCGGAGCCGTGTTGAGCAACGATGGAGAGAAGGTGTGGTACCTCGCCGCCTTCGAGAAGGGATCGGACCTATGGCAATATGAGGTGCGCACCAGGGAGACCAAGATCCTTCAGAAAATGGGCGAGGGTTGGGCTGGTGGCCTCATGCTCGACAAGGATGGCAAGAAACTCCTTTACATGGCCGATGGTGGAGTGGCTTGTTATGACACGGAGAAGAATGAGAACAAGCGCATCGGCATCAACGGGGAGATGGTGTTGAACGAAACGGCTGAACGGGCGTACCTCTTCGAACACATCTGGCGCCAGGTCAAGAAGAAATTCTATCGCGTGGACCTGCAAGGCGTCGATTGGGACAAGTACAAGGCCGAATACCAGCGCTTCCTTCCATACATCAACAACAACTACGACATGGCCGAGCTATGCAGCGAGCTGCTCGGCGAACTCAACGCCAGCCACACCGGTGCCGGTTATGGTGGAGATGAGGTACCCAACGCCGACGCGACCGCCTCCCTGGGACTACTGTACGAACCAGGTGGCGGTCCTGGCTTGCGGATCGCCGAGGTGTTGCCGAACGGTCCGGCCACCAAGGAGGGTTCGCGGATCAAGGCGGGCCATGTCATCGAACGGATCGATGGCGAAACCGTGGCCGCCGATACGGACCCGGCCCGCTACTTCAACCGCAAGGCAGGCCGTAACATGCTGCTCGATCTGTTTGACCCGAGGACGAACACACGTTGGGCACAGACCGTGAAGCCGATCACTCCGGGAGAGGAGAACCAACTGTTGTACAAACGGTGGGTGGAGCGTTGCCGCCACCTGGTGGACAGCCTCAGCGGCGGACGGCTTGGCTATGTCCACGTGGAGGGCATGGACGACCAAAGCTTCCGGGTCGTGTACGAAGAGGCCCTGGGCCGCTACCACGATCGCGAAGGTCTTGTGGTCGATACCCGATTCAACGGAGGTGGCTGGTTGCACGACGATCTGGCCACCTTCCTGAACGGGAAGACGTACATGCGCATGGAACCGCGTGGCCAGAAGTTGGGCACCGAACCCCAGTTCAAATGGCAGAAGCCGAGCGTGGTGGTGATGAGCGAGGGGAATTACAGCGATGCCCACATGTTCCCCGTCACCTACCGTGCCTTGGGCATCGGGCAGTTGGTGGGCATGCCAGTGGCAGGCACGGGCACTGCGGTCTGGTGGGAGGGACTTCAGAACAACATGTGGTTCGGGATCCCGCAGGTGGGCATGATCGACAACAACGGTAACTACCTGGAGAACCAGCAACTGGAGCCCGATGTGATGCAGGCCCTGGATCCCGCTGCCGTGATCAGCGGCCGCGACCAACAACTGGAGGCGGCGGTGAAGGCCTTGATGCCGTGATCCCCCGCTCGTGGCACCTACTTTTGCGGCATGGCATCGCCGATCCCGCCCGAACTGCAACCGCTGCCGTTCGCGTCGTGGGGCCTTGGACTGAGGCGACCTTTGGTGATCGCCGGACCCTGTAGTGCGGAAAGCGAGCAGCAGGTGTTGGACACCGCGCACCGCATCGCCGCCACGGGGAAGGCACAGGTCTTCCGCGCCGGGATCTGGAAACCAAGGACGCGCCCCGGAACCTTCGAGGGGATCGGTGAGGCGGGCTTGCCATGGCTGGCACGGGTGAAGAAGGAGACGGGACTGCTCACCATGGTGGAGGTGGCCACGGCGGGCCATGTGGAAGCCGCACTGAAAAGCGGGATGGACATGTTGTGGATCGGTGCACGCACCACACCGAACCCCTTCAGCGTGCAAGGGATCGCCGATGCCTTGCGCGGGGTGGATGTGCCTGTGTTCGTCAAGAACCCCATCAACCCGGACCTCCAGCTTTGGATCGGAGCACTGGAGCGCTTACAACGCAGCGGACTGCGGCGGCTGGCGGCCATACACCGGGGCTTCTCCTGGTTCGATCACACCCCCTACCGCAACAGCCCGATGTGGGAGTTCCCCATCCGGCTGAAGGCAGCATTCCCGGACCTCGAACTGATCGGGGATCCCAGCCACATCGGCGGCGACCGGACCTTGTTACCGGGTATCGCACAACATGCGCTGGATCTTGGGTTCAGCGGGTTGATGATCGAAGTGCATGTCGATCCGGACTTCGCTCGTAGCGATGCCGATCAACAACTGACACCGCAAGCGTTCGAGGAGATGATACGGGGTCTCACATTCCGCCAGGCCCAACCCACGGTGGGGATGAGGGACCGGCTGGCCGAATTGCGCGGGTTGATCGATCGGATCGATGAGGAGATCGCGCACAAGATGGCCGCACGCATGGAGCTGGCCGCACGCATAGGCGATCACAAACGTGCCCACCAGGTCGCGATCATGCAGCCGGCACGGTGGGAGTGGATCATGACCCGCCTGCTCCACATGGCACCCGACCTTGATCTGAGCGAGGGTTTCGTTCGGGAGTTCATGGATGCCGTCCTTCGGGAGAGCATCCGGCGGCAGACCATGGAAGGGGCGGTAACGGCTCCGGGCCCGACGGCAGGATCGCAAGCCACTGATGGTGAAGGGCTGGACCAGGGATAGCCCGATCGTTTACCTTTCGCCCACCTGCAAGGAACCAGTACCATTTCAAACCACAACCAGAACATGCGAGAACGCTACGCCCTATTCCTCCTGTTGGCTGTTGGCACCACCACGGCCTGGTCACAATTGAGCTTCACCAATGCCTCGGACCGTAAGAGCACCGTTACCGCCAGCGGGGGGTGCATGGGTGTGGTGGACATGAACAACGATGGGCTGGATGACATGGCCATCCTGCACAACTCGCGCATCTTCCAGGTCGATTACCAGAATTCCGACGGGACCTTCACCCTGGTGGACTACGGGACCGTAAGCAACTCCAGCCAATGGGGATGGGCCATCGGCGACATCGACAACAATGGCCACAAGGACATGGTGAGTGGAGGGAATTACGACGGCACCCACTATGTGCGTGTGAATGCGGTGGGCGACGGCAACCTCATCAACCTGACAGGGCCTAACGTGTATACCCAGGCCATGAGCATAGGCGACATCGACAACGATGGGCGGCTCGATGCCTTCGTATGCAATGATGTAGGACCGAACAACCTCTGGTTCGCCAACACGAACGGCGACCTGGAGTCGAACAACAGCTACATCAACTGGGCCACCTCCCCCTCCTCCGACATGAGCGGCAACTACGGAAGTTGTTTCACCGACTTCGACAGTGACGGTGACATCGATCTGCACATCGCCAAGTGCCGCCAAGGGGTGAACGACCCCAATGACCCACGCCGCTGGAACCGTTTGTTCGTGAACGATGGGTCCAACAGCTATTCGGACCAAGCGCCAGCCTACAACCTCCAGATCCGCAACCAGACCTGGACCGCCGATTTCGGGGATTACGACAACGATGGCGACCTGGACATGGTGGCCACCAATCACGACGCGACCATTCAGCTCTTCGAGAATGTGAACAACACCACCTTCGTGGACGTGACCGCAGGGTGCGGCATGGAGTACAACGGCTTCTTCCTGCAGAGCAAGTTCGCCGACATGGATAATGATGGTTTCCTGGATGTGCTCATCGCAGGTGGCGACGAGCATTTCTTCAGGGGCAATGGCGACGGCACCTTCACCCGGATCACCGACCTGTTCCCGGCCGGCCGCGACATGCACAGCTTCGCCACGGGCGACCTGAACAACGACGGCTTCCTGGACGTTTTCGCGAACTATGGAACGGCCTACGTGACGCCTGATCCCGGACAGCCCGATCGCCTGTGGATGAACGACGGGAACGACAACCATTGGTTCACCGTGCGCCTCAAGGGGACCGTGAGCAACCGGGATGCCGTCGGCACCCAGGTACGTATCGTAGGCCCCTGGGGCACCCAGGTGCGCGAAGTGAAAGCGGGCGAGAGTTATGGCATGGTCACCACCTTCGCCTGCAACTTCGGTCTGGGTGAGCACACCACCATCCCTACGCTCATCATCCGATGGCCGAGCGGGATCGAGGAGACCTTCAACAACCTTCCAGCGGACCAGACCGTGACGGTGATCGAGAACACCTGCATCAGCCCGGTGGCCACCATCAGCACCGAGACCGCGCCGATCATCTGCGGCAATGGTGATGCGCTCACGTTGACCGCCAACGACGGCTTTGACTATACCTGGAGCACCGGCGAGACCACCCGCGAGATCGAAGTGACCGAGAGCGGCGCCTATACGGTGACCATCGATGCAGGCAATGGCTGCACCGGTACCACCAGCATTTTCGTGCAGGAAAGCCCCGATGAGACACCGACGGTCACCGTGACGGGCCTGCTGCCAAGCTGCGAGGGCGAGCAGATCCAACTCACATCCTCCACGGCGGCATCCTATAACTGGAACAATGGCGCTGGCAACGGTCAGTCCATCGCCGTCACCACTCCGGGATCGTACGCCGTCACCATCGAGGGTGTATGTGGTCAGTTCACCAGCGCAGCGGTCGAGGTGGAGTTCCTGGATGCCCCTGATGCACCGGAGGCATTCGGCGCCAGCATCCCGCCTAACACCAGCGCCTCGTTGTCCGCCAACGGCGATAACATCCAGTGGTACGACGTGGCCACGGGTGGGACAGCCATTGCCACGGGCAATACATTCATCACCCCGGACCTGAACACGGATATGACGTACTGGGTCTCCGCTTCCACCGAACACGGTGGCGATGTGGGTTTTGGCGGCGCCACGAACAAGACCAACAACGGGATCTACCATACCAACGCCGACAACTACCAGCTGTTCACGGCCTATTCGGACATGATCATCAATAGCGTGAAGGTCTACGCCAACAGTGCCGGTAACCGCACGATCGCCGTGGTGCACCAGGGCAATGGCAGTACCATCGCCACCGGCACGTTCATGATCCCCAACGGCGAAAGCCGTGTGGAGTTGGATTTCGTTGTGCCAGAAGGCGGCCCCTACGGTTTGCGCGTGGTGGGCGGCAACCCTGGCCTCTGGCGCGACGGACAGGGTAGCAATCCGAGCTATCCGTACGCGCTTGGCGACCTGGGTGTGATGACGAGCAGCACTGCTTCGGGATCCAATGCGACCCAGTACTACTACTTCTTCTACGACGTGGAGGTGAGCAGCCCGAGTACGATGTGCGAAGGCCCGCGTACCGAAGTGGTCGTGAACCTGGCGCCGACAGGGATGGCCGAGGATGGCAAGAACAGCACGTTCAACCTATGGCCGAATCCGACCAGCGGCCTGCTCACGATCGACCTGGGCGGGATCAATGGTCCGGTCACGGTGGAGTTGACGGACCTGGCCGGTCGTACCGTGCAGCGCACCGGTCTTGATCAGGTGCAAGGTGGAAGGGCCACCCTGGATCTTGGTGGCCTGGCCCCAGGTGGATACACCATCACCATACAGCACGCAGCGGGTCGCGCGATGGGGCGGTTGGTCCGTCGTTGATCCCACAAGGAGGTTGAGGGGGCCGTCTCAAATGGGGCGGCCCCCTCGTTCTTCCCGGATCCCGGCCGAGGTCCTGGAGACGAGTCCTCGACCCTCGGGATCCTCCAAGGCTTCTGACAGGGCCCCTGCCTTGCTGTAACCCATTGGAACGGCACAACGTTTGAATGCACCAACCACCTGATCCCATGCGTTACCTGAGACCCGTTCCCTACTTCCTCCCGTTGGTCCTGTTGTGCTCCTGTGTGAAACCTGCCCAGGAGGTGGCCGAGGAGATCGGTCTTGCCCCAAGTGGATGTGGTTCGGATGGGGCGCGGGTACAAGTGGATCTGGATGGTTCCTCTTTCTGCGCCGATGCGCAGATCACCGCGATCGCCGATGGCTCATCGGCCATGATCACCGGTATTGGCCTCCTGGGCAGCACATTCACCATCCAACTCGACACGCTCGGAGTTGGTGTACACACCATTTCCGAAGTGGCTAACGCCATCGTGTTCGCCCAAACGGGCACACCCTACATCACCGTTGGCGACAGTTCCGGCGTGGTGACCATCGACCAACATGATGCCAGCACCGGTCGCTTGAAAGCGCACTTTCAGGCCAGGGTGGTCAATGAGATGAGCGGCACATCCAAACCGATCAGCGGTTCGGTGGATGTGACCTGCTTGCAAGCCGACTGAACCGGGCATCCCCCTTCGGGCCTTTCGCGTCGCATTCGATCGTTCTTCTGCCTTTGCGGTTCGTCGGTCGATCCGACGCCTCCCCCTCATTGGACCGCTTATACCCTTTCGCTTTATACCCTTTCGCCATACCGAGGCACCTGAAGACGCGCCGCTATTTTTCCGTGTGACGATACGGCAAGGTCGCTGCGTAGCGGGGCCTACAGGGCGATCGGGCCGGAGATACCCTGTGCAAGAAGAGCAAGTGGATCGGTCGATATGGAATGCGTGGATGGTATAAGGGGCGGAATTCCCGGATCAGCTCGCCAAGGGTGCGTAAATTGCACCGATGCCACCAAGGGAAGGCATACGGATCGTACTCATCGGTGTTGGAGCCACGGGATGCGCCTTGTTGCCGTTGATCTCCGCGTTGGAAGTGACGCACATCAGGTTGATCGATGGGGACACGGTGGAGTCCGGTAACCTTGTCCGTCAGCGCCTCTTCGCGCGCGAGGATGTCCAACGACTGAAAGTGACCGCGGCCATCGAACGCATCCATCCAGTGGCCCCTGGGATCGATTGGGATCCGGTTGCGCAGTTCATCGACATGGCCAACATCACACGACACCTGTCGGATGCGGATGTGGTCGCGGATTGCACGGACGACCTTGTCGCACGGAGCCTGATCGAACGGACCGCCCGCGACCTGAATATCCCGCTGGTAAGCGGTGCCGTACACGGCCGTCAGGTACAGGTGATCACCTGGCATGGTGCGGAACACGACCGGCGTCGGGCTGGATTCTTCCTGGGTCGCGCATCGGAGGATCAGCTCGGCTGCGACATGCAACGGGTCCCGGCTCCGGTGACCACGTTGACAGCATCGCTAATGGCCTTGCGCATCGCGGACCTGCTGGAAGGTGGTGATGGCCTTGCTGGTGTGATGGACCTGGTGGATACCAGGAATGGCCGGTGGATGCGCCTCATGGGTCCGGAGGCGGGGGAGTTCCTGGATACGCCGATCATCCCCGACCATCGCGCATGAACGAGCTCACCATCGCGCTGCTCCTGGCCCTCGTAGCTTTCCTGTACGCCAGTGTGGGACATGGCGGTGCCAGTGGATACATCGCCGTGATGACCTTGCTGGGCTTCGCCCCGGAAGTGGTACGGCCCACGGCCTTGACGTTGAACCTCTTCGTGAGTGCCATGGCCTTCGCACAATTCACACGTGCCGGTCACTTCCGCTGGCGTCTCTTCTGGCCCTTCGCTGCCGCCTCGATGCCGATGGCCTGGATGGGCGCACGCATCCACCTGGACGTGGTGGTGTACAAACGTATCCTGGCCGTGTGCCTGCTGATCGCCGTGGGGCGTTTGCTCGGCTTCTTCGGTGGTGGTGATGAGCGGAAGGCCCCACCGGCGCTGGCGGTGGCATTGGCCATCGGGGCGGTGCTCGGCCTGATCTCCGGGATGATCGGCATCGGAGGTGGCATCCTGTTGAGTCCGCTCCTGCTCGTCTTTGGCTGGAGTACGGCGAAGGAGAGCGCTGCGGTGAGCGCGGCCTTCATCTTCGTGAACAGTGCGGCCGGTTTGGTGAGCCTGGCCTTCGCCAAGGGACTGGGCTTCTTTGGCAATGAACACCTGATCTGGATCTCGGCGGCCCTGGTCGGCGGTTCATTGGGTGCCTATGTGGGAGCACGGCACTTCAGCCAGTTACGACTGCGCCAGGTGCTCGGGGCCGTGCTCTTGTTCGCATCGTTCAAACTGTTCTTCGCATGATCGCTGTAGAGGAGGCCCGTCGGATCGTCATGGCTCACGTGCCGGTCATGAAGCCGGTCGTTCGTGGGCTTGCCGACGCGTTGGGCGGTTACGTGGCATCGGATGTGATCGCACCGAACGACCATCCCCTGTTCGACATGAGCGCTGTGGATGGCTACGCCTTCACCTATACGAAGGAACCGGGACCGTTGACGATCGATGCCACCATCGCAGCGGGCGATACGGTGGGTAGCGCGATCGAACGGGGCGGGTGCGCGCGCATCTTCACCGGTGCGATGTTGCCTGGCGGGACCGATACCGTGGTGATGCAGGAGTTCGTAACGGTGAATGCAGGCACCATCACCCATACTGACCAAAGGCTGGTACAAGGAGCGAATGTGCGGTATAAGGCCGAGCAGCTGAAACAAGGGGAGGTGGTGCTACCCAAGGGCACCTGGGTCACCCCGGCGGCGATCGGGTTGCTCGCCTCGATCGGGGTGCGCGAAGTCCCTGTCATCGCGGCACCTGATGTCGCTGTCCTCGTCACAGGCGATGAGTTCGTCAGGGGAGGGGTGTTGCTTCCAGGGCGCATCTTCAGTAGCAACGACCACATGATGGATGCCTGTTTGCGCACCTTCGGGGCTGTACCGCACACCACGCACGTGGCCGATGACCTGGGAACAGTGGTGCAGGCCATCGAACAAGCGGGTCAGGATCACGGAGTGATCATCACCACCGGCGGTGCATCCGTGGGCGACCACGACCTGATCCATGAGGCCGTGCTCCGTGTCGGGGGTACGATCCACTTCCATGGGGTGGCTCAAAAGCCGGGAAAACCGATGCTGTTCGCCACGGTCATGGGCAAGCCTTTCTTCGGTCTTCCGGGGAACCCACGTGCGGTGCTGGTGCTCTTCCATGAATACGTACTACCCTTCCTGAAGGCCCTCCGGGGCGCAAGTGCCCCATTCCCGGTTGCGGAACATCTGCCGCTCACCTCGGAGATCCGCGTGAAAGGGGAACGTGCCGAGTTCAGGGCTGCCCGGGTCCAGGGAGGTGCCGTGGGATCCCTGGCGGATGAGGGTTCGCACATGCTCCGATCCCTTATTGAGGCCAACGCGATCGTGTACCTGCCCGCTGACCGCCGCTCCTGGCAGGCAGGTGACCTGGTGGAGGTCCATTACCTGCCAAGATGATGGAGGAACCTGCAGGGGCGGTGCGAACCGGTGTTCATGCGGATCGGGGCTGGGCCGGGGTCGTGTTGGCTGGCGGACAAAGCAGCCGGATGGGCCAGGACAAGGCATTGCTCCCATTCGAAGGGAAGCCATTGCTGGCGCACGCGATCGATGTGTTGCGCCCCCACACGGATGAGGTCATCGTCATCGGCGATCCGGTGAAATACGACCAATTCGGCATCCTCACCCTGGCCGATGACATGCCGGGTTCAGGACCATTGGGGGGTGTGCTCACGGCGATCCGCTACGCATGGTACGACCGCCTCATCGTCCTGGGGTGCGATATGCCGCGGATCACAGCACAACTCCTATTGCACCTGAAGGCCTCCTATCAGGAGGGCGACCATGCGGTGGTCCCCCAATGCGATGGCCATCTCCAGCCCCTCGCAGCGATCTATGGTCGGGGATGCCGTACGGTATTCGCGGATCAGCTATCCAAGGGTGATCGTAGCATGGCCGCAGCGATCGAACGGGTCCGGACCCGATATATCCAGGTCTGCCCGGGAGAGGAGAGCTGGCCGGAGGACCTCTTCCGGAACATCAACACTCCATACGATCTTTGAACCATGGAAGTCCTCTTGTTCGGTTCCATCGCGGAAAAGGCCGGGGCCTCGATCTTACGGGTCGAGGCAGGTAGCATGGAACAGTTGCGCACGGAGCTGCTCATGCGCATACCGGAATTGAAGGAAATGCGTTATGCCATCGCCGTGGACAAGCAGGTGGTCCATGCGGACCGTGAGCTCAAGGGCACCGAGGAGATCGCGGTATTACCTCCATTCGCCGGCGGATGAGCAACACAGGATCGCATAAGACGCGGGAAATCTTCGTCGAAGGCCCCATCGGCCCGGCCTTCATCGCCGAGAGCATCGCCAAACACAGCACGCGCACGGACATCGGCGGCCACGAGATCTTCCTGGGCCAAGTGCGGGCGGATGCTACCGATATCGGCAGCATTGGCGCCATCGAATACACCGCCTACCGCGACATGGCCAACGAACAGATGATCGTCATCCGCGAAGAGGCCTTCGCGCGATGGCCCATCACGTGCCTGCATGTGTACCACAGCTTGGGTACCATCCAGGCAGGCGAACTCTGCTTCTTCGTCTTCGCCTCCGCGCCGCACCGCCGCGAAGCCCGCGAGTCCGTGGCCTTCGTCACCGACGAGGTGAAGAAGCGCCTTCCCATCTTCGGCAAGGAGATATTGTCGGAAGGCGGGCACCAATGGAAACGCAATTCGTGACCCTGCCCATCACCTTCGCCCGCTTTCCATGATCGACATCACCCACAAGCCCACCACCCTGCGCGAGGCCATCGCCGAAGCCACCGTGATGGTCAGCTCCGCGGCCACCATCGCTGCCGTGAAGGAGCGCCGCGTACCCAAGGGCGACGTGCTGGAGGCCGCACGCATCGCGGGCCTCTTCGGCGTGAAGCGCACCGCCGACCTGATCCCCGACTGCCACCCGCTGCCGGTGGAGCACACAGAGGTTTCCTGCGAGGTGCAGGACATGGCCATCGTGGTCACCGTGAAGGTGCGCACCATTTACCGCACCGGCGTGGAGGTGGAGGCCATGCACGGCGCCAGCGTGGCCGCCCTCACCATCTACGACATGCTCAAGCCCATCGACAAGGGCATCAGCATCGAGCGCATCCGCCTGCTGGCGAAGAAGGGCGGCAAGAGCGATTGGAAGGATGCGTTCGACAAGGCCCCACGCGCGGCGGTGCTCGTCATCAGCGACAGTGTTTCAGCGGGCAAGAAGGAGGACAAGGCCGGCCTGGCCATTGCGGAGCGGCTGAAACGGATCGGGGTGGAAGTGGCCGCACAGGGCTTGGTGCCCGATGAACCGGAGCACATCGCGACCCAGGTCAAGGACTGGTCCGCGCAAGGCATCGACCTCATCCTCACCACCGGCGGCACGGGCCTCTCCCCGCGCGACCGCACGCCCGAGGCCATCGCACCCATCCTGGACCGTGAGGTGCCCGGCATCATGGAGGCCGCTCGTCGCTATGGCCAGGATCGCATGCCGCTCGCCATCATGTCCCGTGGCATCGCCGGTATGATCGGCCGCACCTTGGTGATCACCCTGCCCGGCAGTACCCGTGGCGCGCAGGAGACGATGGATGCGCTGTTTCCCTTCATACTGCACGTGGTGAAGGTGCAGGAGCACGCATTCAGGCACGGAATGTAGTGTCGGCGACCCATGGCCTCGTGATCCACCGGGCTGGTACCTTCGCCGCATGATCAACGGCAAGGAGGCCATGGTGGAGGAGTTCGTGCTCCATCGCATCGGCACGGGCGGCATGACCAGCATCCTCAGCGACTACAGCGCCGTGCTGCAAGGCCCCGAGGAACAGGAATTCCTGCGGAGGCTTTTCCTCAAGCCGTTCAACGGGGTGGGGGAGACCCATGCCTTCGCCACGCGCGAGGAGGGCGGAACGAACGACCTGCAGGAACTGTGTGCCGAATTGCAGAAGGGCAAGGAACTCGTGGCCGTGTCGCGGGCCATGGCCAAGCAGCTCATCGAGGTGGCCCAAGAGCACGAGGTGCGCACCGGCGACCTGTTCGTGGTGCGCTTCCATGGCGTGGAACTTGGCGGGGCCCGCCTGGACGCGGTTGGCCTGTACAAGTTCGATGACAAGGAGGTGTTCCTGGAAAGCCGTGCTGAAGCGAACGGGCTGAGCATGCACCTCAAACGCGGACTGGGCGGTCGCAAGCCCGATCAGGCCCTGTTGGTGCTCTTCACGCCGGAGGAGCCCACCCTGCTGGTGATCGACGATGATGCCCGCAGCGGGTTCTGGCAGCAGGCGTTCATCGATCTGCGGGCGAAGCAGGACCATGTGAACAGCACACGCAACCTGCTGGAGATGACGCGCACCTTCATCACCGAACAACTGCCGCAGGACTACGAGATCCCGAAGGCGGATCAGATCGACCTGCTGAACCGCTCGGTGCAGTACTTCAAGGAGAATACCGCCTTCGACCGTACTTCGTTCGCCAAGGAGGTGTTCCAGAGCGAGGAGGTGATCGGGTCCTTCGATCGGTTCGGCGACCGCTTCAAGGAGGAACGAGCCGTGGACCTGGACGATCGCTTCGAGATCAGTGCCCATGCAGTGAAACGCCAGGCCCGCGTGTTCAAGAGCGTGCTGAAACTGGACAAGAACTTCCACATCTACATCCACGGAGACCGTGAGAGGATCGAACGGGGGGTGGACGAGAACGGGCGGAAGTACTACAAGATCTACTACGACCAGGAAGCCTGAGGCCACACCCTGATCACCGAAGCATCCCGGAGGCGGTGCGTACCGCAGTGCCTCCGTGGTCTTCTCTCACCCACCGATGCTCACCATCGGCCGCGCACTCAGGTCGTGCAGCACCTCTTCCTGTTTCTCGGGCCTGAAGGGTGGAAGGCCGCCCAGCATGGCGTGCTTCGCGAGCACATTAGCCTCGATCAGTGGCGCAATATCCTCACCGCGCCTTAGGGCCGCGAGCAGGTCGGTCTCCTCACGCGCGAAGAGACAGTTGCGCATTTTCCCCTCGGCGGTCAATCGCAACCGGTCACAGCTGACGCAGAAGGGCTCGGTCACGGTGCTGATCACGGCGAACGTGCCTTTCCAACTCGGTACGCGGTAGGCCTTGGCGGTGCTGTGCGGGTCGTCGGTAAGCTTCTCGTAACTGTGTACGCTGCCGATGTGGCCGAGCATCTCGGAAAAGGTGTACACCCGATCGCGTCCCCAGCCATTACCGGCGAACGGCATGAACTCGATGAAGCGCACATGGATATCCCGGTCGCGCGTGAATTCCACGAACCGCAGGAGTTCATCGTCGTTCACCCCTCGCATCACCACCATGTTCAACTTCACCCGTAGGCCACGCTCCAAGGCCAACAGCACATTGTCAAGTACGATGCCATGACCATTGCGGCGTGTGATCTGCTTGAAACGCTCCGCATTGAAAGTATCCAAGCTTACGTTCAGACTGCGAAGCCCTGCACCGATCAGGTCGTCGAGGTGCTTATGCAGGTTCATGGCGTTGGTGGTGAGCCCGACGGACACGCCCAGGCCCACCATGTCGCGCACGATGTCCACCACATCGGGCCGCACCAATGGTTCGCCGCCTGTGAGCCGGATCTTGGTGATGCCGTACCGTTCCGTGAAGAGCCGAGCGATGGTGGCGACCTCCTCCCGCGTCATCAGCTCCTCCCGCCGCAGGAAGTGCTGGTCCTCCGGCATGCAGTAGGTGCAACGCAGGTCGCACTTATCCACCACACTGATGCGTAGGCTGCGGTGTGTGCGGCCGTGCTGATCGATCAGGGACATTCCAAGACCAAAGGAACGACAATACGGCCCGTTTCAACGGTGAAACCTCATCGGTGAACGCGACGTACAATGATCAAACGACATACCGCGGCTTGCTCCCAGCCTTGGTCCAACCTGACGTGAACCATGAGAAACGGAACTGATCATTCCGGATGGAGCAGCACCATGTGTGCATTCATCCTGTATTTCACCGTACCTGCCACCGGGAGCGCCCAATCGGGAACGATCGATCCTGCGTTCAGTCCTGGTGGTGGGGCCAATAACCGGGTATTCGCCATGGCCCAGCAGCCGGACGGTAGACAAGTGCTCGGAGGCAGCTTCACCAACTACAATGGCACGGCGATCAACCGGCTGGTACGGGTCACCCGCACCGGCCTGTTGGATAACACCTTTTCCACCGGTACTGGACCGAACGGCCAGGTCACAGCGATCGCGGTGGACCATTCCGGCCGGATCCTGATCGGCGGAAGCTTCAGTATGTACAACGGGGTGCAGCGGGCTCGACTCGCTCGTCTCAATACCGATGGCACACTGGATGCCAGCTTCGATATCGGGACCGGTATGGCGGGTGGCGTGGTCAATGCCATCGCTGTTCAGCCCGATGGCAGGGTGGTGGTCGTCGGTGCCTTCTCGGGTTTCAACGGTTCCCCACAGAACAAGGTGGTCCGCTTGCACCCGGATGGTAGCCGCGATGCTTCCTTCAATACCGGGACGGGCCCGAACAATACGGTCTATGCGGTCTCGATCGATGCGGATGGTCGCACGCTCATCGGTGGCGCTTTCGCCACCGTGAATGGCGTCTCTCGGCCGGGCATCGCCCGGCTTACCACCACCGGCGCCGTGGATGCCTCCTTCGATCCCGGCGCTGGAGTGAACAATTCGGTTTACGCGATCGCACAGCAACGCGATGGCCGGATCCTCATCGGTGGCGTATTCACCAATTACAACGGTTCCACACCGGCGGGCCGGATCGCACGGCTGCACCGGGATGGGAGTTACGATACCAGCTTCAATACAGGTACCGGCTTCAATAGCTGGGTGTACACACTCACCCTCCAGGGCGATGGCAAGGTGTTGGCCGGTGGTGATTTCACCAGCTACAACGGCAGTGGCCACAACCGGCTCGTTCGATTGAACACCAACGGTTCGGTGGATGCGAGCTTCATGGTCGGTAGTGCTTGTAACAACTGGGTGTATGCGATCACCTGGCAGCCGGAAGGTAGGGTCACGGTCGCCGGGGGGTTCACCGTGTTCAATGGTACGGCCATCAACCGCTTGGTGCGCCTCACCTCTGCTTGCGATGAGAACGTACAGTTGACCGTGGAAGCCGATGCCTTTGGGTCACAGACCGGTTGGGAGCTGCTTGGTGAAGGCTTCACCTATCCCATCTGTAGCGGGGCTGGCTTCGCGAACTCCACCGAGACCACCGTTTCGTGCTGCGTACCATACGGCCCCCTACGACTGCGGGTGCTCGATAGTGCGGGCGATGGTATGGCTGTTGGCGGTTACGTGCTCAAGGATGCCACAGGCAAGCGGATCATCGATAACACGGACGATGGGGTTTTCGGGTTTGTGAGCAGCATTGCAGCGGGCGGGGCCTTCTTTCTGCCCTTGGGCCCAGGCAAGCCGATCTTCACCGCCTGTGACAAGCTGGACTGGACCGACCAGGAATACATGGTGGCCAGTGAGATCCCCGAGGTCAGCGCACAATGGGGTGTCGGTGATCAAACGGATGATGGCTACGAATTCTGGTGGTATGATCCCGATGGTGGGTACACGCATCGTCGTTTCCGAAACCATGCTACTTCCGATGGTTTCGGGATCGGTGCCTTGCGCGCTTGTCACCAACGCCTGTCGTGGTTCCCGGCCATCGACCCCATCCCCGAAGGTGTGCTGCTCAACGTGAAAGTGCGTGGCCGGGTGAATGGCGTGAACATGGAATGGGGCCCAGCCTGCCGCTTCAAGTTGGATCCGGCCGCCGCCGAATGCCCGACCACTCAACTGATGAATGTGCCCGGAAACCGGTATTTCTCTTGTGGCGTCACCAAACCCCGCAACAGATTCGTCACCGCGATCCCCGTCCCATTGGCCAACCGCTACGAATTCGAGTTCACCAACGTCGGGCTGGCCTACTCCCACGCCATTCAGTCCACCACCTACCACCGCTACCTCAATTGGAGCACGGATCCATTGATCCCCGGACAGACCTACGAAGTGCGTGTGCGTGCCAGCCTGGATGGCGGTATCACCTTTTGCCCCTTCGGCGAACCATGCACCGTGACGATCGCACCGGCGGCTCAGGAAGGAGGTTCGAGCATGGCACTTCAGTCAGAAGCGGTGGAGATCGGAATGTGGCCGAACCCGGGGAATGGGGAGCGCATGGAGCTGAGCTTGATGGGCCTTCCCCAGCAGGAAGGGGAGATCATGATCACCGTATTCGATGCCGGTGGACGGGTGATGCACCAACAACCTGCCGTGACCGAGGGTCCACAATGGCGCGGAACCGTGTCCTTTGATAGGACCCTGCCTCAGGGCACCTATGTCCTACAAGCCGAAATGGCGGAGAACGTGGTCTCCAAGCGCTTTGTGGTGACCACTTACTGAACCGGTGGTGAAGATCCGGTCTCCCGATCATCCAGATCAGAATGAACCATGGGGTGCGAAAGTGCGAGGGTACGAGAGTCACGTCTCTTATTCTATGACATGTGCAAATCTTGGGGTAAGGTTTTTTCAGGCATGAGGAACTCCGGATGGTGGCAGGGGGTGGAGAACCACCACCTGCCATCATCATCCGTCGTTCATCGAACTATCCCTGACGGGTCGCTCCTCAGCGTTGCCCGCTTCCGTTTTGCCCGATATGCTAAGTTGGACATAAGTCTGCTATGTGGACAGCGGCTCTTTTTCCTGGTAGGGTGTGCCGCGCTTGATCACCGCGCATGCACGATGCAGCACCTTGTTGCGTACGGCGTTGAGCACGCTCATGGGATTCTTTCCTTCAGCGACCTTGCGCGTGTAGTACGCCCCCAGCTCGCCATGGCCTTGGGCCACCCCAAGCACAGCCATGTGCAGCACCGACTTCAAGTTCTTGTCCGCCTGGTGCGAAACTCGCGGTCGCCCTCGCAGGCTCGATCCTGATGAATGCTCATGTGGCACCACCCCTGCATGACACCCCAGTTTTCGCCCCTCGCGCATCCGCGTGAATCTTTCGGTAGCGGCGATCAGATGTGCGGCCAGCAGAGGTCCGATCCGTTCAACCGACAGGAGCAGTTCATATTGCCGC
>Ga0209573_1001159_pt1 | contig 43059 bp, 38 predicted proteins | sample TNRBio252014_DNA_FD_185870 | JGI IMG/M metagenome (GOLD analysis project Ga0209573, IMG submission 185870) | Wastewater treatment Type I Accumulibacter community from EBPR Bioreactor in Madison, WI, USA - TNR Reactor_6/25/2014_ DNA (SPAdes)... | ecosystem: Engineered > Bioreactor > EBPR >...
GCAACACCCCGGACCCAAAACGCCCCAGCCAACTAGCCAGGTCAAAAACGCTCAGGAAAGCCCGAGAAAAACCAACCGCGCCCGCCGCAATCCCTCGCAGCGCCGCCGTCGATGAATGCGGTATAGGCCTCGCCGGATTCACTGTCAAGCGCGCGTCACGTTTTTTACGACAAATCTTCAATCAACCTAATATGCCGCTGATTTTGCTGACGTTCTTGAAAACGAACGGGGCGGCCTGTCTGGCCGCCCCGCGATCGGGCCTGTGGACAAGTCGGCTTAACGCAATTCGCGTCTGAGGATCTTTCCGACATTGGTTTTCGGCAATTCTTTCCTGAATTCAACGATCTTCGGCATTTTGTAGCCGGTGAGATTCTTCCGGCAATGCGCCAGAAGCGCCTCCTCGGTCAGATTCGGGTCGCTCTTGACGACGACAACCTTGACCGCCTCTCCGGACCCGGCGTCGGGCACCCCGACCGCGCCGACTTCGAGCACGCCGGGATGCATGGCGACAACATCCTCGATCTCATTGGGATAGACGTTGAAGCCCGAGACGAGGATCATATCCTTCTTGCGGTCGACGATGCGGGCGAACCCTTTCTCGTCGACAACCGCCACGTCGCCCGTGCGCAGGAAACCATCGGCCATGATGACCTTGGCGGTTTCCTCCGGCTTGTTCCAATACCCCTTCATCACCTGCGGCCCGCGCACGCACAATTCGCCGGGGTCGCCGAGCGGAACCTCCTTGCCATCATCGTCGCGGATTGAAATCTCGGTGCCCGGCACAGGCAGGCCGATCGAGCCGTTGAACTCGGTGAGATTGAGGGGATTGATGGTGGCGGCCGGCGAGGTTTCCGTGAGGCCATAGGCTTCGATCAGCGGCTTGCCGGTGACCTCTTTCCATTTCTCGGCCACGGCCCGCTGCACGGCCATGCCGCCCCCAAGCGTGAGGCTGAGACCGGAAAAATCAAGCTTGCGGAAATCCTCGTTGGCGAGGAGCGCGTTGAACAGCGTGTTGACGCCGGTCAGCATGGTGAAGGGCGTCGCCTGCAGCTCCTTGACGAAACCGGGAATGTCGCGCGGATTGGTGATGAGCAGATTGCGCGCGCCGATCTTGAGGAAGGTCAGGCAGTTCGCCGTCAGAGCGAAAATATGGTAGAGCGGCAGCGCCGTGACGACGGTTTCCTGCCGGTTGGGATCGATGGCCGGCGTCAGCCAGGCGTGCGATTGCTGGAGATTGGCGACGATGTTGCCGTGGGTCAGCATCGCGCCCTTGGGCACGCCGGTCGTACCGCCGGTATATTGCAGGAAAGCGATGTCGTCGTGGGTCAACTCGGCCGGCGACCAGGCGTGTTGATTGCCCTGCGCCAACGCGGCCGAGAAAGACACCGATCCCGGGAGGCTCCAGGCCGGCACCATCTTCTTCACATGCCTGACGACGAAATTGACGATCATTGACTTCGGGAAGCCGAGCATGTCGCCCAATCCCGTGGTGACGACATGTTTCACCGGAGTCCTGTCGCGCACTTCCTGGAAGACGGAAGCGAAATTCTCGACAACGACGATCGCTTCGGCGCCGGAATCGGCGAGCTGGTGCTGCAATTCGCGCGGGCTGTAGAGCGGATTGCAATTGACCACCGTATAGCCCGAGCGCAGCGCGCCGTAGAGAGCGATCGGATATTGCAGAAGATTGGGCATCATCAGCGCGACGCGCGCGCCCTTCGGCAATTTGCACACCGATTGCAGCCACGCGCCGAAATTGCGCGATTGCCGGTCAAGCTCGGCGTAAGTGATGCTCTTGCCCATGTTGATATAGGCGACGCGCCCGGAATATTTCGCCGCGCTCTGCTCGAACACGTCGGCCAGCGAGCGAAACTGCGTCATATCAATCTCGGCCGGCACGCCCGGCGGATAGCTCTTCAGCCAAATCGGCTCCATCGTCCTCTCCCGTTGAATTTCAGTGGTCTGCGCCACTGTTGTTTAGTGCTGAACCTTAGCCTATTTCTTCAGGGTCGCAAGCCGGCGCGCGGCGCGCCGGCACGGGGAAGGGACGCGGCATGGCGAGGGCATTGCGCGCGCTTCTGGCGCTGGACATTCTGGCGCTCGCCGCCGCCGCCTGGGCCTTGCGTCACGGCGGCGCCTCCTGGCCTGTCGCCGTCGGCGCGCCGCTGCTGGCGCTGTTGGTTCTTGATCTCGCGCTGGTCGGCGCGGCCTGGGCGCTGTCGCGGCGCTACGCCTGCGCCATCCCCGAGGACAGCGCGGTGAGCCGGCTTGCGACGATTCGCGCTTTTTTCGCCGAGTTTCTGGCCACCGAAGCGCTCGGGCGGCTGTCCATGCCGTTCGATCGCCTCGTTATGGGGCCGGATCGGCCGGGCCCGGGCGCGCGGCGCGGGCCGCCGGTGCTGCTCATTCACGGCTATCTGTGTAACCGCGGCTTCTGGTGGTGGATGCGCGGCAAGCTGGAGGAGGCCGGCCACACCGTCGCGACGGTGACGCTCGAGCCGGTTTTCGCCGACATCGATTCCTACGCCGAGGGCGTTCGGGAGCGCATCGACCAACTCATCGCCGAGACCGGGGCGGGGCGCGTCGTCGTGGTGGGCCACAGCATGGGCGGGCTCGCCTGCCGGGCCTATCTGCGACGTTTTGGCGCAGAGCGGGTGGCGCGGCTGATCACCCTTGGCACGCCGCACGGCGGCACCCGCCTCGCGCGGCTCGGCCGCGGGCTCAACGCGGGCCAGATGCGCCATGCGAGCGGCTGGCTCGGCGCCCTCGGCGCGGTCGCCTGCCCCGTCCCTGTCACGGCCGTCTGGAGCACGCACGACACGATCGTCGCGCCGCAGGACAACGGACGGCTCCCGGGCGCGCGAGAGATCGCGCTGGGCGGGCTCGGCCATATGGCGATGGCCTTCTCGCCGCGCATTCTCGCCATCCTGCTCGACGAACTGGAGCGCGAGGCGCAAACCCCGCCCGCGCCGGCGCGCGGCGCCTGACGCGGAGCGGGCCGTTTTCCCCGGCTCAGAAATGCAGGCCGCGCAGCAATTGCGTGAAGGCGATCTGATCGGCGTTGGGCATCTCCGGCTTGCCTTCCTTTTTGCCCTTGGCGGCGGCGGAATCCGGAAACATCCGGAACGTCGTGTTCATGATGATCTGGCCGAAGCGCGGCGTCACCGCGTTGAGAACCTGGCCGAGAATGCCAAGCCGCGTGGCGATGCGCGACTGCTTGTGGATGATGGCGTCGACGATGAAATCGGCCGCCTCGTCGGTCGAGAGCATCGGGACGTTCTTGTAGAGGCTGGTCGGCGCCGTCATGTCCGTCGCCACCAACGGCATATTGATGGTGGTGAAATGGATGTGCCGGTCGAGGAACTCGGAGGCCGCGCAGCGGGTCCAGGCGTCGAGCGCCGCCTTTGAGGCGACATAGGCCGAGAAGCGCGGCGCATTGGTGAGCACGCCGATCGACGAGATGTTGACGACGTGGCCGCGCTTGCGCGCCGACATGCCCGGCAACAGCCCCATGGTCAGATGCAGGGCGCCGAAATAGTTGATCGCCATGGTGCGGTCGAAATCGTGCATGCGGTCATAGGAGTTCTCGATGCCGCGGCGGATGGAGCGGCCGGCGTTGTTGACGAGCACGTCAACGCCGCCGTGGTCTTTGGTCACCTGAACGGCGAGCTTGCCGCATTGTTCAGGATCCGACAGATCGGCCGAATAGGTGATCAGATCGAAGCCCTTCGCCTGCGCCTCCTTGCGCGCCTCGTCGAGCTTGGCCTGGTCGCGGCCGACGATGATCGTTTTGGCGCCGGCCTCGGCGACGCGCATCGCCGCCGCCTTGCCGATGCCGGCGGAGCCGCCGGTGATGAGCACGACGCGGCCGCCGACCTGGCCCTTGAGCGAACGATCGATGAACAGGTCGGGATCGAGATTGCGCTCCCAATAATCCCAAAGGCGCCAGGCGTAGGTTTCGAGCGGCGGAACCGTGATCCCGGCCGGCCTGAGCAGCTTCTCCGCGTCGCGGTTGTCGAAGCGCGTCGGATAATTGATGAAGGAGAAGATGCCGTCCGGCAGCCCCAGCTCGCTCATGATCGCGCGCTGGACGCGGCGCACCGGCGTCAGCGCCATCAGCGCCCTGGCCACTCCTGGCGGGACGAAGCCGAACAGGCCGGCGTTGACGCGCACGGTCATGGCCGGGGCGTGCGCCGCCCTGGCGAAGATGTTCAGCACGTCGCCGACGCGATGCGGATCGGGATCGGTGATGTGGAAGGCCTTGCCGTCCTGCCCCTTGACATGGGCGATGTGATCGAGCGCGGCGACGACGAAATCGACCGGCACGATATTGAGGCGGCCGCCCTCAAGGCCAATGGTCGGCATCCAGGCCGGCAGCGCCTTGCGCAGCTTCTGGATGAATTTGAAGAAGTAATAGGGGCCGTCGATCTTGTCCATTTCGCCGGTCTTGGAATCGCCGACGACAATGCCCGGGCGATAGACGCGCCACGGCGTCTTGCACTCCTTGCGCACGACCTTCTCGGATTCGTGCTTGGAGGCGAAATAGGGATGTTCGAGATGCTCGGCCTCGTCGAACATGTCCTCGCGGAACACGCCGTTGTAGAGGCCGGCGGCGGCGATCGAGGACACGTGGTGGAAGCAGCCGGCCTTCACCTTGGCGGCGAGCGACACGGCGTTGCGCGTGCCCTCGATATTGGTCTCCATCTCCTCCTTCGGATCGGCCGCCAGATCGTAGATGGCGGCGAGATGGAACATGTGGTCGATCTTGCCGAGGCTCTTGATGGCGGCGGCCGGGACGCCGCAATCCGGTTTGGTCAGATCGCCCTTGACCGGCTTGAGGCTCCTGACGTCGACGCCCCAATAGTCCGCGAGTTTCGCCATGCGCTCGGGCGCGGGGTCGCGCACGAGAAAAGCGACTTCGGCGCCGGGCCGGGCCAGCAGTTTGCGCACAAGCCTCTTGCCGATGAAGCCCGTCGCTCCGGTCACGAGATAGCGCATGACATTCCCCCCCTCTGTCCGACCCGTCCCGGGGCCGATGATCCGGCTTCGCCGTCTTTAGGCGCCGGGCTCTAATTCCGTCGACTATATTGCGAACATGGACGCGGGCAATGGGCCCCGCCGAAAAGAGTGGAGGGCATCATGGCCAAGAAGTTGAAAGCGCTCGCCGAGGAAGCCGGTTCCGAGAACCAGCTCGCCGCGAAGATCAAGGATTCCGCCAATCAGATCTGGCTCGCCGGTCTGGGCGCGTTCGCCAAGGCGCAGGCCGAGGGCGGCAAGATGTTCGAAGCGCTCGTCCAGGAAGGCGAGACCATCCAGAACAAGGCCCGCAAGACCGCCGAGGAGACGCTGTCCGAGGTGAAGTCGAAGGCGACCGGCACGTGGGACAAGCTGGAGCAGGTGTTCGAGGATCGCGTGGCGCGCGCCCTGCACAGCCTGAGCGTGCCGACCCGCAAGGACGTCGATTCGCTGGCCAGGCGCGTCGCCGAGCTGACCAAGGTCGTCGAAAAGCTGACCGAATCGCTCGATGAGCAGAGCAAGAAGGCCGCTGCGGCGGCAAAGAAGGTCGCCTGACGCGGCGCGGGCCGGCGCCTCCCGCCGGCCGCACGACAAGAACAAGGCCGCAAGGCCGTGAAGGACGAGCGACGCGCCGGGCCCCGGCGCGTCTTCATCTTTCGGGAGGTTGGAATGCGCAGGAATGAATTCGGACTGGCGCTGGCCGGCGGCGGTCCGCTGGGGGCGATCTATGAGACCGGCGTGATGGTCGCGCTGGAGGAGGCGCTCATCGGCCTCGATTTGACGCGGTGCGGCGTCTATGTCGGCGTGAGCGCCGGCGGCTTCATGGCGGCGGGGCTCGCCAACGGCGTCAGCGCGCGCGAGTTGCACCAGCTTTTCATCGAGAGCGAGGCCTTCGACGATCCGTTCGAGCCCGATCTGCTGCTGTCGCCGGCGCTGGGCGAATACGCCCGGCGCATGATCTCCTTTCCGACGCTGTTCGCGGAGGCCGCGCAGCATTATCTCGCCGACCCGTTCGGGCGCGGATTTTTCGAATCCTTCACGCGGCTGGCGCGCGCCCTGCCCGCCGGCATGTTCGACAATTCCCGCATCGGCCATTGGCTGGCGAAGCATTTCTCGCAGGAAGGCCGCACCAACGATTTCCGCGACCTGCGGACCAAACTGTTTCTCGTCGCCACCGATCTCGACACGGCGGAGGCGGTCGCCTTCGGCTCCGGGGGGCGCGATCACGTGCCGATCTCACGCGCCGTGCAGGCCTCGGCCGCCCTGCCCGGCCTGTTCCCGCCTGTCGAGATTGACGGCCGTCATTATGTCGACGGCGCGCTGAAAAAGACGCTGCACGCTTCGGTCGCCTTGCGCGCCGGCGCGAAATTGCTCATCTGCGTCAATCCGATCGTGCCATTCGACGCCGATCTCGCCGCGCGCGGCGCGCCGGAGAAGCGGCTGTCGCTGATCGATTTCGGTCTGCCGGTCGTGCTGTCGCAAACGTTCCGCGCCATCATCTATTCGCGCATGCGGGTGGGCATGGAGCGCTATCACCAGCAGTTCCCCGACGCCGACGTCGTGCTGTTCGAGCCGTCGCGCTCCGACGCCGACATGTTCTTCACCAATGTGTTCAGCTATTCGGGCCGGCGGCGCCTGAGCGAACACGCCTATCAGCACACGCGCGCGGAGTTGCTGCGCCGCTTCGACGAGTTGTCTTTCATCTTCGAGCGCCACGGCGTCACGATCGACCGCGCCGCGCTGGAAGACAGCTCCCGCACGCTGCTCGGTCCGACGCGGCGGCCGGCGCGACGGCCGGCGGCGTTGCAGCGGGCCGCCGAGGATCTGGACGGCGCGCTGAAACGACTGGAAGCCGCGGTCGAAGCGCATCAGGCGTCTTGAACATCGGCGCGCGCTCGGCCAAGCTGGCCGAGGGGGGAGCCGGAATGGAGCGCAAGCGCCCGCGGCGAACGCGCGAACGAATCCTTGAAACGGCGCTGGCTCTGTTCAACAGCCGCGGCGAGCCCGGCGTCACGACAAGCGCCATCGCCGAGGCGATGAACATCAGTCCCGGAAATCTCTATTATCATTTCAAGTCCAAAGAGAAGATCGTCGAGGCCTTGTTCGCGGCCTTCCGCGCGGATATCGAGGCGACGCTGGCCGCGCCGACGCAGCGCGCCGCAGACGCCGAGGACATCTGGCTGTTCCTGCATCTCGTTTTCGAGTCGATCTGGCGATACCGCTTCATCTATCGCGACGTGAACGATCTTCTCGCCCGCCATCGTTTGCTGCAAAACCAGTTTCGCCTGGTGCTCGCGCACAAGCAGCGAACGGCGGCGGCGATGCTGGAGGGGTTGCGGGCGGCGGGCGGCAGCCGGTTGACGCGCGTCGAGATTCCTGTGTTGGCCGAGAACATGACGCTGATCGCCTCCTACTGGCTGTCTTTCGAATACGCCACGCACCCGCGCCGCGAGCCCGACGCGGGCGCGCTGGCGCGCGGCGCGGCGCATGTCATCGCGCTGGCGGCGCCCTATCTGGCGGCGCCGCAGCGCGCCCTGTTCGATCAATTGGCCCAACGCTATCTGACTTGAGGGAGACAAATATGGCGAAGCCGAAATGGCGGGATTTTCCGCATGCCGACAAGGCCTATGATTACGCCGGAGTCGCGCTTGAAAAGAATTGGGCGCGGCTGCACAGGGGCGATTGCGAGGCCTTTCCCTCCGCCGCTGAGGTGAAGAAGCTCGTCGCCGCGCATCCAAAACTCGCGCCCGAGGGCGCGCCCGAGGATGCGGCCAGGACATTGCAGGACGCCTGGCGCGCCTATCACAGGGGCGATTTCGCCACCGCCGTCGACCTCGGCGTCTCGGCCGGACTGCTCGGCGTCAACGTCGCCAACAAGGCCGCCAACATCTATGCGACCTATCTCGAAAAGGACGAGAAGAAGCAGCTCGAGATTTTCCTCGAAAGCACGAAGCGTGGCGAAAAGCTGCAAGCGGCGGCGCCGGCCATGGCCAACGCACATTATTTCTACGCGCAGGCGCTGGGCCGCTACAGCCAGGGCATTTCCATCGCCAAGGCGCTGGCCGACGGCCACGCCACCAAGGTGAAGAAGGCGCTCGACACGGCGCTCAAGCTGGAGCCCAAACACGCCGACGCGCATATCGCGCTCGGGGCCTATCACGCCGAGATCATCAACAAGGTCGGCGGCATGATCGGCGGATTGACCTATGGCGCGGACAAGAAGGCCGGCGCCAACCACTTCCAGACCGCGGTGAAGCTCAACCCGGATTCGGCCATCGCGCGCATCGAATACGCCAACGGCCTTGTCATGATGTTCGGCAAGGAGAAGCTGAAGGAGGCGACGAAGCTCTACGAGGAGGCGGCGGCCTCAAAGCCGATGGACGCGATGGAGCGTCTCGACGTCGAGGCGGCCAGGGAGGAACTGGCCTGATTCAAGCCTCGGGCGGCGGCGCTCCGGCGCCGCCCGCCTCGGGCGCGGCGGGCGATTTGCGCGCGCGCGGCTTGCGCGGAGCCGCGGCTTTTCGCGGGGCGGCGGCTTTTTTCGCGCGCGGCGCCTTCGCCGGCGCGGCGGCTTCCTTGCGTTTCGCCGGGGCGCGCCTGGCCGGAGCGCGCTTTGGCCTGGCGGCGCTGCGGACGCGCGCGGGCGCCTCCTCGTCCGGGGCAGCCGGCTTCCCGTTGCGCTCGGCCTCGCCGCGCTCCCAATCCTCCAGCAGGGCGAAATAGACCAGCTTCTCGAATTCGGGTGCGAAGCGGTCGATGATTTCCTGCGGGTCGGGCACCATCTCGGCGTCGGTGATGAGGCCGAACTGCACCTTGCCGTCGAAGGACAGGATCGAAACGCCCATGCCGATATTGCCCGATTGCGGCACCCAGAACATGATCTGCCTCAGCCGCGCGCCGGCGAGATAGAGCGGATATTGCGGGCCGGGCACGTTGGTCATGACCGCCGTGGCGCGCGTCGCCAACAAGTCGAATAACGTGTCCTGAACAAGCTTGGGCGCGTAGCCGAGCGCGGCGAACAGCCCGAGCGTCACCGGCGGCTCGTAGGATTTCTTCAGATCGTCCATGCGCCGGCGCAGTTCGTAGAGTCGCGTCAGCGGGTTCTCGATGCCGATCGGCAGCTTCACGGCGATGATGCCGAAATAATTCCCGAGTTCGAATTCACTGCCCGGCCGACGCAGATTGACCGGCACCATGGCGCGCAACTCGGCGCCGTTCGTCTCGTCGCCCTTGTCGGCGAGATAGGAGCGCAGCGCGCCCGCCACCGCCGTCAACAGCATGTCGTTCACCGAACAGCCGAGCGCATGGCTGATGGCCTTGACCTCGGGCAGCGAGATGGCGTCGGTCCAGGCGACGCGCTTGTCGCCGCCCGGCACGCCCTTGAAGCGCGTCTGCGTGTCCGAGGGCATGACGGCCAGATAGGCCAGCTCCGCCGCCACGCCGACGCCGCCGCGCAGATATTTCAGCGCCTTCATCGGATCGGCGGCGATGCTCATGCCTTCCTTGACCGCGCGCTTCGACAGCTTCACGCCGAGATTGACCGCGTGCTGCACCGGCGCGAACAGGCCGAAGGGCGACTCCTGCTCGTCGTGGTCCTCCATCGGCAGGTCGATGGCCGGCTCGCCGTCCGGCGTCGCGTCGGTCATCGACAGCAGCACCGCGATCAACGCCATGCCGTCGGCGATGGCGTGGTGGAAGCGCGAAATCAGCGCCGCGCCGCCCTCATAATCCTCGACGATCGTGTATTGCCAGAGCGGATGGCTGGCGTTGAGCGGGCTCGCCGCCAGTTCGGCGACATAGCGCTGCAGCGCCGCCTTGCCTCCCTTGCCGGGCAGCCGCGCCCGCCGGATGTGGCGCGAGATGTCAAAGGCCCGGTCCTCGACCCAGAACAGACCGGTCGGAAACATCTGAACCTTTTGCCGGAAGCGGGGAAAGGCCAGCATTCCCTGGGCGAGACGACGCTCGACCGCCTCATAGTCGATCGGACCCTCCAGCATGATCACGCCGGTGATCATCATCAGGTTGGCCGGCTTGTCCATCCTCAACCATGAGGTGTCGATGGACGACATACGTTCGCTTTTGGACATGACGGGCCTCCCCAAGAACCCGCGACAATGATAGGCGCGCGCAGGGCGGCCGCGCAACTCGCGCGGGCCGCCTTTCCAGGCGTCGGGCTCTAAATCCGCATGATAAGGTCAACGCATGAGCGACAAGGCCCTTCATCTTCAACGGCTCAACGCCAGCATCGCGACCGCCACCCGCCTGCGCCAACGTTTGCGCGAGGACGCCTCCGCGCGGGATCGGCGCAGATCGCTGCGCCAGTGGCAAGGCGAACGGCTGCAACGCACGCACGCCGATCTGCTCGCCGACGCGCGCTACGGCAAGGCCGCGCGCTTCTTCGTCGATGACCTCTACAGCGCCGAAGACGCCGGCGAGCGCGACGCCGCCGTCGCCAGGGCGGTGCCGTCACTGTCGAAAATGCTGCCGCCTTCCGGCGTCGAGACCGTGGCCGATGCGATCGAACTCGACGCCCTGTCGGAATCGCTCGACGCGGCGATGGCTTCGGCGATGGCCGAGGGCGCGCCTCTCGACGCGCGCGCCTATGCGCAAGCGTATCGGGCAGTCGGCCGCCCGGAGGATCGCGCCCGGCAGATCGCGCTGATCGAAAGCCTCGGCGCCTCGCTCGATCATCTGACACGGCTGCCGCTGATCGGCGCGACGCTGAAACTGATGCGCAAGCCGGCGAGGCTTGCCGGGCTCGGCGAGTTGCAGGCCTTTCTCGAACGCGGCTACGACGCCTTCCGCGCCATGGGCCGCTCGGAGGATTTCGTCGCCAGGGTGGCGGCGTGCGAGCGCGCCCTGATGCGCGCCTGGTTCGCGGGCGAGAACCCCGAGGCCTGAGCGCGCCCGGAGCAGTTCGGCTTTTTTCCGGAATCGTCGGCGCTGCCTCAAATATTCTGATCGAAAAAGCCTGTAACTTTTTCGGAATATGCTTATTGCGACGCATATTCTGATCGAAAAAGCCTGTAACTTTTTCGGAATATGCTTATTGCGACGCATATTCTGATCGAAAAAGCCTGTAACTTTTTCGGAATATGCTTATTGCGACGCATATTCTGATCGAAAAAGCCTGTAACTTTTTCGGAATATGCTTATTGCGACGCATATTCTGATCGAAAAAGCCTGTAACTTTTTCGGAATATGCTTATTGCGACGGGATCGTCGTCTTGCCGGTCGCCGTGCGCAGGGTGTCGCCGATCTGGCCGCCCAAATCCTCGACCTGATCGCCCAGGCCGGCGCGCGTCCTGGGATCGATAATGGCGATCGGGGCGGAGATGACCAGTCCGGCCGCCTTGCCGACCGTTGACACCGCGCCCGCTGCGGCGCCGCCGATCTTTTCGCCGAGGCCCGCCGCGCCGTCGTGCAAGGTCTGACCGGCGGCGAGCCGGCGGCCGATGGCCTGCACGACCTCGGGCGACTGGGCGAATTTGCCGTGATTGGTGCGGTCGGAGGATTTCACATCGGTCAGATCGACGACATTGAAGCGCGCCTTCTCCAATTCGGTGCGAAACGGCTCCTGTTTCGGATCGATCATGCCCAGGCGCGCCTCGCCGCCCCAGACGCGCGAGGAAATTTTCAGCGCGCCGTCGTCCTGCGAGACGAACAGGGTGAAGTTCGGCCGCTTCTCGCCCATCGCCGCGACCTGCCGGCGGAAGACGTCGAAATCGACGTCGGGGGCGGCGAGCATGACGTTGCGGATCTTGGGATGAATCGCCTTGTCGCGGATCGCCATCTGGCGCAGGGCCTCCAGCGTCACCCAATTGCCCATGGAATGGGCGAGGATGGAAACTTCGCCGACGCGCGGATGTTTCGCCAGGGCCTGCAGCACGGCTTCGAGCGCGTCGCGCGAATAATTGGCGCTTTCGCGATCGTAACTGTAGGCCAGCAGCTTGCCGCGCGAGGGCCAGGTGAACAGAACCGGCGTCGCGTCGGCGCCTGAATCATGGACGATCTGGGCGAAGCGATACACCGCCTCCTCGAAGCGCGTGTTGTAGCCGTGCACGAACAGCAGCACGTTGCGGCGCGGCGAGGCCGCGAGCCTGGCGTTGAACAATTTGACCGCCGCGCCGCCGTCAAGCCGGTCGGCGCGCAAGGCGACGAAATCGGTCGCCGGATTGCCGGGCAGATTGTCGGGCCATTGCACCTCGCCGACCTGCCGGCCGGGCGGCAGCGACACCGCGATGTCGGCGAAGGCAAGGCCGCGCGCGCGCTCGCCGCTGAACATTTCGCCCGGCGTCGCGCCTTGCGAGGACCGGGTGGTGGCGACGAGCAGGTCGACCTTCGCGGCGCCGGGGGCTGTGGCCGCCATCGGCGACAGCACGCCCGTCGGCTTGCCGGCGCAGCCGGCGAGAGCCAGAGCCGACAGGGCCAGGGCGAGCGACAGGGCCCGAAACGTCACATCTTCCTCCACCCATCCCGCGACAGGCGCCGGTTATGACACGACGCGGGCGTGGGCGCGAGCCGACCGGCCGGAAAATTCCACAGGCCGGAACCGACTGGCGGATGCGGCGTTGAGCAGCCATCCAGATCACTCAACGCATATGGAGCAAGACAATGGCGGACAACACCAGCGGCGGCCCGATGGGCCTTCTCGGCGTGCTGATCGGCGCGATTCTGGTCATCGGCGTGGGCTATTTCATCTTCGCCGGCTCCGGCGCGGTCAAGCCGACGATCGCCCATGTCACGATCGAAGCGCCAAAGGCTCCCGCGCCCGCCGCGCCTGCGGCGAAGTAATCGCCGCCTTTTTTCTCTTCCCTGGGGGGCGGCGCGCGCCGTCCCCTTTTGCGCGCCTGCCTCAGCGCGGATCGAAGACCGGGATTTTCGCCTCCGCGGTTTCGGCCGGCGCCGGGATGTCCGGCGTGGCGTAGTTGAGGAAGCTCTCCGGCAGCGCAGCGCCCCAATAGACGCCCGTGCCGCGCTCTTCCTCGTTCCAGGTCACCGGCTCCCAATCCGGCGCCATGACCAGATAGCCGCCGGAATAGATCTCGATGCGGTTGCCGCCCGGTTCGAAGCTGTAGAGATAGAAGGCCTGCGAATTGTTGTGCTTCGACGGTCCGGCCTCGATGAAAACCTTGTGCTCGGCGAGAATGTCGGCGGCGCGCAGCACGTCCTGATATTCGTCGACCCACAGCGAGAAATGGTGCAGGCGGCCGCGCCCGCCCTTCACGTCGGCGACATAGGCGACCTGATGGTGGATTTGCGAGGTCGACAGCCACGAGCCGATTTCGGTCTTGCCCTCATTGAACACGACCTGCTCGCGCAACTGGAAGCCGAGAAGCGTTTCCACGAAATCGCGATTGGGGCCGACATCCCTGGCCAGCAGGGCGAGATGATCGATGCGGCGCACGGCGGCGCCGCGCCCCGAGAATTTCTGCGGCAGGTTCTTGAGCGTGGAGCGCTCTTCCGGCGGAGCGACATATTTTTCCTCCTCGTAATAGACCTCCATCAGGTGTCCGTCGGGATCATTGAAGCGGTAGGAGCGGCCGCGGCCGAAATCGCCGTTGGTCCAGCCGAGGCCGTAGCCGGCGCTTTCGAGCGCGGCGGCGCGGCGCTCCAGCGCCTGCGGGCTCGTCGCGCGCCATGAGATGCAGCCGGGACCAGGCTGGCTCGCCTCGGTCAGCTTCAGCGTCGTCAGCGCATAGTCGCCATAGGCGCGCAAATAGACCGAGCGTTCGGCGCGATGGACCTCGCTCATGCCGAGCACGTCGCGAAAATACCAGACGCTGCCTTCGAGGTTGGGCGTCAGCAATTCGACGCTGCCCAGATGCGCGATGTCCTGAATGCGTTCCATATGACGTCTCCCCCGAGACCGTGCGGCGCGGATTTTTCCGCCTGCCGCAACGCTAGCGCAGGCGCCGCCCCAAGACCAGCAAACGCAACGCGATCCCGCCCAGAATCGCGATCAGCGCCGCCGTCGCGGCGACGACGCCACTCCAGCCGCCACGATCCCAGAACAGACCGCCGAGGCCGCCAAGAACGGACGAGCCGAGATAGTAGAACGCGAGATAGAGCGAGGAGGCTTGCGCGCGCGCCTGCGTCGCGCGCGCGCCGACCCAGGCGGTGGCGATCGAATGGGCGCCGAAAAAGCCGAAGGTCATGACCGCCATGCCAAGCACGGCGACGACGAGATGGCCGGACAAGGTCGCCGCCACGCCGGCCGCCATGATCGCGATCGCCCCGGCGAAAACGGGCTCGCGCCGCCAGCGGCCGGCAAGCGCGCCAAGCCAGGCCGAGCCGAGCGAGCCGACGGGATAGACGGCGAAGATGAAGCCGGCCGTCGCCTGCGACAGGCCGAAGGGCGGCCCCATGAGGTGAAAGCCGACATAATTGAAAATGGCCACGAAAGCGCCCATCAGCAACATGCCCGCCAGAAACAGCGGCAGCAGCACCGGGTCGGCGAGGTGCCGCGCGAAGGCGGCGAAAACCGGCCGCAAGGCGAGAGGGCGGGGCGTGAAATTGCGCGCCGGCGGCAGCAGGCGGGGCATGGCCAGAGCCGCCGCGAGCGCGCTCACGCCGACGAAGGCCAGCGCCCAGCGCCAGGATGCGACGTCAGCCAGCACGCCGGCGACGACGCGCGCCAGCATGCCGCCGAAGGCGCTGCCGCCGATATAGAGCCCGACGGCCAGGCCGACGGAGGGCGGCGGCGTCTCTTCCGCCAGATAGGCCATGGCGGAGGGCAGAAAGGCGCTCATGGTCAGCCCCGCCAGAGCGCGGGCCGCGACAAGGCTCGTCCAGTCCGGCGCCAGCGCGGCGGCGAGCGTCAGCGCCGCCGAGGCGACGAGCGAGACGATCATCGTGCGGCGGTGGCCGAAGGCTTCGGAGAGCGAACTCGTCAGCAGCACGCAGAACGCGATGACGCCGGTTGCGACGGACAGAGCGAGGCTCGCCCGCGCCGCGCCAAGATCGAACGCGCGGGCGAAGGCGGGCAATAGCGGCTGCACGCAATAGAGAATCGAGAAATTGGCGAAGCCCGCGCCGAACATCGCCAGCGACATGCGGCGCAGGGACGCGGCGTCGCTCATGTCAGGGCGCGCATTCGATCATCACCGTCACGTCCTTCATGCGTTGGGCCAGGCTGTCGTCGGACAGAAGGCCCGCGCTGGCGGCGCGGTCGGGCGCGACGCCGAAGCCCGCCATGAGCGGCCCGGCCGCGGCGGCGGCGATGACGCCGCCGTGCGGGCGCATGACGCCGACGACGACGCCTGTCAGATCGAAGGCCGGCGCGCCGGGCAGAACGCGCTCCCCCGCGGCGACCTTGCCCGCGCCGGCGAAGGGTCCGCGCCGCAGGGCGGCCGGCGCGCCATCGCGCTCGAAAGCCCAGACCGTCGCGGCCTCGGCGCGGATCTCGGGGCGCAGCGAGGCGTGCGGCGCGGCGAGGCCGTCGGCGACCAGCAGCGTCAGCCCGCTCTCCGCGCCGAGACGGCGGGCGGCGACGCGCCGGCCGCCAACGCGGCCCAGGGTCAAGGCGCCGCAGGCGTCCAGCCCGGTCAGGCTCGTCAGCACATGGCCGGCGGGCGAGACGACAATTCCCGCGCCGGGCGCGCGAGCCGGCGGGTCGAGCGGATAGCCGTTGTCGCGCAAATGCCGTTGCAGGGATTGCGTGAAGGGCGCCGGCTTTTTCGCATCGTCGGCGCAATTGTCGGCGGAGCCGTCCGGGCAAAGCTCCTGCGCGAATTCCGAAACCGGCTGATGCAGTTTCTCCATCCGGGTCCACGCCTCCCGGCCCTCGCCGATCAGCGATTTGGCGGCCACCCAGCCGCCGAGAAAGCCATTGTCGCCCCATTGCTCGTCGGTGCGTCCAAACTCCAGCGCATGCACGCTCTGGCGCAGGAACGGCCGGAACGCCGGCAGTCGCGTCACGTCACGGACCTCGCCGTCGATGACGCGTGAAACCCGAGACGGCGAGAAGGAGCCGGCGTAGGAGGAAAAGGCGTAGAGAAAGCTGTTGTCGTAGCTCAGCATCTCGGCGACGCCGTCGCCGTCGAGGTCTTCGTAGACATAGCCGTCGCCGTCGAGCGTCAGCCCCTGCGCGATCGTCCAGGCGCCGTCGGGCTTCTGCGTCGCGATCATCGTCTGCATGCAGCAATGCGCGCCGCCGGTGAATGAGGTCAGCACGACCGAGGGGCGCGGCGAGGCCGGATCGAGGCGGATCATCCTGACCTGGCCGAAGGGCGAGAGCGCCGCCGCATCGTCGGGCTGCGTCTCGAAAACCCTGGCAGAGCCGATGCGGCCGATCATGACCGGAGCGTTCTCGCCGCTCGCGGCCTTGCGCCATTCGATCGCGACATTGAGACCGTCGTGGGAGAGGCGGACGCGCTTCTCGCCGCGAAACTCGGCCTTCGCCAGCACGCGCGCGGGCGCGCGCCATTTCACCTCGTCGAGAAAATCGCCGCCGCGGGTGAAAGCGACGGGAATGGGCGAGCGCTCATCCTCGAGACGGCGCTTCTCGGCGTTTTCATCGCGCACCGCTTTCGGTCCGGTCACGACGACGAAATCGCCGCCGGCGCGGCGGAAGACGCGCGGCTCGTAGCCGTCGAGCACCAGGCGGCGCGCGGCTCCGAAGGCGCGGTCGCGAACGGGCGTGTGCAGGAACTCGCTCCAGCGCTGCTCGCCCCTGAGAGCCGCCGCTCCGGCCGCCGCCGGCGCCAGGCTCACGGCCAACAGGATCATGAGAATTGATTTCCGCACCATTTGCGCGCCGTCCCGAGCCAGGTCCTGGACGATTATGACCGGGTCGCGCGAAAAATCGAGCCGCCGCCGCGCCTCGTCCGCGTTGTCAGGATGACAAATCGCGTCATGAGCGGCGCGGCGCGGCAAACCTCATCCCGCGACGACGAAATCGACGCCGCAGAGCGCGAAGCGGCCGTCGTCGACGGCCAGGCCACGTCGCGCCGCCGCGTCGAGAACGGCTTGCGGCCGGACGGTCTCGACCACGACCGCGGCCAATGATTCGCGGCTGTCCCGCGAGGGCGCGAAGCGGACGCCGCAGGTCTCGACGGCAATGCGGCCGCCCTCGCCCTCTTCAGAATAAGGCGCTTCCAGCAATTGGCCCCAATGCGCCCCCAGACCGTGCGGATCGGGGCTTTCGAGCACGATGTCGCGCAGGCCGCGGGTCACGTCGGTCTTCACCGCCGCCCGCCAGTCCGGGCCGGCGGAATGATAGGGCCCGAGAATATCCTGTCCGCCCGGCGTGTGATCGAATTCGATCATCGCGGCGCGGCAGCCGCGCGGATGGAGCTGGGCGCCCTGAAAATCGGGCATGTCGAAACGTTGGACGACCGGAACGCCGAGCGCCTCGGCTTTCGCCGCGCGGCGCGCCCAATCGTCGCAACTGAAAATCGCCATATAGCCGCCCCGCCCGCCCGTGCGGTCGAGAAACCGCCCGGCCGCCGTGTCGGCCCGCGTCGGCGCGACGATCTCGATGAAGGCGAGGCCGAAGGGGAACAGCGCGTTCTCCAGCCCGTAGCGCGCGACCATCGGATCTCGATACGCCAGACGCACGCCGAAAATCTCAGTGAAATCGTCGACCGCGCGTCCGAGATCGCGCGTGACGAGACACATCTGGCGCAGGCGGAAATAGGCGTCCATCGCAGGCTCCTTCTCGCCGCAGAATGGCGCGACGCGCGGCCCGCGCCAAGACCCGCTCCGGACCCCGCGTCGGACCGCGCGCCGCGATTGCGCGGCCGTTCGCCTTCGCCCATGCTTCGCGATGGAGGAACCCGTCATGACGAAAGAAAACGCCCTCGTCGCTCTCGCCCTCGCCGCCATCCTGTCGGCGCCAGCCGCAGCGCAGACGCCGGACGCGCCCAGGCCCGCCGCCGAATCGACGCGCGCCGCCAACGCCGCTTTCGGCAAGGCCTATGATCTGGCCAGTCCGCAGGATTTCGAGGACGCGGCGCGCGGCCTCGTGGCGCAATTGCCCGGCGGGATCATCCGCAACGACAAGGGCGAAGCCGTCTGGGATCTGTCGAAATTCGGCTTCATCGGCGGCGATGCGCCGGACACGGTCAACCCGAGCCTGTGGCGGCAGGAAAAGCTCAACAATAACGCCGGTCTGTTCAAGGTGACGGACGGGATCTGGCAGGTGCGCGGCTACGACATGGCCAATATGACGCTCGTGGCCGGCAAGACCGGCTGGATTGTCATCGATCCGCTGCTGACGGCGGAGGCGGCGCGCGCCAGCCTCGCCTTCGCCCTGGACAAGCTCGGGCGAAAGCCGGTCGTCGCCGTCCTCTACACGCACAGCCACGTCGACCATTTCGGCGGCGTGCGCGGCGTCGTCGACGAGGCCGACGTGATTTCGGGCAAGGTTCCGGTGATCGCTCCGGACGGCTTCATGGATCACGCCATCGCCGAGAATGTGCTCGCCGGCAATGCGATGACGCGGCGCGCGCATTACATGTACGGGACGCCCCTGCCCATCGACGCGAAAGGCAATGTCGGCTCGGGACTCGGCAAGGGGCTGTCAAACGGAACGATCGGGCTGATCGCGCCCACCGACCTCGTGCGCAAGACCGGCGAGGAGCGCGTCGTCAACGGCGTGCGCATCGTCTTTCAAATGGCCAACGGCTCGGAGGCCCCGGCGGAATTCACCTTCTACTTCCCCGATCTGAAAGCCCTCTGCCTCTCCGAGGTCGTGACCGCGCATCTGCACAATGTCTATACGCTGCGCGGCGCCAGGGTGCGCGACGCGCTGGGCTGGAGCAAATATATCAACGAGATGATCGATCTGTTCCCGGAGGCGCAGGTCGCCTTCCGCAGCCATCACTGGCCGGTGTGGAGCCCCGAGCGCATCCGCAAACATCTCGCCAACCAGCGCGACGCCTATCGCTTCATCCATGACGAGGCGCTGCATCTGGCCAACAGCGGCAAAACGATGAACGACATCGGCGCCGCCGACCATTTCCCCAAGGGGCTCGCCGGCGATTTCTCGACGCATGGCTATTACGGCACGCTTTCGCACAATCTGCGCGCCGTCTACAATTTCTACCTCGGCTTCTACGACGCCAATCCGGCGACGCTGCATCCTTTACCCGTCGTCGACACGGCGAAGCGTTATGTTGAGGCGATGGGCGGCGCGGACGCGGTCTACGACAAGGCGGCGAGGGCCGCGGCGGCGGGCGATTATCGGTGGGCGGCCGAACTCGGCAATCATCTCGTGCTGAGCAACGGCGCCAACCCAAAGGCCCGCGCGCTGCAGGCCGACGCGCTTGAACAGCTCGGCTATCGCGCCGAATCCGCGCCCTGGCGCAACGCCTATCTGACCGGCGCGCAGGAATTGCGCGTCGGGATCAAGCCGCAGCGCGCGAGCACGCAGGGCGCGGACGTGATCCGCTCCATGCCGCTCGACATGATTTTCGACTTCCTGTCCGTCCGGATGGACCATAAGGCCGCCGACGGCCAGGACATCGGCGTCAATCTCGTTTTCTCCGATCTCAAAGAGACCTGGGCGCTGGAATTGTCGAACGGCGTGCTCAACCACACGAAGGGCCGCGTGCTGAAAAACGCCCATGCGACGCTGACCCTGACGCGGGCCGTGCTGTTCAAAATGCTGATCGAGAAGGCGTCGCTGCCGGGGCTGCTGCTGACCGGACAGGCGAGCCTGTCGGGCAATCCGCTGGCGCTGCGCTCGCTTTTCGCCAATGTGAAAGAGTTCGAGCCGCTGTTTCCGATCGTGACGCGGTGACATGGACGCCGCGCCGACGCGACAGCGTCGGCGCACGAAAAAAGCCGCAAGCCCGGCCTGCGGCGGCCCCCTCGCTCCTCGCGGGCGAAAGGGCGCGGCGATCAGGAATGCAGCGACTCGTATTTCGCCATCAGCTCATCCTGCGTCTCCTCGAAATCGGGATTGGCGACGATGCATTGGGCCGGGCAAACAAGCTTGCATTGCGGCTCGTCATGCGCGCCGACGCATTCGGTGCACCGCAAGGCGTCGATGACATACATCGGATCGCCGGCCGAAATCGCCTCGTTCGGACAGGCCGGTTTGCAGGCGTCGCAGGCCGTGCAGTCTTCGTTGATCATCAGAGCCATGGTCTTCCCCCAGATCAGGCGGCGCGCGCCGTTTCCTGCAGTTTCTTCAGTTTTTCATGACGGAAGGCGCCCCACAAGGCCGCGCCATACGCGCCGGCGTAAATGGCGTCGGGATGCGTGTCGATCGGGATGGTCACCTTTTCGCGCACCATCGCCTCCTTCATCGCCTCGACAAGGCCGGCGTCGAGCGCGAGGCCGCCCGTCATCTGGATCTTGCTTTCGAGTCCGCCGATGGTCTTCAGCAGTTTCGCCAGACGGTCGGCCATCGACTCGTGGATGCCCTTGAGGATGTTGGGCGCGGTGATGCCGCGCGACACCATGTTGATGACGTCGGTCTCGGCCAGCACGGCGCAGATGCCCGAGACCTTTTCGGGATTGTCCGACTGTTTCGACAGCGAGCCGATCTCGTCCTGGGCGATGCCGAGATAGCGCGCGATGTTCTCCAGAAACTGGCCGGAGCCGGAGGCGCATTGGCTCGTCATCTTGTAATTGAGAACCTTGCCGTGCGCGTCGATGCGGATGGCCCGGCCATGCAGCGCGCCAATGTCGATGACGGCGCGGGCGCTCGGCTCCATATAGATGGCGCCGCGCGCGTGCGTCGTCATCGAATAGAAGTGGCCGGTGTGGAAATGCAGCGCCTCGCCCTCGCCGGTCGTGGCGCAATAGGCGACGTCGGCGCGCGTCAGTCCCGCCTCCTTCAGCACGTCGTCATAGGCGTTGGCGGCGATGACCAGCGGATCACGCTGGCGCACGCGCTCGGTGCGTTTGGCGAGGCATTTCTCCTCGCCGTTCCCGACATTGAAGACGGCGACCTTGATGGCGCCTGTGCCGACGTCGATTCCCGCAGTGATGGGCATGGCGTTTCTCCTCAGGCGTCGACGGCGCGGCGAGCGAATTCCGCCCCGCCGAGCGCGCCCGTGTAGATCGAGTCGGGGTTGATGTTGATGGTCACGTCGCCGTAGTTCTCCCTGATGAGCTTGCGCAACTCGCGCACGGCCGCATCGTTCTTGGCGACGCCGCCGGTGAAGGTGAACTCGTCCGTCACGCCGCCCGAGCGCGAGATGATGGAGATGGCGCGCAAGATGATGGCGCGGTGCAGGCCCGCCAGAATGTCCTCACGCTTCTCGCCCAGCGACAGACGATCGCGCAACTCCGCGCCGGCGAACACCGTGCAGGTCGAGTTGATGCGCGCCGGGCGGTTGGATTTCATCGCCAGCGGCCCCAATTCGTGCAGGCCCATGTTCATCTCATCGGCGATGTAGCCGAGATAGCGGCCGCAACCGGCGGCGCAGCGGTCGTTCATCTGGAAATTCTCGACGATGCCGTTGGCGTCGACCTGAATGCCCTTGGTGTCCTGGCCGCCGATGTCGAGCACGGTCCGCGTCTTCGGATACATCATATGCGCGCCGAGGCCGTGGCAAAGGATCTCGGAACGGATGTGCTCTTTCGAGAACGGCAGCGTCACGCGCCCGTAGCCCGTGCCGACGAGATAGGTCTCCTCCAGATCGATGCCGAGCGTGGATTCGATCGCCTTCGTCAGCCCGGCCGCGTCATGGGCGAGGTCGGGATGCTCGGCGAGGACGCGCTGCATGGCGCGACGGAACTTGTCGTCGAGATTGCCGGACGGCGGACGGTTCTCGACGTCGATGATCGACTTGTCATAGGCGTTGAGCAGCATGTCGTGGCCGACGCCCGCCTCGCGCGCGACATTCTCGGCGTGCACATGGAAGCGCGAGCCGGCGATGTCGCGGAAGAAGTCCGACTTGCGGTTGGCGCCCGGCGCGTAAAGCTCCGGCGCCTCGGCGCGCAGGCGCCTGAACACTTCCCGCAGGGCCTCGCCGACGGCCGCGCCGGTGCGGGCGAAGCGCTCGGCCTTCAACTGGCCGATCGAAGTCTCCTCCAGATCGTCGAGTTGCTCGAGAAACTGCACGAGGCGGAAGCCGCGCTCCAGCGCGCCGAGGAACTCCTCGACCAGCTTGCGATCGCCGCCGGTCGTGTCGAGCGCGCGGCGGAACAGGGTGAAGCGGGCGTCAACGCGCGCTTCCTCCGAGGCGACGCGCGCGGCGGTGCCGTAGTTCGAGCGCGAGTTGGTGATGCCGCGGCCAATGATCTGGCTGTGCTCGTCGAGCAGCACGGCCTTGGTGGTGGTGGAGCCGAGATCGATTCCGACAAAGGTTCTCATGGTCGCTCCCCTCAGGCGGCGTGCGCGCCGGCGCGCTTCTGTTCGACCATCTGGAAATAGCTCTCCAGGCGGTTCTTGACGTTGGCGGCGGAGAAATAGCGCGGGTCGACCAGATCGGTTTCGATGAAGGCCGCCGGCTTGCCGGTGCGCTTCTCGACCTCGCGCATGATGAGAAGCTGACCCGCCGAGAAGGAGTTGCAGCTCTTGATCGAATTGATCAGCAGACCGTCCGCCTGGTACTCGTTGATGTAGTCGACGAGCATGTCGACGCGCATCGGCAAATTGCGGTTGGTGTAGACGTTGAGGCAGTATTCGGCGAGCGACTCGAGCGGCTTGTCCGGGTCGTGGCGGAAGCCGAAATCATAGGTGCCGCCGACCTTGGTGTAGGACGAGGCGACGACGACGGCGCCCTCGTCGTAGAACATTTTCCAGAACTGGCGGAAATGCGTGTAGTTCGGCGGGCCCTCGACGACGAGCCGGTATTTCTCCTGCTTCATGTCGCCGTCGGGCGTCACCGGGCCCTTGCCCTCGCGGATGCGCGCCTCAACCTCCCGCCGCAGGAAGCCGTAATAATCGACCGCGTCCTGCGTGCCGCGGAAGGCGCCGAAGATCGGCCCGACGTAATAGATGCCGCCGAAATAGGCGTCGATGGGCGAAGGCTTGTTCTTCGCGCTCTGCAGCACCCAGACGTGGTCCTCCTCGGCCTTCGCCGAAAGCCGCAGGTTCTCGCGCAGACGGTCGATGTCGAAGCGCACGCCCGACACACGCTCCAGCGTCGGAATGACGTCCTGCTTCAACTGCTTGACCATGTACTGGATCATGTCGGGCGTGATCTTGCCGTCGCCGAGATAGGGCGTGTGCAGCATGATCGTTTCGCACTTGTATTGCTCGCGCAGCAGCTCGAACCACTTCATGAAGGTGAAGCAGCCGGTGTAGGACAACAGCAGCACGTCGGGATCGGGAAACTTGCGGCCGTTGGGGCCGATGTTGCCCTTGGCCATCATGCCGATGTCGGACTTCACATAGGTGCAGACGTCTTCCGAATGGCCGGCCTTCTCGGCCTCCATCACATAGCCGCCCGACTGCTTGCGCAGGCCGCTCTGGATGGCGTTGACCTCGGGCAGATTGTTGACCATGTCAAAGCACATGATCAGTTCGTTGAGATTGCCGGGCACGAAAGTGGCGGCGACCTTCTCGCCGGTTTGCGGCGCATCGGCGAGACGGTCGTAATGACGCGCCAGCATGTCCTTCTGCTTCGCCATGGAGGCGTCGCGGATGATCTCGGCCGGGAGGGCCTTGGGTCGGGTGATGACGGTCATGACGCGCTCCACAGTTTGATCGAATCGGCGAAGGTTCCGGCCTGTTCGCGGACAGGCTGCATCTGTCCGGAGTTCTCCGCGTATTTGAACGCGATGTGGGGAATGTTGGCGGCCTTCAGCGCGTTTTGAAGCATCGGCCGGTCGAGAAGCGCCGGATCGCAGAACGACGGCATGGCGAAAATGACGCCCTCGGCGCCGGTGTCGCGCACGGCCTCGACCAGGAACTGACCCTTGATCTTCGGGTTCGGCTCGAATTTCGCGGAAGTGGAGTTGGAATTGTGCAGATAGGCGTGGGCGAGATTGGCGACGGGATCGCCCTCGACCGCGACGTCTGACTTCTCCCACCGGTTCACCAGCATGAAATCGTCGTCGACGATGTAGCAGCCGGCCAGCTCGATGGACTTGACCAGATTGAGCGGCGGCTGTTCGCAGAACGCGCCCGACAGAACGATGCGCGAATTGTCCTTGAGCGGCCGCTCCTGCGAATCCGCCGCGACGAGATAGTCGCTCAGCATCCGGTTGTGATCCTCGACCGGGATCACCATGCCGGCGCGCATCAGCAGATAGACCTCGGCCGAGGGCGCGTTCCACGGCTTGCGGGCGCGATAGGCGTAGACCTCCCGCACGAGGCGGCGGTTCTCGTTGAAAAGCGCGATCGAGGCGCGCAACGCGTCGTCGGACGCCGGGCGGCCGGTGATTTCCGACAACCAGTGACGCATTTCATTGATTTCGGAGCGGTAGAACTTGCCGCCGATCTCATCGTCGAAATTCTGCGGCAGGTCGACGTATCGCGCGCCGACATTGGGGAACATGAGCTTCCACATGCCCGACAGATTGCGGATGACGTCGCAGATCGAGGGGAACAACATGCCATCGACGAAATCGAGCCGGCCGGAGACGCCGAGTTCGATGGTCGAGCGCGGAATGCGGCAGATGTAGCTCTGATAATAGGCGTCGCCGTGGATGACCTCGAGCTGGTCGCCGCCGCCGAGCACGCCGAGCGGCATGCAACCGGCGGCGTGAATCACCTCGCGCGGCACGTAATAGGGCATGAAGCCGATGACCTTGCGGCCCGGCGCCGCGGCCTTCCAGGCGCGCGCCGCCTCGAAATTCAGGTCGGAGAACAGCGCTTCGCAGCGCTCGACGATAGGGGCAGTCGCTGGTCTTGTCTGATCGAGCATTTTATCGGTCCTTCCAGCGGGTGGGGCGTTTCTCGACAAAGGCGTTCAGTCCCTCGACGGCGTCGTGCGTCGCCATCAGTTCCGACAGGTAAAGCTTCTCCACCGCCGCCAGTTTCGCGGCGACGCGCGCGGCGAGATCGGAGCGTGCGGCGCGGACGGCGAAGCGCAGCGAACTCGCGCTCTTCTTCGCCAGATGCCTGTCGAAATACGCCAGCGCCGCTTCCTCCGGATCGGCGGCGACGGCGGTGACGAGGCCGATCGCCAACGCTTCCGCGCCGGTGATGGCGCGGCCCGACAACAGCAAATCCTCCGCGGCGGCGAGGCCGATGCGTTCGGGCAACAGGCAGGAGGCGGCCGGCGCGAAGACGCCGAGTTCGATCTCGGGCTGGCCGAGCCTTGCCTCCGGCGTCGCGAAGAGAAGATGCGCGGCGCTCGCCAATTCAAGCCCGCCGCCGAGGCATTGACCGCGAATGGCGACCATCACCGGCGTCGATGAGCACAGCACTTTCAGCACGAGACGATGGAAGCCGTCGAGCATCGCCGCGCATTGATCCGGCAGATGCTCCTCGACCGAGGCGCCGAAGGAGAAATGCGGGCCCTCGGCGTCGATGAGAATGGCGCGCAATTCCGCATGATGGGCATGCGCGTCGAGCGCAGCCTCCAGCGCGGCGTTCATCGCCGCGTCGAGGATGTTGGCTTTCGGACGGTCGAGGCGCAGACGCAGCAGCTTGCCGTCGCGGTCGAGCCAGGTTCTGACGGGCGCGCTCATGGCTCAGCCCTTCGCCCTGGGGATGAGGCCCTCAATCATGTCTTCCGTCCAGGGCTCTCCTTTCGCCAGCATCTGGCGCAGGGCGACGAAATCGATTTCGCGATCGTCCTTCGGCCCTTCGTTGAAAGCGCGGAAACCGGTGCGCGCTTCGTTCATCATGTTGAGCGCGAGCCAGGCGCGGGCGTCCTCCTTGTTGCGGTTCCAGGCCTCGATCTTGGGCTTGCGCAATTCCTCGAAGCTCTTGGTGAGACATTCGGGGAAGGTGTACATGAGCTTCGCGCACAGGCTCTCGACCTTCTCGTCGAGCAGCGACAGGTCGACGACGCCTTTCGCCATGATCGCCTTGCCCCTGGCGAGGGCCTCGCCCGTCTTCGGCTCGCCATGGATGATGCGGCCGAAGTCATCGAGATAACGCTCGGTCTCGACCATCGGATTGGCGACGAACTTGCCGTCGACCTTCAGCGCGGGAACGATGTCGAGCGCCACGCCGAGGCGATAGGCCTTGTGCGCCGACCACGGCTCGCACAGCGTGCCGGATTCCATGGCGCGTTCGCAGCCGACCATCAGGGGGAGAAAATCGGTCGCGCCGCCAATGGCCGCCGAGCCGTGCTTGGGGCCAGCCTGACCGAAGCGGGCGAGATCCTGCGCGATGGTGAAATCGCAGGCCATGCCGATTTCCTGGCCGCCGCCGATGCGCATGCCGTTGACGCGGGCGATGACCGGCTTGTCACAGCCGAGAATGGCCGAGACCATGTCGTTGAACAGCCGCATGTACTGCCGGTATTCCTGCGGGTTGCCGGCGTAATATTCGGCGTATTCCTTCGTGTTGCCGCCGGTGCAGAAGGCCTTGTCGCCGACGCCGGTGAACACCACGGCCACCACGTCGCGCGCGTTGGAGGCCGCGCGGAAGGCGCGGATGACGCCCTTGACCATATCGGTCGTGTAGGAGTTGAACTGCGAGGGATTGTCGAGCCAGATCCAGGCGTTGAAGAGACCCGCCACCGGCTTGCCGTCGCGGCCGATCGCCGGCTTTTTCTCATAGATGACGCCGGGAACCTTTTCCATCGGCGTGATGTCGTGATCGACGAGCTGATGCCTGGACATTTCGATGACCCTTGTCGTTTTCAGGGAACCATGATTGCGCGGCGCGTCAGCTTGTGCGCATGCGCCTCGGCGAAGACCGTGTTGATGTCTGCAAGCGGGCGTTGCTCGACGAAGGCGGCGAGTTCGATCTTGCCGTCGAGCACGAGATCAAGCGCGCCGGGATAGAGTTCCGGCGGGCAGCCCCAATTGCCGAGCGCGCGGGCGTCGAACGCCATCAGGTTCGACAGGCGCACCTCGATGCGGTCCATGGTGAAGCCGACGACGCAGAGCGTCGCGCCGAAGGTGAGCAGGCCGAAGGCGGTCGTCTGTCCGGCGCCCGTGCCGGAACATTCGAAGATCGTCCATTCGGTCAGCGGCAGGCCGTTGGCCTTGCAGAATTCCGTGATTTTCGCCTTGAGGCTTTTCACGTCATGCTCGCGCGCGTTGAGCGTGAGGGCGGCGGCGTGCTTGCCGATCATGTCGAGCTTGACCGGATCAACGTCGATGGCGACGACGGTCGCGCCGAAGGCTTTGGCGATCTGCGCCGAATAGCCGCCGACGCCGCCGACGCCGATGACGATGGCGAGCGAGCCCGGCGCGACGCCGGCGCGCACCACCGCCTGATAGGGCGTCGTCACCGCGTCGGCGACGACGCTCACGTCGGCGAGCGTCAGGCCGGCTTTGGCGAGACGCGCCTCGTCCACCGGACAGAGGCCGCGCGCCGGCACGACGATATGGGTGCCGAAACCGCCGTGAATGTCGTTGCCCGGCATCTTCTGCTTGCGGCAGATGTTGGGCCGGCCGCGCTTGCAGGACTCGCATTCGCCGCAGGGCAGAACGGCGGGAATGATCACCGCCCTGCCCATCCAGTTCGCGGCGCCGGCGCCGGCGGCGACGACGCGGCCGGAGATTTCATGGCCGAGCGCCAGCGGCAGCGGCTGGTTGGTGCGCACGCCGTCATACAGATAGCCGAGATCGGTGTGGCAGACGCCGCAGCCGGCGATGGCGACGACCACCTCGCCCTCTCCGGGCGAAGCGGCGAACGTTTCTTCCCGCATGGCCTCGCCGACCGCCGTCATCAGCCAGCGGCGCGCTTCTATTTTTTGCGACATCGGGCGCTTCCCCTGATTTTTCGCCAGGCTTCGCGATTGCGGTTGCCTTGGCCGTCTTTTTTGGTAATTTAGTATCTAAATACCAATTATGCAAGCGCGATGTTTCCCGTCAAGAGGGTCATCGATCACGAAGCTGGAGGAGCCGCCATGAAGGGTATGACGCCATGACCCGCCAGACCTCTCCCACTCTCTCCGTCGTGCTCACAGGCTCCGGCGGCGCCGGCGTCATGACCGCCGGCCAGACCTTGCTCGACGCCGTCACGGGCGGCGGCCTCTATGGGCTGATGACGCGCTCGACGGGCCCGCAGATCCGTGGCGGCGAGGCGGCGGCCATGCTGCGCTTCGGCCCTGAGCCGGTGCTGTGCCACGGCGACAAATTCGACGTTCTCGTCGCATTCGACTTCGAGAACCTGCAGCGTTTCGCGGCCGAGATTCCGATGGACGCGAGCGGGCTGATCCTCGCCGACCCGGCCGCCGGCGAGCCGCCGGAATTCCTGCTGAAGACCGGCGCGCGCATCGCGCATGTCCCCTTCGCCAAACTCGCGAAGACCGTTCCGGGCGGGCGCGTGTCAATGGTGGCGCTGGGCGCGCTGGCCAAACTCATCGGCCTGCCGGAGGAGGCGATCGTCGGCGCGGTGGCGAAATCCGTCGGCAAGAAGAAGCCGGAAGCGATCGCCGCCAGCGAACGCGGCGTTCTCGCCGGCGCGGCCGCGGCGGCCGACATCGCGCCGGCGGCGCGGCTCGCGGCGCCGCGTCCAAAGCCCGGCGCGCGCTGGTCGCTCACCGGCAACGAGGCCGTCGGCCTGGGCGCGATCAAGGGCGGCGTGCGTTTCGTCGCCGGCTATCCGATTACGCCGGCCACCGAAATCCTCGAATGGATGGCGCCGGCGCTGCAAAAGACCGGTGGCGTGCTGCTGCAGGCGGAAGATGAGCTGGCCTCGATCAACATGATCATCGGCGGCAGTTTCGGCGGCGTGCCGTCGCTGACCGCCACCTCGGGGCCCGGCCTGTCGCTGATGATCGAATCGCTCGGCCTCGCCGTCGCCTCGGAAACGCCGGTCGTCGTCGTCGACGTGATGCGCTCCGGCCCGTCGACCGGCATCGCCACCAAATCCGAGCAAAGCGATCTCAACATCGCCGTCTACGGCCTGCATGGCGACGCCCCGCATGTCGTCGTCGCGCCACTCGACATCGGCGATTGCGTCGCGACGGCGCAATGGGCGGTGCATCTGGCGGAATCGCTGCAGACGCCGGTGATCATGCTCTCCGATCAGGCGATGGGCCAGGCCCGCGCGGTCATCGACAAGCCGGCGGACGCGCATTTCGGCGCGGGCCGCCTGACCTGGGCGAACGCCGGCGAATCCTACGCCCGTTACGCGCTGACCGAATCCGGCGTCTCGGCCATGGCTTTGCCGGGCGTCGCCGGCGGGCAATACACCGCCGACGGACTCACCCATAACGTCAAAGGCACGCCGTCGAGTCAGGCCAGGGACCACATTGACCAACTCGACAAACGCCGGCGCAAGATCGAGAGCTTCGACTATGGCGCGCATTGGGCCGAGATCGACGGCGAGGGCGACACCGTCATCGTGACATGGGGCTCGGTGAGCCTGCCCGTGCGCGAGGCCGTGGCGGCGGCGCGCGCCGACGGGGCGCGGATCAAGATCGTCGCGCTGCGGCTGATCTCGCCGGCGCAGCCGGACAAGCTCGCGGCGGAAGTCGCCGGCGCGAGACGCGTGCTGATCTTCGAGCAGAACCATTCCGGCCAGTTCTGGCGCTATCTGCGCGCCCATTGCGATCTGCCGGCGCATGTGACGCCGATCTACCGGTCGGGCCCGCTGCCCTTCCGCCCCGGCGAAATCCGCGACCACCTGATGAAGGACGCCTGAGCCATGAACATGCCTCTCGATGTCGAACGCGTCTTCAAGCCCGCCGATTACAAATCCGCCGTCAAACCCGTCTGGTGCCCGGGCTGCGGCGACCATTCGGTGCTGCTCTCCTTCCAGCGGGCCATGGCCGAGCTGGCGCTGGCGCCCGAGAATATCGCCGTCGTCTCGGGCATCGGCTGCTCGTCGCGCATTCCGGCCTACGCCAATTGCTACGGATTTCACGGCGTGCACGGCCGCTCGCTGACCATCGCCGCCGGGTTGAAGGTGGCGCGGCCCGACCTCACCGTCATCGTCGCGTCGGGCGACGGCGACGGCTTTTCCATCGGCGGCAATCATTTCCTGCACGCCTGCCGGCGCAATATCGACCTGACCTATATCGTCATGGACAATCGCATCTATGGCATGACGAAAGGCCAGCCCTCGCCGACGACCGAGCCCGATTGGGACACCGCCATCGCGCCCGGCGGAACGGGCCTGTCGCCGTTCCATCCGCTGGTCGTGGCGTTGGCCTCGGGCGCGAATTTCATCGCCCGCTCCTTCTCGGGCGATCTCGCCGGCACGGCGCGGATGATCGTCGAGGCGGTGCGCCATCCGGGCTTTTCGTTCCTGCAAATCCTCAGCCCCTGCGTCACCTTCCGCCCCGACCAGCAGAAGGGCTGGAAGGACATGGTGCATCCGGCGATGGTGCCGGAGACGGATGATCCGGGGCGCGCGGCGCGGCGGCTGATGACGGACGACGGCTTCAACACCGGCGTGCTCTATCGCGGTCATCGTCCGCCCTATCAGCCGCACGCCCTCGCCCATCTCGATCCTTCCGAACTCGAAGCGGAGTTTGCGCTATGACCGGCGACCGCCTCCCCCCCGCCGACGCGAAAAAATGGAGCGTCGCCGAGTTTTTCGCCCAGGCCCTGGCCATCGAGATCGAGGCGAGCGAGCGCTACGACCTGCTCGCCGACCAGATGGAGGTGCACAACAATCGCGAGATCGCGGAGATTTTCCGCAAGATGGCGAAGATCGAAGCGCATCACCGCGACGAGATCGAACGCCGGGCGGCGGGCGCGCTCGTCGGCGGAAAGCCGGCGAAATTCTCGTGGATCGGCCCGAGCGGGCCGGAGGCGATCGATTTCGAGGACGCGCATTATCTGATGACGCCGCGCATGGCCCTCCAGCTCGCGCGCGTCAACGAGGAGCGCGCCACCGCCTATTTCGAGGAGATCGCGGCGAGCGCCGAGGACGCGGGGGTGCGCGCCTTCGCCGCAGAGATGGCGGAGGACGAGCGCCAGCATGTCGTCTGGGTCGATCAATGGATCGCCAAATACGCCCCTGACGAAGGGCCGGCGGACGATCCCGACCCCGCCGTCTATCAGGAGTGAGGGCCTGCCAGGTCATGTCCGTGGTGGGCCCGGCGGGTCTTTTCGCCGGTTCCCCCCCGCCGAAACCCCGAACCGATCCCGCGCGGCGCGGCGGCGATTTGCATCGCGGCGGCTTATGGTGTTTTACATGGGGCCAGTCTCGGCGCGCCCGGTTGCGCCACGGATCGGAACCCGGACATGCCGCCTTCGGACGCATCGCCCGAATTGAACAGCCTCGACTTGCCCAAGCCGCCGGCCGAAACGCGCGTCGTCGTGGCCATGTCGGGCGGCGTCGATTCCTCGGTCGTGGCGGCCCTGCTCAAGGAGCAGGGCTATGACGTCGTCGGCGTCACGCTTCAGCTTTACGACAATGGCGCGGCCGCGCATCGGGCGGGCGCCTGCTGCGCGGGCCAGGACATTTACGACGCGCGCCAGGTCGCGGCGCGTCTGGGAATTCCCCATTATGTGCTCGATTACGAAAGCCGCTTCCGCGAGAAGGTGATCGATCGGTTCGCCCGGTCCTATGCGACGGGCGAGACGCCGATCCCCTGCGTCGAATGCAACGCCCAGATCAAGTTCTCGGACCTGTTCGAGACGGCCCGCGATCTCGGCGCCGACGCGCTGGCCACCGGCCATTACATCTCCTCGCGCCCCGACGGCGCGGGCGGGCGGGCGCTCTATCGCGCCCGCGACGCCGGCCGCGACCAGAGCTATTTCCTGTTCGCGACGACGCGGGCGCAATTGCGCATGTTGCGCTTTCCGCTCGGAGACCTGCCGAAGGCGGAGGTCCGGGAGATGGCGCGGCGCTTCGGCCTCGCCGTCGCCGACAAGCCCGACAGCCAGGACATCTGTTTCGTGCCGTCGGGCAAATACACCGACGTGATCGAGAAACTCGCGCCCGAGGCCGTCGTGCCCGGAGAGATCGTCCATCTTGACGGCCGCGCGCTCGGCCGTCACGCCGGCGTCATCCATTTCACCATCGGCCAGCGGCGCGGGCTCGGCCTTGGCGCGGCGGCCGGCTCGGGCGAACCCCTCTATGTCGTCGGCCTCGACGCGGCCCGCGCCCGCGTCATCGTCGGGCCGCGCGAGGCGCTTGCGACACGGCGGGTGTTCCTGCGCGACGTCAACTGGATCGGCCCCGGCGAGGGGCCGGGCGCGAATTCGCGCGGGCTCGACGTGTTCGTGCGCGTGCGCTCGACGCGCCCGCCCGTGCCCGCCCGGCTGCGCTGCGTCGCCGGCGAGACGGAGGTTGAGTTGATCGAAGGCGAGGAAGGCGTGTCGCCGGGCCAGGCCTGCGTGTTTTACGACAGCGACCTGACGCAGGCGCGCGTGCTCGGCGGCGGCTTCATCGCCGCGACGCAGAGCGTTTTCGATCATTCGGCGGCGGCCGCCGCCCGCCTCGCCGCCGCGCGATAGGGCCCGCAAGGGGCGCAAGCAACGGATTTCCTCCCCATGACCGACCCCAGGACCGACGCCCCCGCTCTGGCGACGATCGAGAACGCCCATGTCGAAGAGGCCTACGCCCGCTGGGCGCCGATCTACGACCTCGTTTTCACGGCGGTGATGAAGCCGGGCCGCAAGGCCGCCGCCGCCGCCGCCAGCCGGCCGGGCGGCCGCGTGCTCGACGTCGGCGTCGGCACGGGTCTCGAATTGCCGATGTTCGCGCCCGGCACGCGCCTCGTCGGCGTCGATCTGTCGGAGCCGATGCTGCGCGTCGCGCAGAAGCGAATCGCGCGCGAGGGCCTTCGCGACGTCGAGGGCCTCGTCGTCATGGACGCGATGCGCATGGCCTTTCCCGACGATTATTTCGACTGCGTCGTCGCGCCCTATGTGCTGACGGTCGTGCCCGATCCGGGCAAGACCATGGACGAGTTGGCGCGGGTGACGCGGCCGGGCGGCGAAATCGTGCTGGTGAACCATGTCGGCGCCGAAAAAGGGCCGATCGCCGCCATTGAGGCGTGGATGGGCAAGCGCAGCGCCTCGCTCGGCTGGCGGCCGGAATTTCCGTGGAGCGTGCTTGGCGACTGGATCGCGGCGCGGGCGGACATGACGCTCGTCGAACGGCGCACCCTGGCGCCGCTGGGCCTGTTCACGCTGGCGCGCATCCGCAAGGCGTAAGGCCGCGTGACGCGGGCTCAGGCGCTGGCGGCCGTCGGCGTCCGGGCCTGCGGCGGCGCGGCGGCGCGCGTCTTCTCGATCGCCCGCACCAATGTGGCGAGCGAGGTGGCGCGCAGCGTCGCCACGGCGAAATCATCGACCTCGCGCAACACCTGATGCAGGGCCCTGGCCTCGCCATGCGCGGGCGCGGGCTCGGCCGCCTCCGCGCCGATGTCCTCGAACAGGGAAATCACGTCAAGCAAGGTCACGCGCCGCGCGTTGCCGGCAAAGCGATAGCCGCCGCCGGCGCCGCGCACCGACTCGACCAGCCGGGCGCGCACCAGCGCGCGCAGCACCTTGGCGAGATGATTGAGCGAAATGTCATATTTTTCGGCGATGTCGGCGGCCGAAATCTGCCTGTCGGCGTGAGCGGCAAGCTCCGTCACCGCATAGAGGCCACACATCGTCGCCTTCTGTAGCCGCACAGCTTCAGCCTTTCGAATCTTGACTTGCGTCAAGGCCTCCTCCGCACCCGTATAGGGCTAGTCGAGGTCTTTTTCCAACTGAATGAACGGCCCCGTCTTCATGCCCTGCGAACGGAAGAAGGCGAGGACGAGATGATTGTCGCGGTGCAAAATCGTGCGCACCTTCTCGACGCCGGCCTGGCGGAAGGATTCGGCGATGCGCTCGAACAATTGCGTGCCGACGTGATTGACGCGCGCGTCGGGATCGACATTGAGGCCGAACACCCAGCCGCAGGCCTCGGCGCCAAACTCGAAGGCGCGGATTTCGCCGGCAATGAAGCCGACGAGGCGGCCCTGCTGCTCGGCGACGAAAAAGGCGCGGCCCCCGGCGCGCGCCTGCGTCACATAGGCATAGAGTTCGCGCCAGTATTGGCATTTCGACACGCCGGTCGAGCGCGCGTCGAGATCGACGATCGCCGGCACGTCGCCGGCCGCGACCGGACGGATCGAAATCCCGTCCAGGGCCGGCGGCGGCGCTGCTTCCCTTGCCCCGCGCATGTCATTCCTCCGTCAAGGCGCCGAGATTGGCGGAAAGAGCGCCGCGATGCAAACCCGCTCTCCCGACTCACCCGCCATGCAGAGCGGCGAGTTCGGCGTCCATGTCGGCGTCGAGCACATCGTCGAGAATCGGCAGCAACGCCATTTCCTCCTTCTGGATATGGCCGATCATGCGCTCGACCATCTCGGCGCAGAGGCGGCGGAAGGTCCGCCAGCCCTCCGGCGTGAAGCCGGCCGCGCCCGCCCCGGCCGCCGCGAGAAGCTCGCGGCCGGTCTCGCGCAGAATCTCGTGCTCCTCGCTGAGAACGGAAGTCATGCCGCCGTCGCCGCGCTCGATCAGGATCGGGAACAGATGGTTCTCCTCGAAGTCGAAATGATTGTTGACTTCGAGTTCCGACATCCGCGACAGCCGGGCGATGACCCTCGCGGCCTCGGCGTCGCCAGGCGCGGGCGCGTCGCGGCGCGACAACAACGTGCGCTCGACGGCGTCAAGGGTGGCGATGGTGACGAGATGCTCGTCGTGCAGCAGGCGCGACGTGGAGCGTTGAAACATCATGATCCCGATCCTTTCGCGGGCCTGGCGCCGGCGCGGACATGCGCGGCGACGGCGATGGCGAACCAGAGGAAGGCGGCCGCCCCGCAGGCGCCGACGAGGGCGCCCGCCCGGACGAGCCAGACGACATCGAGCGCGACGCCGAGCCCGACGCCACAGAGCGCCACGACATGGCAGGCGGTGTGAATGACCAAAGGCAAGCGCGGGGCGAGCGTCGAGGCCAGCGGTGGGCGGCCGCGCGCGTCGCGCACATGCATCGAGGTCAGGAAAGGCAAAATACGCTGCAAAATCGCCAGCGCGAAGGACAGCAGCCAGCCGGCGACCGTCAGCCAGCCGAACAGGGCCTCGCCGCGCGGGATCGGTGCGCCGGCGACAAGGGCGAGGCCGAGCGCGACGGCAAGCAGCAACGCCGCCTCGCTGACGCGCACAAGCGCGAATTCCTCGCCCAGCTTGCGGCGCAGCCGCGTCGCCAGCGTCCGTTCGACGACGACGACATAAAGTCCGGCCGCGCCGAGGCCGACGACGACGCCGGGGATCGCCAGCGGGAGCGCATCAAACGCAACGCCGACCGCCGAGGCCGCGACGGCGGCGACAAGACCGACGAGGAGCGGGCGCATCAGCCGCGCCGGCATGTTCGGGGCGAGGGCGAACATCGGCAGCAGGATGGCGCCGAAGCCCGCGACCAGCGCGCCGAAGAACCCGAAGGCGGCGACGATCATATGCGCGCGGGCGAGCGCCATGTGGTCGGCGAGAAAGCCGAGGCGGCCGTCAAGCGCCAGCGCCAGCCCCGGAACGACGAAACCGGCGAGCGCGACGAGCGCGGCGCGCACGAAGGGCATGACCGCGTCAGCGCTCGGGGCGCGCGCCAGATTGCGCAAGGTCAGGCCGGCGAACAGCGCGAAAGCCGCGCCCGTCACCGCCGCGCCGGCGATCATGCCGTCGGCGGACGACAGCGCCATGGCGCCGGTGAGCAGCGCGACGCCGGGCGCGAGCAGCCAGAAGGCGAGATCGGCGAGCGCGGCCGAGCCGATGGGCGCGCGCGTCGCCACGGGCAGGAGCTGGAACGCCGCGCCGAAGGCGGCGCAGGACAGAACGCCGAGCGTGGCGAGATGCAGCGCGGCCAGGGTGGGACCCGGTCCGCCGACGAAATCGGCGACATCGCCGGCGGCCAGCCCCAGCGCGCCCCACGCGGCGAGATGAAAGACCGTGGCGGCGAGAAAGAAGCGCAGGGGCGTCGCCGCCGGCAGCAGCCGGCCCTTCGCGTTCGCCAGGACGGCCGGCCCGGTCATGCGGACGCGTCGCGCGTGAGGCGCAGGACGAAGCTGTCGCCCATGCCCGCCACGTTCCACGTCCAGCCGCGCGCCGCCAGTTCGGGATAGAGATGCAGCGGCTCGCGGTCGAGCCAGGCCGTCAACGCCTCCGGCTGCGGATCGGCTTCGAGCGCGCGCAGGATTTCGACCATGGGCGCCGGCGCAGCGAGGCCGCGCAGGTCGAGATGCGCGCCGTCATCGTCGCGCCAGACGCGCGCGACCGCGCCGGGCGAAGCGGCTTCCATCCGCGTGAACAGGATTTCAAAGCCGCCGTCGCGCGGCTCCGTTGGCCCGCCCTGGAAGCCCTCGGCCAGCAAAGCGCGACGCATGGGCGCGGGATCGAACGGCGCGATCAGGCGCAGACGGCCGCCGACGGGCAGGCCGCGCGCGGCGTCGAGCACGGCCGCCAGCGGCGGTCCGCAGCCTTCGACCGCCAGAATCGGGCGCACGTCGAGGAGGCGTTCGTCGGGCGCCGCCGCGACCGCCGGCGCCCTGCCCCGTATCCCGAACAGCCGTGTCCAGCCTCCGGCCATCGGAGCCTCAAAGCGCGCGAGTCAGGCTGAGTCGGGCGGAAGGCCGGAAGCCGAGCCGCTTGAGGAAGGCCATCAGCTCGAATTCGTCCCAGCCGAGTTCGGTGCGGATGCGCTCGACCCGCAAGGTCTGCAGATTGGCGAGCAACTGGCGCATCATCGCCGCGCCGACATGACGGCCGGCGAATTCAGGATGAACGGCGAGCGTATCCATGACGGCCTCGGCCGCCGTCTCGCCGAACTCGCCATAATCGACGCGAGCCATGACGAAGCCGGCCGGAGTGTCCCTGAAATCGGCGACGATGGAGACGCGCACGCCCGATTGCGTCAACGCCTCGTCCAGCTTGCGGGCGAAATAGGCGGAATGGTCCTCGCCGGTGACGCGCCGGTCGATCCCGGCGATCGCGCCGAGGTCATCGCGTTTCATCGAACGCATGGCGAGACGGTCGCGCGAATAATCCTTGCTGTCGTCCTGTTCCGTCTCGCCGGTGGCGACCTCGCCTTCGATCATCCCGCAAGGCCGCTGCAGGACGAGACGATGGCCCAGCGAAAAGCCGGCGGCGGTGAGGAAATGCACCAGCGGCTGGTCGGACCAGAGCACCTGCGTGCGCAATTCGCGCGCGCCGCGACGGCGGACCACATCCTCCAGCGCCGCCATCAGCGCATGCGCGCCGCCATGGCCGCGCGCGGCGGGGCTGGTGGCGATGGCGTCGAGCACGGCTACCGGCTCGCGACCGCCGAACTCGCCATGAAGAATATGGGCCATGACAAAGCCCTCCACCCGTCCGTTCTCGACGAAGCCGAGGGAGACATAGGCCCGCGGCGCGCGCTCGGCGGCGGCGATGCGCTTTTCGAAGAAACCGCGACGCGACGCGCCGGTGATGGCGCGATCGATCTCGACCACCCGGTCGAGATCGGCGGGCGCGAGGGCGCGGACATTGCTGGTCGCGGCGTCATTCACTTGTGCTGGCTCAGACATGCGTTTCCCCCGGCATGGTTGCAGTTTCCGCTCGCGGCGCGGCCAGTTCCGTTGTGCGGAAAGCTCGAGTCGCGGCATAGCAATAAATATGTAATATAATACCATAATACATATTTTGTGCGCCGCCAACTGTTTCCGTTCGCGCGTCTCCCCGCCATTCACGGATCGACCGCCACGCCGTCCCGCCGGGGCCCGCCGTTCGACGCCATCATGCGGCGGTCGATTACGGCGGGCGGCAAAAAAGTATACAGATGAACAATTTAACGCCCCCACGCCACAAGCCACTCAATAAATCCGGTATTGACAATACGGCAGATTTACTGTCCGCTTTAATATTGTATATTAATATCAAATATTAGTTTTTGTTTGAAATAACATTATATAATAGAATATTAATATGATTTATCTGATAGAATGAAGTTTTCATATTGTATAAAGCACGTCTTTTTTCATTTATAAAATGGAGAGCGATGTGGACAATACATATTTTCAGAGAGAACAAGACGTTTCCGATTCGACCGAGGACGGTGCGGGACTGGCTTTGTCGGGCGGCGGTTATCGCGCGATGATGTTTCATGTCGGCGCGCTGCGGCGTCTCAACGAGGTCGGCCTGCTCGGCAGGCTGAAACGGATTTCGAGTGTTTCGGGCGGCTCGATTACCGCCGCCTATCTCGGCCTGCTCTGGAGCCGCCTCCAGTTCGGCGCGGGAAAGACCCCGCATTTCGACGATTTCGTCGAAGGCGTTCGGCGCATGGCCGGCAAGACCGTCGATGTGGGCGCAGTGATCGGCGGCGCGCTGTTGCCCGGCGACGTCAGCGACCGCGTCGCCGCGGCCTACGACGACACCTTGTTTCATGGCGCGCGTCTGGCCGATCTTCCCGATGATACGGGAGGCGCCGCGCCGCGTTTCGTGATCAACGCGACCAACATTCAATCCGGAGCGCTCTGGCGCTTTTCCCGACCCTATATGGGAGACTACCGGGTCGGTCTCGTGCGCAATCCCGACGTCCCCCTGGCCGCAGCGGTGGCCGCGTCTTCCGCGTTTCCGCCGTTGCTCTCGCCGATGACGCTCGACGTCGCGCAGCCTGTCGAGGCCGTCGCCGGCGTCGATCTCAACCGCGAGCCCTTCACGACGAGAGTGGTTCTCGGCGACGGCGGCGTCTACGACAATCTCGGGCTCGAAACGGTGAAAGGTCTGACAACGCTGCTGGTCAGCGACGCGGGGCAGAAGATCGAAGCGGAAGATCGTCCGCATCATGATTGGGTGCGCCATTCAATCCGCGTTCTCAATACGGTCGACAATCAGGTTCGCTCCCTGCGCAAGCGCCATCTGGTGCGCGCCTACAAGAGCGGGGAGCACACGGGAGCCTATTGGGGCATCGGCTCCAGCTTCGCCAGGTTCGAATTGGCCGAAGACCCGTTGGGTTGCGCGGGGCGCGATCCCGGGCCGCTGGCGCGCACGCCGACGCGGCTCGAGAAAATGCCGCGAGACCTGCAGGATCGGCTGATGAACTGGGGGTACGCGATCTGCGACGCGGCGCTTCGCGCCCATGTCGACGCGGCCCTGCAGGCGAAACTGGGCGTCGCGATCTCGCCGCCGACCGCCTTTCCGCACCCCGGAGCCTATTGAAGCCGTCGCGGCGCGCCGCCGCGACGGTCGAGTCGGGAGAACCGCACACATGCCGCAGGACGCCCGGTCGCCGTATCCCACTCCGCCCATACGCCGTTTGCGCGTCTACGCCTTCGATCCGCAGGCCTCGACGCGGCTCGATACGGCCAGCGTCAATGTCGCGACCATCAAGCTGCCCTGGGAGACGGCGCATGAAGACGCGCTGAAACCAGGACCGATCAACGACTATCTGGAAGTGATCGACGTCGATCCGGTCAGCGACCAGTTCTATGACGCCGTCGATCTGAACGACCCGCATCTGTTGGCGCAGGACGGATTGGCGCCTTCGGAGGGCGATCCGCGCTTTCACCAGCAGATGACGTTCGCCGTCGCGATGAAAACGATCCGGACCTTCGAGCGGGCGCTCGGGAGACGAATCTTCTGGGCGCCCACGAAGATCAACGGCGCCTATGTGGAGACGCGCCGGCTGCGCATCTATCCACACGCCCTGCGCGAGCCGAACGCCTATTACAGCCCGGATAAAAAGGCGCTTCTGTTCGGCTATTTCAAGGCTTCGTCGCGAGAGGCCGGCGCCAGTTGGGTGTTCACCGCGCTGTCGCACGACATCATCGTGCATGAAACCACCCATGCCATTCTCGACGGCCTGCACCGCAGATTCGCGGAAGCGACGAGCGTCGACAGCCTCGCCTTTCACGAGGCGTTCGCCGACATCGTCGCGCTGCTGTCGCATTTCACGCTTGAGGAGGCGGTGCGCGCCGAGATTTCCGCCAAGGGCGGACGCCTTGACGAACGCTCGCTCATGAGCGGCCTCGCGCGCCAGTTCGGACACGCGACGGGCAGGCACGGCGCGTTGCGCGACGCGATCGATCCGAAGGTCGACGGACAGCCGGACGCGACGCTGCTCGGGCGACTGAGCGAGCCGCACGATCGCGGCGCGATCCTGGTGGCGGCGGTTTTCGACGCCTTCGTCGCCATTTATCAGCAACGCACCGCGGATCTGCTGCGCATCGCCGACGTGCGTCCCGATCCACAGGTTCGGCGCACGCTGCACCCCGATCTCGCGTCGCGGCTGGCGCGGGAGGCCAGCAAGTCGGCCGCGCATGTCCTGCGCATGTGCATTCGCGCGCTCGACTACCTGCCGCCGGTCGACGTGCGATTCGGCGAATTTCTGCGCGCGATCGTGACAGCCGACGCCGACCTCGTGCCCGACGACGCGCTGAACTATCGTCTGGCGATGATCGAAGGCTTCCGCCGCCGCGGCATTCTGCCCGAGGATTGCCTGTCGCTGGCGCCGGACAGCCTGATGTGGGAAGCGCCGCTCGACGACGCCTTGCGCCTCGACGAGTTGACGCTCAGCTTCAGGCCGATGGCCCGGCGGGACGACGCGATGACGTTCGCCGAGGAGCAACGCAAGGCCGTTCACGCCTGGATCATGAAGCCCGACAATGATTCGGGCGACAGGATTTGGCAATCCGCCTGCGGGATCGTCTTTCGGGAAGGCCTCGTCCCCGGGGACGATCGACGAACCATCGTGCAATGGCCGGCGCCGCCGGGCGGCGCGCCGCCGCAAACGCAGCCCAAAGTCGAGATTCATTCTGTCCGGGCCTCGCGCCGCGCCGGACCGGACGGGCAGGAATTGCAACAGGTGATCATCGAGGTCACGCAGCGTCGAAGAGGGTTCCGAACCGCAGCGACGCAAGATGCGGAAGAGAAATATTCAACCGCAATTCCGGCCGCGCCCGACTTCATTTTTCGCGGCGGCGCGACGCTGATCTTCGACCTGCAAACCCGCAAAATTCGCTATGCGATCCGAAAGCGCATCAGCGACGACGGGCGCCTGCGTCGGCAACGGGAGTTTTTCGTCGCCTATCAAACATCGAGCTTCGGATTCCAGTACGGTTTGGCCGAAAGGAATGCGACCGGCGAGATCAAGGAGCCGTTCGCGCTGTTGCACCGGGGGGCATAGTATGGCGAAGCGAGCCAGGACGGCGCCCGCGTCGAGCGTCCGCATCCGAATGTACCGTGGCATTCTGGGCGATTGTTTCCTGATTCAGACATCGGCCGGCGGCGCAACCAAATCAATTCTGATCGATTGCGGCGTCCTCCAGAACGTCCCCTCGGGCGAAAAGCTGCTGGAAACGCTTGACGAGACGGTCGTCGCCTTCGCCGGACGGGACGCCCTCGCGGCGATAGAGGCCGGTCCTGACAGAATCAGAGCCGTCGTCGCCGACCTTCTCGAAACGGTCGGCTATCACATCGATCTTCTCGTGCTGTCGCATGAGCATTACGATCACCTGTCGGGTTTCGCGCTGATGAAGGAGGCGTTCACGGATCCCCGGCTGCGGATCGACCGGCTCTGGCTGGCGTGGACCGAAAACCCGGAAGATCCCCAGGCCGCCGCCCTGCAGGCGCTGTTCGGGAAGGGCCGGCAGGCGCTTGCCCGGATGGCGGCGGCGACGCAGCTCCCGGGCGCACAAGCAGACGAAAAGCTGGCGAGCGCGGCGGCGCTCGCCGCGTTCATGGGGCCGCAAGGCGCGGGCATGGGCGCGGCCGGCGCGATGACGACGCGCGCCACCATCGAGATGCTGAAAGCCAGGATGGGCAGCGGCGCCATCAGCTATCTGGAGCCCGGGCGCGTGATCGACCTTTCCGATCTGGGGTTGCGCCGCGCATTCGTCCTCGGGCCGCCGCGCGACGAAAGCCTGTTGCGCAAGGATGCACCCACCCCCGGCGACGCCAGAGAGGTCTATCTGACCAACGCCGACTATGTCGCGACCGTGGACAGCGCCCTGCGCGCGCGCTTTGCCGCACATGGCGCGGAAGACGATGGCGCCGTCACGTCATATGGCGACGCAGCGCCCTTCGCGCGGCCGCACCTGCGCCCGACCGACAGCGTGCGGAACGCCATCGGGTCATCCCGCGAGGGCGCGACCGACGCGGAGCCGGCCTCCGTGGCGGCGCGGTATTTCGATGCGCGCAATGCCTGGCGTCGCATTGACGGCGAGTGGACTGGCGCCGTCGAGTCGCTGGCGCTGAAGATGGATTCGGACACGAACAATACGAGCCTCGCGCTCGCCTTCGAACTCAACGACGGACAAATGCTGCTGTTCCCCGGCGACGCGCAGGTCGGCAATTGGATGTCCTGGCGCAACCGAACCTATCCGCACCCGCGGGACGCTTCGAACGCAGCGGAAAAGCCGCTGTCGATCGACGATATCTTGCGCTGCGTCACCTTCTACAAGGTCGGGCATCACGCCAGCCACAACGCCACGCTCGACAAGCTCGGTCTCGAAAAGATGACGGATCGGCGGCTGGTCGCCGCGATCCCCGTCGTCGAAGCCGTGGCGGCGATTCAAGCCAAAGGGCGGAAAACGCCGGGCAAGGGTTGGGAAATGCCCTATCGCCCGCTCTATGCGCGTCTGCAGGAAAAAACGAACGGCCGCATCGTCCGGGGCGACGGCGTTCCCGCCGAGGAACAGCGCGCGTTCCAGAAAAGCCCAACCGATCCGAAGCGGCCCGCCAGACTCGCCTACGCGACGAGGCCCGAGGGACTCTGGGTGGAGATCGCCATACCCACGGGAGAGCCCGGCGGCTGAGCGAGTCCGGCGCTTCGGCGCGCCGGCGCCGCCCGAATGTCGGGGCGCGAGAGGATCGGTCGCGGGGCCTTGCCCCCCGGGCGCGATGGCCCGATCTTTTCCGGCGATCGGGGGATGCGCGATAAACCAAATTCCACATGGGCGCCCGAACCGGCCCGCCCTGAACGCAAAAAGCCGCCCGAAAGGCGGCTCTCCCAATATCTCACGAGGTATTTTGGTGGTCGTGTCCCGGTTGGTGGTGTAGCTGGGCGGGAGCAAGCCGCTCGCGGTGCGCGCTTTTCATAGCGCCGTAGCGAGCGAGCGGCTTGCGGTGGTCATCGGCGTTCGCCGGTAGGATCGGGTTGCG
>Ga0209573_1001160_pt1 | contig 43055 bp, 38 predicted proteins | sample TNRBio252014_DNA_FD_185870 | JGI IMG/M metagenome (GOLD analysis project Ga0209573, IMG submission 185870) | Wastewater treatment Type I Accumulibacter community from EBPR Bioreactor in Madison, WI, USA - TNR Reactor_6/25/2014_ DNA (SPAdes)... | ecosystem: Engineered > Bioreactor > EBPR >...
CGGGGCAAAGAGCACGGCCGACCAGCGGCTGCCCATCGTCGGGCCGTTCAGGACGTGGCGGCGCAGGTCAGTAGACATCTTCGACGTAACGCCCCTCGGATTTCAGCCGGGCGGGGGTCAGGCCAAGGGGAGCGAGGATCTCGGCCAACGCCTCGTGCACGCCGCGTGCCATCTCGCGCCCTCCGCAGACCATGATCCGCGCGCCTTGCTGGATCGCCGTCGCCACAGCGCGGCCCTCGACGCGCAATGCGTCCTGCACATGGCGCGGGGTCTCGCCGCGCGAGCAGGCGGTCACCAGCCGCGTCAGCCGTCCGTCCTGTTGCCAGCCCTCCAGCGCCTCGTGGTAAAAGAAATCGCTGCTTTTATGGCGCAGGCCAAAGTAAAGCTGCACCGGGCGCCGCCGCGCATTGGCGCGGATGATCCCCGCCAGCGGCCCGATCCCGGTTCCCGCGCCGATCAGGATCAGCGGCCTGCGCCCCCGCCCGGCATGAAAGCGCGGGTTGCGGCGCACAAAGGCGGGCAGGCTGTCGCCCAGCGCCAACGCCAGCAAGGCGCCCGAGGCCAGACCGCCGGGGTGCTTGCGCACCACGATCTCGACAAACCCGTCACGCACGCCCGAGGCCAGCGAATAGAGGCGCGGCACGGCGCCGCCCTGCACCACGATGCCCAGCAGATCACCCGGTTGAAACCGGGCAAAGCCCTGTCCGGCAAGCCGCTGCCACACCGTCAGAGGCGGCAGCGCAAAGCGCAGGATCGCGGCAGGGGCCTGCACCTCGGCGCCATAATCCTGCCGGGCGATCAGAGTCAGCCTTTGCGTGCGCGGGGCAGTCGGCACATGCACCGGATCCAGCACCAGACCCAGCGCCTGGCCCAGCGCCCGGCCCCAGACTGCGAATTCTTGCGGGGACTGGCGGTCGATGGTGCCGGGCGGCAGGATCTGGTCCCAGCCGCGCCGCTGCGCCAGCGCGGCAAGCGACAGTGCATAGGCGCAATACCCGGCAAAGCTGCGATCGCCAAAACCAAGGATCGCCAATGGGACGTCTGGCGGCGCGGGCACCCGCTCCAGCCATTCGGCGAACCCTCTGGCGCCCGAGGGGGCCTCGCCCTCACCATACGTGGCGGCCATCACGATGAACCGGCGGGCCTTGGCATGGCGGCGCGGGTCGAATCCGGCCATCGGCGCGACATGGACACTTTCGCCAGCCTGCATCAGGGCGCGCTGCAGGCTGGCGGCAAAGCCCCATGTGCTGCCGCCTTCGCTGCCAACCAGAATGACGGTGCTGGCCCGCGCCGCGGGTGCAGCACCGCGCAGCCGTCGCGGCCGCCCTGCCCACCACACCAGCGCACCGCTGACACCCAGCACCGGCACCGCCAGCGCTCCAAGGCCGAGGATCAGCCCCAGCAGCGCCGCCCCCTGGCCGGTGTGCAGCAGGTGGATCAACTCTGACGCCCGCTCAGCCAAACCAGGCGTTGTCCAGGTCAGCGGCTCTCCGGTGCCCTGATCGATGGTGCCGTGGCCGTGAATGGTAGTCAGGGTGAACACATCGGCCGCGTCGTCTGGATAGGGAAAGGTCAACTCGCGCAGGTCGCTGACGGGGGTTGCCAGTAGGGCCGGCATCCGGCCCGGCGGCATGGCGTCCAGACCCGAGACCGGTTGCGAAGCGGGCATGGCCGCGGGTTCGATCACCAGCAACTCGAAGGTCTGCGCGGCCATCACCAGTGCGGTCAGCGCCGACAGCGCCAGACCCAACACGGCCCCACGGGCAATCTGACTATGCAGCCGCCCGGCGAGGGGCCCGCGCAGCGGCGCAAACCAGCGCCGCCAACCGCCCAACCGGCGCGCAACCAGCGCCGCACCGCTCAGCGCCAGACCCAGAATCAGGACAGCCCCTGCCGCCACCGCCAACCGCCCGCCGTCACCCAGAAAGAGCGAGCGATGCAGGTTGGTCAGCCAGCGCTGCGCGGTGTCCGGGTCGGCCGGTGCCAGATCCGCGCCACTGGCCGGGTCGATGATGGCTGACCCCGGCAGGCCATTCTCGAACCACCACGCGGTGATGCGGCCCGAGGGCGCTCGCCGGATCTGCTCGATGCCGGGGTGACGGGTCTGCACCCGCTCGGCCAGCGTGGCCACCGACAGGTCAGTGGAGGTGGCAGCGGTGACGCTGGCTTCGAGCGCTGGATAAACCGACAGCGCCGCCCCGCTAAGGGCAACCAGACTCAGGAACAGCGCGGCGATCAGGCCGGGCCAGCGGTGAAGGCGGCGCATTGTCCGGGCCCCGTCAGAAATCGTACTGGAACGCGGCGATATAGCGACGGCCCGCGCTGGCCTGCCCGGCACCCACCGTGGTCAGCGGCACCGAGACCTCCCGCGGGGAATTGCGCATGTCCTCGACCGCGGCATCAATGTGCAGCACATAGCCCGCGTCAAACAGCGTGTCCTGCAGTTCGAGCGAGATTTCCAGCGTGCGGCCTTGGCCCACACTGGCGCCCGTGATGCCATCGACCTGCCGCAGGTCACCGCCGGACGCGGCATACCAGTCGCTCATGTGGTCGTAATACCGCGACTTGTCGCCCGCCATCCACAGCGTGCCGACATACCCTCCTGCGGCATCGGTCACATAATACGCCAGATAGGCCCCGTCGCCACCATAGGTGTTCATCCGAGTGGTCAGGGTGACGGTGCGTGCCAGCGCAACAGCGGGAGCGGTCAGGGCAGTGGTCAGGGCAAGGGCAAACATCAGCGATTTCATGGTGGGCTCCTGATTGCGAGTGTTGGTTCGGCGGCGTGCCAGAGGGTAAGGATCGCACCGGAAACTGATCGCTGCCTGACGGCGGCCGCGAAGGTCCGTCAGGCTGGCGTCAGGCCGCGGGCCTGACAACACCGCGTCAAGCCCGGCCCGATGGCGCGCGCAGACTTATATGGCGAGGGTCAGTTGCCGCTGACCTGCGGTCTGGTGCCGGGGACAAGCAGCGGGTTCGCCACGGGCGCCTGCACTGCTGCACCCACCCCCTGCGCGCCGGGCAGATAGCGCCCGACATCGGCGCCACGCCGGAATTCGATCTCCAGCTGCGTCACCGCCAGCGTCGCAGGGTCCAGCGTCAATTCGATGCGGTTGCCATCGCTGTCACGGCCGCGCACCTCATAGCAGCCGTCGTCGATGCGCAGCCTGTCGGTCGAAATGCCCAGCGATTCGACTTCGGCGGCAGCGGCCTCGCGCGATTGCCATTCGGACATCGGGCTCTGGCAATCGTCATCCGCCCGCGCCGCCCCGGCGCTGGCGAAGGCGAGGATCAGGGCAAGGGACAGGACATGACGCATAGGGTGCTCCTCGGGAGTTTGGATGGGCGTGTTTTGGCCGGTCAACCTGACACCTGCCTGAAGCGGTGGCGACAGGCGCTTCAGTTTGGTGTCAGGTCAGTCTGCCAAAAGGCGATACCCCAGCCAGAGCAGGCCCCGATGCGAATACTCCTTGTCGAAGATGATCTGGTGCTGGGCGGCGCCCTGCGCGATCAGATCGTGGCCGACGGGCATTCGGTCGATTGGGTGCCGCGGCTGGACGCCGCCGAAGATGCGATGGCCAGCGCAAACCATGATCTGATCCTGCTGGACCTGATGCTGCCTGACGGGCGGGGCATTCCCTTTCTTCGGCTGCTGCGCCAGCGCGGCAGCGTCACTCCGGTCATCATCCTGACCGCGATGGATCAGATCTCCAGCCGTATCGACGGGTTGAACGCCGGGGCCGACGACTATCTGGTCAAGCCCTTTGATCTGGGCGAATTGTCGGCCCGCATCGGCGCCGTCGCGCGGCGGTATTCGGGAAATCCCAATCCCCTGATAACGCACGGCGATCTGGAAATCGACCTGAGTGCGCGCAGTCTTTACCGCGTGGGTCGGCCCGTCAGCCTGACGGCGCGCGAATGGTCGCTGTTTGCCACCCTGCTGGCGCGGCCGGGGCAATTGTTTTCGAAGGCGCAGCTGGAGGAACGGCTTTACGATTTCGACAGCGAGATCGAAAGCAACACCATCGAGGTGCATGTCAGCCGCCTGCGCAAGAAACTGGGGGCTGCTGTCATCGTGACCGAACGCGGTCAGGGTTATCGGCTGGGTGCGGCATGACGGCGCCCGCAAGTTTGCTGGCCCGCTTGGCGCTGGGTCTGGGCCTGTCGCTGGGCCTTTTGTGGCTGGTGGCAGCAGTTGTCACCGTGATCGGCCTGCGCCATGAGATGGACGAGGTTTTCGATTCGGCGCTGGAGGAAACCGCCCAGCGCCTCTTGCCGCTGGCCGTGCTGGAAATTGTCAACCGCGACGACCCGGCGCAGTCGCAATCGCTCGCGCGCGTTCATCCGCATGACGAGTTCTTTACCTATGTGGTGCGCGATCCCTCTGGCGCGCTGCTGATGCAGTCGCACGCCGCTGATCCGGCGCTGTTCCCGGTCTGGGACGGCCCGGGGTTCCGTCAGGACGCGACGCATCGCTTTTACGGCGAATCGGCTTTGCAGGGGTCGATTCGCCTGACCGTGGCCGAACCGCTGGCGCATCGGCGGGGCGTCCTGCGCGAGATCATGCTGCGTCAGGGGTTGCCGCTGCTGGCAGCGATCCCGTTGACACTGATGGTGGTCATATTGCTGTTGCGGTGGGAGTTCAGGGGCATACGCCGCTTTCGCAAGACGCTGGCCGAGCGTGGCGCGCAGGACCTGTCGCCGGTGCCGACACGGGGCCTGCCGTCAGAACTGCTTCCGGTCGCGGCGACGCTCAACACACTGCTGGCGGGCCTTTCGGCGGCCTTCGCGGCCGAGCGCGAGTTTTCCGCCAATGCGGCGCATGAATTGCGCACACCGCTGGCAGGGGCCATCGCACAGACACAGCGCCTTCAGGCCGAAGCTCGGGATCCGGGCATTGTGCAGCGGGCGGTGGCGATCGAGGAGACGTTGAAACGCCTGACCCGCACCGCCGAGCGCCTGATGCAAATGGCGCGGGCCGAAGGTGCGCAGGTGCGCAGCGTCCGGACAGCCGACTTGCGACCGGTGCTGGCCGTGTTGGTCGAGGAGGTCGCTCGACAATTCGGCTCTGGACAGGTGCGGTTGAGCATGCCGCAGGTTCCGGTGATGTCCGACCTGGACGCCGATGCGCTGGCGATCCTGTGCCGCAACCTGATCGACAACGCGCTACGCCATGGCGACAAGGACAGCCCTGTCGCTGTCACGCTGGATGAAGGCGCCGTTCTTACCATCGACAACGAATGCGACCCGCTGTCGCCCGAGGCCCTGGCCCGACTGACGCAGCGGTTCGCCCGCGCGGGCAAGTCCGCTGGCGCAGGGTTGGGTCTGGCGATTGCCGCCACGCTGGCCGACCGCCTGCAGACGCCGCTGACCCTGCACTCGCCGAGTCCCGGCATGGCCCGCGGTTTTCGCGCCCAGATTTCCTTGTCTGCTGGTGGTGCGCCTGTCCCCCGCGCACCGGGCTGACCCAATCGAACCGAACAGGAGCACCCCATGTTGATCGACCAGATAATCGCCAGTGGCCATCTGCTGTTTCGCTGGCGCAGTTTCTTGCTGCTGGGCTTTGCCCCGGCGTTCCTCTGGGCGGTGATGACCGGCGAAACCATCGAACTGCAGTGGGGCGAGACCGTCGGCGCGGCGGTCGAGGGCTTGGCCATCGCGATGGTTGTGGTGGGCGAGGTCATCCGCATCTTGACCGTCGGGTTCGTGCCGCGCGGCACCTCGGGGCGCAATACGAAAAAGGGACAGATCGCCGAGGTTCTCAACACCTCGGGCCTCTATTCGCTGGTTCGCAACCCGCTCTATTTGGGCAATAGCCTGATGTATCTGGGGATTGCCCTGTATACCCAGCAGATCTGGCTGGTGGCGGTGCTGGCGCTGACGCTGGCGCTCTATTATGAGCGCATCATCGCCGCCGAGGAGGATTTCCTGCGCGCCAAATTCGGTGCGCCCTATGCTGAATGGGCCAGTCGCACCCCAGCCTTTTTCCCGCGCCTCGGCGGCGGGCGGCGGCCGGATCTGCCCTTTTCGCTGCGCAGCGTGATACGGCGCGAGCACGCGTCGATCCTCGGCGGTTTTGTCGCGCTTTATCTGGTCGAACTGGGGTTGCACGCCCTGCCCGCCTCGCATGACATCATGCCGATCGGATGGCATGTGGCGATGAGTGTGGCGTTGCTGGCCGACGTGACGGTGAAAGTGTTAAAACGGCACAGCTCGCTGCTCGATGTCGAGGGGCGCTGACCGCAGCGCCATCTGCCCGCAGTGTCAGGGCCTGAACGGCCCCACATTGCGCGCGGATCGCCAAGTTGGGGTTCAACTCGCGGCTTGCTCGGGGCTTTTTCAATGCCTAACGACGATGAACGAAAAGCGGAAACCACGCATGCCAACTGACACCCCCGTTGCAGATCTTGCCAAGGCGCTGGCCCGTCCGTCGCGGCTGCGGAGTGTGCGGCTGTTGCAGGCGAAACCCGGCTGCATGGTCGGCGTTGTCGTCGGCGCGGTGGGGCTGGCGCAGTCGATAGAGTCCGAGCATCTGCGCATCCCCAAGACCGCCGGGGCCATCACGCGCGAGGTCGACAGGCCGCGCGTCTGTTATGCCCTCAACCGCCCCGCGCTGGCACCGTTGGGAAAGCGCATCTCCTACCTGATGCCGGTTTCCCGCGCGCGCTGTATCCCGGCGAAAAAGGAAACCGCATGAGCCTGTTTGAACGCTGGCTGAGCCTATGGGTCGCCCTTTGCATCCTCGCAGGCCTCGCTCTCGGCAGCCTGATGCCGGGCCTGTTCGGCACGCTGGCCGCGTTGGAGGTTGCCTCAGTCAACCTTGTGGTGGCCGTGCTGATCTGGGCGATGGTCTGGCCAATGATGATCGCCATCGACTTTCGTTCGATCAAGGATGTCCGGCGGCGGCCAAGGGGCCTGATCATAACGCTGGTGGTAAACTGGCTCATCAAGCCCTTCACCATGGCCGCGCTTGGCGTGCTGTTCTTCAATCACCTGTTCGCCGGCTGGATCGACCCGGCCAAGGCGCCCGAATACATCGCAGGGCTGATCCTGCTGGGCGCCGCGCCCTGCACGGCGATGGTGTTCGTGTGGTCGCAACTGACGCGGGGCGACCCGAATTACACGCTGGTGCAGGTCAGCGTGAACGACCTCATCATGGTCGTGGCCTTTGCGCCCATCGTGGCCTTCCTGCTGGGCGTCACTGACATCAATGTCCCGTGGGAGACGCTGATCCTGTCGGTGGCCCTCTATATCGTCATTCCGCTGATCGCCGGGGCAGTGACTCGGCGGGTGCTGCTGGCGGGGGGCCAGTCGGTCGAGGGGTTCACCGCGCGGATCAAGCCGGCCTCGGTGCTGGGCCTGCTGCTGACGGTCGTGCTGCTCTTCGGCTTTCAAGGGCCGGTGATTCTGGCGCAGCCGCTGTTGATCGCGCTGATCGCGGTGCCGATCATCCTGCAGTCCTATGGCATCTTCGCGCTGGCCTATGCCTGGGCCTTTGCGTGGAAACTGCCGCATCGCATCGCCGCCCCCTGCGCGCTGATCGGCACGTCGAACTTCTTTGAACTGGCGGTGGCGGTGGCCATCGGGCTCTTTGGCCTGAACTCGGGCGCGGCGCTGGCCACGGTCGTCGGCGTGCTGGTCGAGGTGCCAGTGATGCTGACGCTGGTCGCCTTTGCCAACCGCACGCGGAACAGATTCCCGACATGAGCTTTCCTTTCGCCCTTCACCACAACCTCGGTTGCAGCGCCTCGCGCAATTCCACCGACTCCCCCCCAGACAGCGGGGTAGCAGCCCATGGTGATCGGTTCGCTGATCGAGGACTGGACTTGCCCGCGATTGCCGGGCCAGTTCGCCGCGCCTAGCAGAGCAGTACCAACCGTCAGCATCCCGTCGAGTCGCGCCAGTGGCGCGATGTTGTCGGGCACGCCGCGGGCGGCGACAAACACGGACCCGCGTGTGCAAGGTGTCAACGCTGATGCCTGCGGCGACTTCGGTCAGGTTGGGCAGGTTTATCGCCGCCGCCACGCTCTCCTTTCGTCGGTGGCACAGGATCACCGCCGCGATGGGACCTCCTCGGCGCCCAGATCCCAAAACAGCCCGGCCATAAGCGCCAGACCTTCGCGCGCCAAGGCGATCGGCAAATGTTCGTCTGCGCCGTGCTGGCGGCAGCCGGGATAGGAATGCGGCACCCAAATCGTCAGCAGGCCCAGAGTGTCGGTGAACACGGCATTGGGCAATGAGCCGCCCAGATTGGGCAGGATCACCGGCGCACGACCCGCCGTCCGCGACAGCGACGCGGCAACAAAGTGCACCCAAGGCCCGTCGAGGTCCGAGCGGCTGGCGGGAAAGCCGGGTTCGTCCTCCATGCGCACGCGCACCCTACCGTGCCCGGCGGCATCGAGGGCACGCTGCACCGCCGGGCGCACCGCGTCCTGATCCACGCCGACCGGATGGCGCAGTTGCAGCCGCGCGCGCGCCACCGGCGGGATGGCGTTCAGCGGGTTAGGCAGATTGCCGACCTCGATCTCCAGCACCTCCAGCGTGGACCAGGCATAGACCCGCTCTGCCTGCGTCAGGCCGCGGGCGCCCCACCACGGATCAAGCGCAGGGTCGCCCGGTGCGGTCTCGATCACGACGTCCCTGAGTGCCGCGCGCACGGCGGCGGGGATGGTTCCGGGGGTCAATTCGGGCACGAGGCATTCGCCGGTCGGACCGATCAGCGCGGCAAGGGCATGGGCCAGTTCGGCACCGGGGTTGGCCAGCAGCCCTCCCCAGTTGCCCGAGTGGTGGAAACCGGTGCGCGCGACCAGTTCGAGGTGAATGTCGATCCCCCCGCGTGACCCCAGAAAGATCGTCGGCGCGCCCAGCGAGACTCGCGGCCCATCCGACGCGATCAGCACATCGGCCGCCAGCCGCCCGGCATGCTGCGCACAAATCGCTTCAAGGCCGGGCGAACCCGCCTCTTCACCCATCTCGACCAGATAGGTCAGGTTGAACCCCAACGCACCGCGCACCGCCAACACGGCCTCCAGCGCCGCCAGATTCACCGAATGCTGGCCCTTGTTGTCGGCCGTGCCGCGCCCATACCAGTGCCCGTCACGTTCACGCATCTCAAAGGGTGACAGACCGGGCGACCAGTGCTCGTCTATGCCCGGTACCACGTCGCCATGCGCATACATCAGAACCGTCGGCAGCGATGGCGACTCATGCCGCTGGGCCAGCAGGAATGGTCCTGGGGCAGAGTCATGGTGTAACAGCGTGCAGTCAAAGCCCAGGCGCCGATACAGCGGGATCATCTCGTCCGTCAGATAGCCGAGGATCTCGACCGGACGCTGATCCCCGCGCGACACCGTTGGCCAGGCGACGCGCCGGCGCAGATCGGCCTCGAACCGACCGCAGGCAAGGCTGTCGAGCGCGGCATTGATGCTGGCCTTTCGGCCATCGGTGATGGGGTCAGGCATTGGCGGCCTTTGCAGCAGGGACTTGCCGGGCAAACCTGCCACGCGCTGCGCCAAAGGCCAAGGGAGCGGATCACTCGCCGCCGGACACCGGCCTCGGCTTTCCCGCCTCGGCCACCAGCGCGGCGAGGCGAAAGAAGCCATGCACCATCTTTGAATACGGCATCAGCAAAAACAGCACCATCACACTGGCCAGATGCAACGCCAGCAGTGCGCCCACCAGCCCCGTTCCTGTCGCAGCAAACAGCGCGAGGCCGGTCAGCGCAACAGTTGCCAGCAGCAGGATAAAGGCCATCTCGCCGCCCCAGACCCGCGCCGCGCCCAGCGCAGGATCGGCGCGCAGCTTCAGTGCCGCCAACCCCACCGCGCCGATCACCATCATGACCCCACCCGGCAGGCCCAACAGCTTTGGCGGGGTCAGCACGCCATAAGGTGCGGACCAGTCCAGCAGATAGTGCATCAAAGTGCCGCTGGCGGTGGCGGCAAAGCACAGTAAGAAGCCATACAACATTAGTTGGTGAAACACGCGGCGACGGTCGGTATAACGGTCGCCGTTTTCAAAGTTGCACCCCTCGCCGTGCCCACCTGACAGATTGGTCATACGCGCGGCCTGCCCCAGCGCGGTCAGCAGATGTGCCAGCCGCACCCGCCCGCCGCCGATCTCGCGCCAATAGGCGCGCAAGGACGCGGCGATAACCACCAGAGGCAGCAGGAACACCGGCACAAAAACTGACACCAGCAGGGTGTGCGACAGATGGGCATAAAACCCCGCGCCACCCGCCGGTTTCAACCAGGCCAGCGCCCACATGAACCACGCCAGCGCCACCACCGCCAGCACGGCCATCGCTACGCCCTGGGTCTGGAACACCTTCGCCAACGCGCGCGGGCGCGAAAGGCGTTCCCAGCTCTGCACCCGCACCTCGGCCAGCGCCGCGGGGATGTTCAGCGCGAATTCGTGCGGTTCGGTGTATTGGCAGGAGTAATAACACCCCCGACAATTGTGGCACAGGTTCGCCAGTTGCGTCAGGTCGCCATCGGCAAAGGATTTCTGCCGGGTCATCGCCGGAAAGACCGCGCAGAACCCCTCGCAATAGCGACAGGCATTGCAGATCTCGATCTGGCGGCGGGCCTCGGCGGTTGCGTCGAGGGGCGTGTCAAGCGACATGGGCGGCGGCCTCCTTGCCTGCGATGCGTCCGAATACGGTGCCGATGGTCATGCCGAACCCGGCGAGATAGCCCTGCCCGAGGATCGACCCCGCCATGATCTCGCCCGCCGCCCAGAGGTTGCGGATCGGCCCTTCGGCGGTGTGAACCTGCGCATGGGCATCCACCCTCAGCCCCAGATAGGTAAAGGTCACGCCGGGGCGAAGTTGATAGCCATAGAAGGGCGGCGTATCGAGTGGGCGGGCCCAGTTGGTTTTCGGCGTCGCCAGGCCTTCGGTCGCCACCCCGTCCAGTTCGGTCGGGTGGAACCGCCCGGGGCGACAGGCGGCGTTGAAGGCATCGACCGTGCCGCGCAGCGCCTGCGGATCGAGGCCCATCTGCTCGGCCAGCCCCTCCAGTGTGTCGGATTTCACCGGGGGGAACACGGACGGCATGAAAAGGTCGATCGATTTCGCGTCAATCAGCGCATAGCCCACCTGATCGGGCTGCGCCGCCACCAGACGGCCCCAGATGGCATACCGTTTGGGCCAGACATCCTCGCCCTCGTCATGGAACCGCTGGCAATGCTTGTTGACAACGATGGAAAACGGCACGCAATCCAGCCTTGTGACGATGCCTCCGTCATACTGTGGCGCTCGACCGTCGATTGCGACGGCGTGGCATTGCGTCGGATCACCGACGCTGTCCGCGCCCTGATCCAGCATGTCGCGCAGTACCACGCCCCGGTTATACGGCGTGCCCCGGATCAGGAAGTTGCGCGCAGCCGGCCCCCAGGCGCGGGCGAGCCAATCAAGATCGGCCTGGAACCCGCCCGAGGCCAGCACGAAGGCGCGGGCATTCACCGTCACGGGTTGCCCCGCGATCTCGGCCTCCAGATGGCTGATGCGGTCGCCGTCGCGGTGCACATGGCGCACCTGCGCGTTATAAAGAACCGTCACGCCCAGATCCTGAGCCGTGTTGTAATAGGCATTCACCAGCGCCTTGCCGCCGCCCAGAAAGAAGGCGTTCGTCCGCCCCAGGGACAGCGTGCCCGAAAGCGATGGCTGGAACCGAACGCCATGCGCCTTCATCCATGGCAAGCATTCCTCGGACGAGCGGATCGCCAGCCGGGCGAGGGATTCATCCGTCTTGCCCTTGGTCACCAGCATCAGGTCGTGGATGTATTCGTCTTCCTCATAACTGCCGATCAACGGGTCCATCGGCCCGCGGTGCATGCAGCGAAAGTTGCGCGTGTGGCGCGAGTTTCCGCCGCGATAGGACTTTGGCGCGCCCTCGAGGATCAGCACGCGGGCCCCGGCCTCGGCCGCGGTGATCGCCGCGCACAGCGCCGCATTGCCGCCGCCGACGACGGCCAGGTCATAGGTGGCGGAAAGGTCGGTCATGGAATCCTCCATCGGGACGCGCACTGCATTCACTCGTATACAACTGGATACAAAGCAGGGCAAGAGGCCCTAGACCCCCGCCCAGACCGAACCCGGCACCATCACCTCACCGCGCGCCAGCAGTCGCGCGGTGCGCAGCAGACCGGCGGATTTCAGGGTGAAACCGGCGGGGCCGCTTTCATAGTCCACGGTCACGTCGATCACGCCGCTGGGGTGTTCGATCAGCACCAGGGCCGGTTGGCCCTGCGGCGCGGTGAACAGCCCCTCGGCCACGGTGCCGGGCGTCAGCACACACGAGGCGAGGCACTGCGCGCCCGTCACCGCCATCGTCGGATGGCAGTTCCACGGCATGAAATAGCGCGCCGTGATGGTGCCGCCGTCGCGCGGCGGGGCCAGCAGGGCGAATTTCGGCGTGACGGATTTCGACACATCGCCCAACCCCATGCGGCGCCCGGCTTCCATGCGGATCGGCTCCATCCGTGCGTAAAACTCGCGGTTGGCGTCCAGTTCGGCGGCGGTCTCATACCCCGTCAGCCCGAAATCGCTGGCGCGTGCCATGCAAACCGGCATCGCCACGTCCATGCAGGTCACCTCGATCCCGTCGATCACCTCGCGCGATTGGCCCGTCGGCAGCAGCGATCCGCAGACCGAGCCCACCACATCCATGAAGTTCAGGAACACTGGCGCCGCCGTGCCCGGGACGCCGTCAATCGCGGCGCTCCCCTCATAGTTCACCAGCCCGCCAGGGGTCTGCACCACCGCCTCGACCTTGGCGCCGGTGTTCACCGAATGGATGCGCACCCGCGTCACGTCGCCCTGCGGGGCGACCAGCCCCATCTCCAGCGCGGCGGGGCCAACGCCCGACAGGATGTTGCCGCAGGTCGGTTTGTAATCGACCAGCCGGTCGGTGACGCTGACCTGCGCGAAGAAATAATCCACGTCGCAATCGGGCAGAGTCGAGCGCGACAGCATCGCCACCTTGGTCGTCACTGCAGCCCCCCCCCCGATGCCGTCGATATTCAGCGCATGGCCCGAGCCCACAGCGGCAATCAGCACCTGCGCCAGCGTCTCTCGGTCCTCGGGCAGCGATTCGCGCCGAAAATACGGCCCGCGCGACGTGCCGCCGCGCAGGAAGAGAAAGGGAATGGCGGTCTGGGGCATGTCAGGACTCCGTGATGAAGTGGGCAAGGTGGGCGCCGAAGGCGGCGGTGCCGAGGGTTCCGCCCAGATCGGCGGTGCGGGTTTGAGGGCGGGTCAGCGCCGCTTCCAGCGCGGTTTCGATGGCTCCGGCGGCCTGCGCCGCGCCCAGATGGCGCAACAGCATGGCTGCCGACCCGATCAGCGAGGCGGGGTTGGCGCGGTCCTGCCCGGCGATATCGGGGGCCGATCCGTGCTGCGCCTGCGCCACCGCCGCGGTCGTCCCCAGGTTCAGCGAGGCCGCCAGCCCCAGCCCGCCCGCGATTTCCGAGGCCAGATCCGACAGGATGTCGCCGAACATGTTGGTGGCCAGAATGACATCGAACCGCCCCGGATTGCGCACCAGAAGGGCGGCGGCGGAATCGACCAGCACTTCCTCATGCGCGACTTGCGGATACCGCGCGGCAACCTTGCGGACCTCTGACAGAAACAACCCGTCGGAAATGCGCAGCACATTCGCCTTGTGGATCGTCGCCACCCGTTGGCGGGGGCGCTGTGCCGCCAGCGCAAAGGCGGCCTCGGCAATCCGCGCGCTGCCCTTGGCGGTGATCTTGCGCATCGCAATGGCGACATCGGGTTCGATCAGGATCTCGCCCGAGCCCGAGGCCATGTTGCGGTCGGCGTAAAATCCTTCGAGGTTCTCGCGCACGATGACCAGATCGACCTCGGCCGTCATGGGGCGCGGGATCATCGGTCGGGATCGCGCCGGGCGGATGTTGGCGTAAAGCTCAAGCTCGCGCCGCAGCACGCCCGAGGGGTTGCGCCCGCCCTCGGCCACCGGCGGATAGGCGTTGTGCGAGACTGGCCCCAGAATCACCCCCTGCGCGGCCTTGGCGGCGGCGATCACTGGGGCGGGAATGGTGGTGCCGTGGCGCTCCAGCGCGGCAAAGCCGATCTGGGCCTGGGTCAGGGTCAGCGGCAGGGCAAATCGCCGCGCCGCCGCCTGCACCACCGCCAGCGTGGCGGCGGTGATTTCGGGCCCGATGCCGTCGCCTTCGAGGACGAGAAGATCCATCGACGCGCCCCTCAGCGGAAGGGCCAAGGCAGGCGCATCGCCTCCTGCAGCATCCCACGCGGAAAGTTCAGCGATAGCGACCAGGCCAGCAGCAGGATGAACCCGGCCGCACCTGCCGTCATCAGCACCGTCGCCAGCAGCCCGGCCCGCGCCCGCACCAGAAGGAACAGCGGAAAGAACACCAGCACGGCGCCATAGAAACCGATCAGCGCCGTCAGCCCGACCAGCCCGGCAATCCAGCCCAGCCCGCCCCAGAGCGAACCGATCCCCGCCTGCCCGACATGCTCGCCCGTCAGTTCGGCATCGAAATGCGAGTGGTGCCCGGTCTTGCCCCAGACCAGTTGCGGCAGCAGGATCGCCATCATCCCCAGCCCGATGATCGCCACCGACAGCGGGAACACCTGCCCCAGAAAATCGTGGCGCAGCGCGTCGGCGAGGGCGACCACCATCAGCCCTGCAATCAGCAGCGCAAAGACAACCTGGGGCAGATGGGCGCGCAGACTGGGTTTGTCCGGCGCGTTGTCGTCGCGCGGTGCCAGATGGCCGTATTCATCGACCCGGTTGCGCAGACCCAGCCAGATCGAGGCCAGCGTCATGACGGCGATGATGATGACACCCGGACGGCCAAGGAAACTCCAGCCGTTGAATTGCAGCGCCTGATAGAAATAGGTCTCGGACTGCATCGACAGCACATAGCCGATCAGCAGCGCGGGGCGCGGCCAACCGAACCGCTTCATCGCCACGCCCAGCACGCCCAGAACCAGCAGCGCCACCAGATCCGCCAGCGAGCGCGTCGCCTGAAACGCCGCAAAGCAGATCAGGACAATCATGAAGGGCGCAAGCCGCTGAAACGGGATCTGCGTCAGCTTGGAAATCGGCAGCGCCAGCAGCAGGCAGATCCCCGCGCCAAACACATTGGCCAGCGCCAGCGACCAGATCACCGAATAGGTGATGTTCAGGTTGGCGCCCACCATCGAGGGACCTGGCTCGATCCCCAGCAGCACCATGCCGCCCAGAAACACCGCCATCGCGCCCGAGCCGGGGATGCCGAACAGCATGGTCGGCAGCAACGCGCCGCCCTGCATGGCGTTGTTGGCGCTTTCCGGTGCGATCACGCCGCGGATGTCGCCCTTGCCAAAGTTGGGATCCTTCTTGGTGGTCTGCACCGCATGGCCGTAGGCGATCCAGTCCACGACCGACCCGCCCAACCCCGGAATCGCGCCGATCATGCAGCCAACGCCGGAACAGCGGATCGACAGCCAGATATTCGCGCGCCAATCGCGGAAGCCCTGAAACCACCCGGCCCCCAGTGCAAACCCACTGGCGATGGCCGAGTTCTTGCGCAGCAGGTCGGCGATTTCAGGGATGGCGAAGAACCCCAGGCCGATGATGACCAACGGGATGCCGTCATAAAGATAGGTAAACCCAAAGATCATGCGGAATTCGCCGGTCGCCGGGGCGCCGCCGATCGAGCCGATCAGCAGGCCGATCACGCAGGCCGCCAACCCCTTGGCCAGGCTGCGCCCGGCCAGAACCGCCACCATCGACAGGCCGAACAGCGCCAGCATGAACAACTCGGCCGAGCCGAACGACAGGATCAAGGGCCGTGCGACCACCACAAAACCGGTCAGCACCACGGCGCCAAACACCCCGCCGAACATCGACGAGATGAAGGCCGCCGACAGCGCCCGCGCCGCCTGCCCTTGTCGGGCCAGCGGAAACCCGTCGAGAACCGTCGCCTGACTGGCCGAAGAGCCCGGAATGCCCATCAGCACCGAAGAAAACGTGTCCGAAGTGGGGATCACCGCCACCAGCCCGATCAGCATGGCCAGCGCCGAAATTTCGTCCATCCCGTAGAGGAAGGGCATCAGCAGCGACAGCCCGGCGATACCCCCCAGACCGGGTATCACACCGATCACCAACCCGACCGAAACCCCGATCAGCATGTAAAAGAGGTGCTGGAACGACAGCAGCGCAGCCAGCGAGGACATGAGAGTATCGAGCACGGGAGATCCTCCGTGTTGCCGCCGTCACAGCGGGGGGATAGTCGATGGAAAAGGCCTGCGGGGGCTGTCAGCGCCGCCCGCAGGCCGTCAGGTCAGGTCAGGCTCATTCGCCCAGTCGCACGCCATAGTCGGCCGCCAGCATGCCCGCCACCTGAGTGCGCAGTTCCGGCGCGATGGTGGTGCCCAACTCGAACAGGGTCTGCGCCAGTTCGCCGGTGACCTGCTCGTAGGTGCCCAGGATTTCCTCGGCATTGGCGACATACTCGGGGTCGGCCTTCATCGCCTCGAACGCGGCTTGATAGGTGGCGACGATGTCATCAGGCGTGCCAGCAGGCAGGAACACCATCTTTTGCGCTGGGAAACCGGCGGTGAAGAAGGCCATGTAGGCGTCGAAATCCGGGCCCGTGGGCGCCGCACCGGTCAGGGTCTCATAGGCTTCGACGAACGAGGGCAGATCGGGGAAGGTGGGGTCGCGCACGACATTGCCTTCGGCGTCCAGAACGCCCCAGCTGAACAGCGGCACGGCCTGCCCGGCCTCGACCATCGGAACCACGCTGCTGATATAGGCCGACGAGGTCTGGTAATCGATGTTCGCTTCGCCCCGCTCGAACGCCAGACGGCCATCGCCGCGGCCACGGAAGCCGAAGACGTGCTGAACGTTGAAGCCCATCAGACGAAAGCCCAGAAGCGGCACCAAATCGAGCGAGGTCGCACCTTGGCTGGCATAGATCAACTCGACGTCACGCAGCATGGCGATGTCCTGCGGTCCGGTCAGGCCCAGCGTCGGCGTGGTATAGACCACACCGCCGGTGGGCGAGGCCATGGCAATGCGCCAGTCCTGATATTCATATTGCACGCGCGGATCGCCCAGCAGATAGGGAAACTGTGTGGACCCCGAGGTGCCGAGGATCATCAGACCATCGGGCTGCGCGCGCGCCGCAAAGGTGTTGGCGCCACGGGTCGAACCGCCACCGGGTTCGTTCACGACGATCACTGTGGGGTTGCCGGGCAGATAGCGCGACAGGAGCGGTGCGTTGAAGCGCGCCCAGACATCCGAGCCGCCACCGGCCGAGAACGGAATGATCCATTCGATCGTCTGGCCGGAAAAATCGACCTCGGCAGCGGCCGGACCGGCGAGCCCCAGCGCCATGGCGCCGGCTGCCAGACCCATCGCCGCACGGCGAGACAGGGTGTAGGTGTTGGTCATGGTATCCTCCCAAGGAAATGCCCGAACCCGTGCGGCTCCCGCCGGGCCCAATCGTGCGCCGTCCCCGTGACTCCTCCCGAGGGCGGCTTGACCCGGACCATAAGCAGTGTTCCTGTCGAAACACTGTCAGACTGCCAGAAGGCGCGCAAATGCGGATCGTCCTTGTCGAAGACAACCAGAGCCTCGCCGCGGGCATCGAGAACGCCCTCCGGGATCAGGGCCACGCCGTCGACCATCTGGCCGACGGTGTGGACGGCGACGAATTCCTGCGCCACGAGGTTTGCGACGTGGCGATCATCGACATCAATCTTCCCCGCTTGTCCGGTCTGGACATCGTTCGCCGCCTGCGCGGACGCAGTAACTCCACACCCGTCCTGCTGCTGACGGCCCGCGGCAAGACCTCGGAGCGGGTGGCGGGGCTGGATGCCGGGGCCGACGATTATCTGGTCAAACCCTTTGCGATGGATGAGCTGGTTGCCCGCCTTCGCGCCTTGTCGCGGCGGCGTCCGCAGGTGGCGCCGCAGCGCGAGGCGATCGGCGATCTGGTCTATGACCGCGACCGCCGCTTGGTGACGCAAGATGCGCTGCCGTTGGACCTGCCGCGCCGGGAACTGGCGCTGTTCGAGGTGCTGCTCGACCACCGCGGTCGGCTGATCGACAAAGACAGCATCGCCAATGCGCTCTATGGCGCCGGGACCGAGGTAGAGCCGAACGCCGTGGAACTGCTGGTCTCGCGCCTGCGGCGCAAGCTCGAGGGGTCCGGTGTGACCATCCGCAACGCGCGCGGGCTGGGTTACATGCTGGACGGCGCATGAGGGGTCCGGCCGCATTCCGGTCCCTGCGCGGGCGGCTGTTCGTGCTGCTGATCCTGCCGTTGGTGGTGGTGGCCGCCGCGGCGTCTTTCGCGCGCTACAAGGTGGCCGAGTCACTCTCGCGCGAGCTTTACGACAACACGCTCTTGGTGGTGGCACTGACCATCTCGCGCGATGTGGTGCTGTCGGGAGGGGATGTGCTGACCGAAACCCTGCTGACCGACCTGACCACGGCGCTTGGCGATCCGGTCTTTTACCGCATCACCGGGCCGCGCGGCGGCTTTGTCACCGGCTATTCCGACTCGCCGGACCGTCCGGCCGGGTTGCAACCCGCCGACGGGCGGCCGGTGTTCTTCGATTCCGTCGCGCAGGGGCGCCCAGTGCGGGTCGTGGTTCTGGACGAGGTTATCAGCCAATCGCGATTCACCGGCCGGGTGACGGTCGAGGTCTGGCAGACCCTGACTCAGCGTCAGGCCCTCTCGCGCGAATTGCTGATGCAGTCGGTGGCGCTGCTGGGGTCGATCCTGCTGACCGCCGCGCTGATCGTCTGGTTCGGCATCCAGTTGGGCCTGAAGCCGTTGCTGGACCTGCGCGACGCCATCGGCATCCGCAACCCCGACGACCTGCGCCCGATCCGCCGATGGGTTCCGCCCGAACTGAAGCCGTTGGTCAACACCACCAATTCGCTGTTCGACCGGCTGTCGCAGGCCTTTGCCCAGCGCGACGCCTTCATTTCGGACGCGGCACATCAGATGCGCAACCCGGTCGCCGCGATGCAGACGCAGGCCGAGGCCGCGCTGACTGCGCCTGACGAGGCCGAATTGCGCAGCCGCGTCGCCGGACTGGCGCTCACCGCGCAGGCAACGAGCCGCCTGACCTCACAGCTTTTGTCGCTGGAGAGGGTCAAGGGCCGGGGGTTGAAGGCGATGGCTCAACGGACCGATCTAGTCGCCTTGCTGCGTGGCAAGGTGCTGCCCTTTGCAGAGGCTCAGTTGCGGCGCGGGGTGGATGTGGGGTTCTCGGTCACCGGCACGCCGCGCGCTGTCGATTGCGACCCCGTGCTGATCGAGGAAATGGTGGTCAACCTGCTGGACAACGCCGGGAAATACGGGCTTTCACCCGGCGGCACGCTGGAAGTGGCGCTGGAGTTTCTGCCTGATGAGGTGGTGCTGCAGGTCATCGATGACGGACCCGGCATCCCCGCAAGTCTGCGCGAGCGGGTTTTTGACCGCTTTTATCGCATCGATACCGACCAGTCGCGCGGCTGCGGGCTGGGGCTGGCCATCGTTGCCGATGTCGCCAAACACCACGGCGGCACCGCGCACGTGGTTCCGACCGACAGCGGCTGCGCGTTTGCCGTCAGGATGTCGATCTGAGCAACGCCGCGCCGTGCGGCTATTGCAGAAAACGCGCGGCCAGTTCGTCGGGGATCGGTGCCGATTTCAGGCCACGCTCGGGGTCTTGCACCGTCCAGACGCGGGTCTCGAATCCTTCGACACACAGAATGCCGCCCTTGGTCAGGCTGTGGCGGATGTCAAAGCTGCGCGCCTTGACTGCAACGATTTGTGTGGTGATCGCCACATCATCTCCATAGCGGCACGGCGCCTTGAAACTGGCGCGGGTATCGACCAGCGGGCACCCGGCGGCGCCGAAACGCGCCAGCATCTGCTGCTTTGGCCAGCCCGCGGCCTCGTACAGCATCGTCGTGCCGTGGTCGAACCAGCGAAAGAACTGCGGGTTGAAGACGATGCCGGCGGGGTCGCAATCGCCCCATTCGACACGGCGCATCAGGGTGTTTTGCAGCATCACTTGCGCCTCAGATCATAGACCCGCTTGGCCTTCATTTCGGTTTTCGGCAGGGTATTGGGCGCCAGAACCTGCACCTCGCAGCGGATTTCACAGCGGCTGCGGATTTCGCGCGCAACCGCCTCGGCCACGTCGGCGGTGTGTTCGACCTGCACCACCATCACATCCATCCCGTTGTCCATTGTGCTCAGGCGGATCTGGAATTCGTCGCCGGTGCCCGGAACGGCGCGCACGGCCTCCTCGATCTGCACCGGGAAGAACTTGATCCCGCGCAGGTTGACCAGATCATCCGAGCGTCCGGTCATGCAGCCCATCGCCTTGATATGGTTGCGCCCACAGGCGCAGGGGCTGTCATCCAGTCGGGTGTAGTCGCCCACCAGAAAGCGCAACTGCGGCGAGGATTCGCTGTTGAGGTTGGTGCAGACGGTCAGGCCCTTTCCGCGCAGCGGAGCGGGTGCCAGCGTATCGGGGTCGACCGTTTCCCAGACCTGAATATCCTCCATCAGGTGGATGAAGTTCTCGTCGCCCGCCTGATATTCCGGGCAGGAATAGCCGCCGCAATGGGGGCTGGCCTCGGTGCAGCCGTAGAACTCCACCGACATCGCGCCCCAAAGCTCCTGCAACCGCTCCAGAGTGCCGGCAACGCCCGAGAACGGCTCGCCCCCGGTCAACAACCACTTGACCGAACTGGCGGCCGGATCGAGGCCCATCTCCTGCATCACGCGGCCCAGATACAGCGCATAGGACGGCGTGCAGACCAGCGTCGTCGGCTTGAACCGGTCGATGATCGCGGCGCGCGCCTTGCCGTCCATCCCGCCGCCAGGGATCACCGGCAGGCGCATCGCAGCGGCGGTGTATTGCACGCCCCAGGCAAAGACATGCGGGCCAAAGCCGACCATGGGGAATAAGGTGTCGCCTTTGCGCAGGCCCCCTGAATGCAGGGCGCGGGCATTGGCCTGCTCCCACAGCGGGCGGTCAAAGTGGGTATAGCGGAAGACGCGCGGCACGCCGGTCGAGCCCGAGGAACTGAAATGCATCCAGCCGCGATCCGCCCATTCCTCAGGGCCACAGGCCGTGTAGGTGCCGAAGGGCGGATGCGCGAAGGCGTCCTCCATCATTTCCTGTTTCGTGACCACGGGCCAGTTGGCAATCAGGCTGTCCACCGAATGCAGGTCACTGGGCGCCACCCCCAGACGATCAAATCGCCGCCGATAGAAGGCGCTGTTCTCATAGAGAAAGGGCGCCACGGCGGCGATCTTTTCATCCTGCACGGCGCGGATGCGGTCCTTTGACCAGGTGTCCTTGTCGGACCAATAGTCTGCGCTGACCGGCGCGTTCCGGTCCTCGTGGTATCGGTCCAGCACCGCCTGCCACGCGGCGCGCGTTTCCTTGGCCTTGGTCATGTCACACGTCCTGCAATGAGCCGCGCTTGATCCCGATCTGCGTGCGATAGCTTTGCGCCGCCTGAGAAATCGGGCTGGGCGCCACCGTCGCGCGGATTTTCACCTGTGTGTGCGGCTCCAGATTGCCGGCGCTGCGCGCGCCACCGCCATCCTCGCCCCAGAGCAGCACCACTTCCGTCCCCGGTTCGGTGAACCTCGCATCCAGCGAGGCCAGCGACATCATTGCGCGTTCGTTCGCGGTATAGCCGGGATAGGTGGCCAGCCCGATGGTGTTGCCGTCCATATCCATCACCCGGTCATAATGCATCCGCGCCGCAGCGGCCAAGGGCAGCGTGATCGGCAGCGGTTTGTCCGCCGCGTCCTCGAACTGCGCGGCCATTACCGCCAGCACATCATCGGCGTTCCAGACCAGCGTGACCTTCTTGCGGTGCGGCTGATCGTGGATCGCCTCCAGCGCGGCGCGGCCGATGAAATCGTGGTCGAACTTGATGATATGGCCGTAATTCACGTCATAAGGCGTCAGATAGTAATCCGAGATGTCGGGGCTGTAGAAACTGCCGCCCAAAGACATCCGCATCGCCGCGTGCTGGGCGCTGCACCAGTCGCGGAAACCTTGCGTGCCCTGCCCAGTATAGACCGCGCTGACCGGCACCGCCCACCAGCCGGATTCGATCACCGTAGTGAAATAGGCAATCGAGCCGACCATGCGCAGACCAAGTTTCGCGCCCGCCTTCTGCAGCAGGCTGCGCACCGCCTTGTAATCGGCCCAGGGCCCGGAAATTTCCAACCCCGGCAAGCCGCCCATCGAATGGCGCATCCCGCGCGCGCGGTGGGGGCCAAGGCCGATCTCGGCGGATTTGAAGAACTTGATCGGGGGCAGCGGGCCGCCGTTCAATTCCTCAAGCAATTCCCACGCCTTCGGCCCCTCGACCTGAAAGCGGTAGAACTCCCGCGTCTTGGCCTTGTTCAGGGTCCACATCGGGTCATTCTGGGTGGTCACATCGTATTTCAGCGCCTGCGCGTTGTATTCCACCCAGTCGGTCGTCGCCGGGTTGCCGACCACGAGGAAATCGTCCTCGGCCATGCGATACAGGATCGCATCGCCGATCAGGAACCCTTCGGGCGAGGCGCAGACGAGTTGCTTGGCCGCCCCCACCTCGAAATTCCTGAACGAATTGACCGACAGATACTGCGTGAACGCCAGCGCATCCGGGCCGCGCACATGCAGCGACATCATGTGATAGCTCTGGTCATGCACGGCAATCGTATTGCGCCAGGCCCATTGTTCGTCGCGCCAGGTGGTGCATTCCGGTCGCACGCCTTCGCCCGGCATCATCTGCGAATAGACGGTCAGCGCGGCCTTGGGGGCATTGCGAAACAGATGGTCGGTGATGCTGGGGACCGTGGCCATCAGATCGGAAAGGGAATGCGGGGCGGGCATGAAGCCTCCAAAGCGTTGTCATGTCAACTAAAGACACTCAATCCCGAATACGTTGCCATGTCAACGGTCATTGTGCCCCTTTGCCTTGCGCCGTGGTGCCTGTAGAACCGCCTCATGCAGACCGAAGTCCCCGCCCCCAACCTGCCCCTGATCGACCGCGACGGCCATCGCGTGCTCGATCTGGACAATTACATCCCGTTCCTTCTGTCTGCGATTGGCAACAAGTGGAGCCGCAGTTCCTCGGGCCTGTATCTGAAGGAATTCGATGTCGGCGTGACCGAATGGCGCATCATCGCCATGCTGGCCATCGAACCGCGCATCACTGCCTATCGCATCTGTCAGGTGATCGGGCTGGACAAGGCGGCGACCTCGCGCGCGCTCAAGGCGATGGAGGGGCGCGGGTTGGTGCGCAGTTGGCAGGAAGACCCCGGCAATCATCGCAAGCTGGTGGAACTGACGGCTGAAGGCTGGTCCATGCACGACCGCATCATCGCCGTCGCGCACCGGCGCGAGGCCTTGATGCTGTCCGACCTCAACCGCGATGAAGTGGCGGTGCTGGCCGGCCTGCTGCGACGTATTCACCGGCGCATTCCAGACCTGTTGGCCATCGACTCGGAAGATTTCTGATCCGTCACATCGTCGAGGGCAGGAACAGCACCAGACCAGGGAACACCACCAGCAGGATCAACCGCAGGATATCCGTGGCGATGAACGGCAGCACGCCGCGAAAGATCGTCGTCAGCGACACATCACGCGCGATGGTGTTGATAACGAACACATTGATCCCCACCGGCGGGGTAATCATGCCCAACTCGGCCACCATGACGATGATGATGCCGAACCAGACCGCGTCAAAGCCCAGATGCATGACCACCGGAAAGACGATGGGCACCATGAGCAGGATCATCGCCATCGTATCGAGGATGCAGCCCGCGATGACAAAGGCGATCAGGATCAGCGCCAGCGTGCCGTGCGCCGACAGGTCCAGATCGACCAGCCATTGTGTCAGTTTCTGCGGGCTGCGGGTGATGGCGAGAAAATACCCAAACAGCACGGCGCCGATCAGCACGGTAAACACGCTGACCGAGGTGCGCAGCGACTCCACCAGACAATGCCGGATCATGCGGGCTGACAATTGCCCCCGCGCCACACCGATCAGCAGCGTGGTCAACGCGCCGAGAGCCGAGGCCTCGGTCGGAGTGGCGACGCCAAAGTAAATTGCGCCGATCACCGCGATGAACAACAGCGCGACGGCCCAGACGCCAGACAGCGCCACCATCGCGTCACGCAGGACAAAGGGCGCGCCGGGCGGCAGGCCCTTGCGGTGGGCGATCAGCACGGTGGCCATATACATGACCACGGCCAAGAGGCCCGGAATAATCCCGGCGATGAACAACTGCGACACATCGGTCTCGGTGATATAGGCATAAATCACCATGACCACCGAGGGCGGAATCATGATGCCCAGCGTCCCCCCGGCAGCGATCACTCCGGTGGCGGTGTCGTCGCGGTAACCCAGCCGCCGCATTTCAGGCAGGGCGATGCGCGTCATCGTCGCAGCGGTTGCCACCGAACTGCCGCAGATCGCCGCGAACCCCGCGCAGGCGGCAATCGTCGACATCGCCACTCCGCCCTTTAGCGCGCCGAACCAGGCGTTGGCGGCGCGGAACATCTCGCGGCTCATGCCCGAATTGGTGGCGAAAGATCCCATCAGGATGAAGAACACCACCAGCGACAGGTGGAAATCGGTCAGCACCCGGATGGGCGAGGTCGCCAGCAGGTTCAGCGCCGGGGTCCAACCCCGGATCGCCGCATAGCCGCCGACACCAACCAGCCCCAGCGCCACGCCAATCGGCACGCGCAGCAGCAACATGGAGAACAGGGTGACAAAGCCGCCGATCGCGACCAGATCAGCGTAGGCCACGGCTTGCCTCGTCCAGTTCAAAGCCATCGGCGGACATGACGCGCTCGCGCCCTGTCGTGATGCCCACCAGCTTGACGCCGATGGTGACAAGGCTGACTGCGATGCCCGCCCAGATCAGCCCCAGAAACGGCCAGATCGGCAGGCGCAGGTCAAACGTCGTCTCGCCCGACACCAGCGCGCTGTGAACCCGGCCGAACATCTTCCAGGTCAGCAGCGCCGCCAGCAACCACAACAGGCCCCAGGCAAAGGCATCGATGGCGCGGCGCAGGCGCGGACCGGCGGTCTCGGCCAGCAGATCGACCTGAATATGCCCGCCGCGCAACCCGATGACGGCAAAGCCCCAGGCGAGACAGGCGCCCAGAAACAGCCGTGAGAGGTCAAAACTGTCGGGCACCGGCCAAGCCAGCAGGTAGCGGCCCAAAGTCGAGGCCACGACGAGCACCGTCACCGCGCCCAGAAGGACTCCGGCGATGGTTTCGACGCTGCGGCAGAACAGATCAAGCGCGCGGTTCATGGGGTTCGTCCGGGCAAGGGAAACGGCGGGCACTCGGGGCGCCCGCCGCAAAGGGTCACTCGGCCCCGCCGCCAACAGCGGCCAGACGCGCCACCAGATCGGCCAGTGCCGCCTGCGGATCGGCGACACCAGCCGCCGCCGCGTTCACCGCCCATTCGGCGCGCATCGTGTCCGACAGGGCGCGCCACTCTGCCATCTCGGTCTCGGTCGGCACATACATCACATGCCCCGGCATCGCTGCGATGGTCGCGCGCGAGCCCGATTCCTGCTCGGCCCAGGGCGTCGCGATCTGCTGCGACCATTCCGGCGTGCAATGCGCGTCGATCACGGCGCGGTTTTCGTCCGACAGCCCGTTATAGGTGGTCAGGTTGATCGCATACACGAAGGCCACCGAATAGAGCGGCATGTCCAGATGTTGCGTGACGATATCGGCCACGTTGAACAGGATCAGGCTGTTCCACGGACCCGAGGTGACATCCGCCCCGCCCGAGGACAGGATCGCGCGCATCTCCGGCACCGGCACCTGCACCGGGCTGCCGCCCATCATGCCGATCAGGCGGGCGATTGTGCCCTGCGGCGGGCGCACGTTGTCACCGGCGTAATCGGCGGGCGAGCCCATCGGGCCCGAGGTGCCGTGGAACGTGCCCGGATCGTGCAGATGCACCATGCAGACATGCACATCGGGCATCTCTTGTGCGGCGTATTGCAGATACCATTCATGCAGCGCACGGCTGGCAGTGGTGGCGTTCGACATCATGAACGGCAGTTCCGCCGCCGCGATGATGGGAAAACGGCCGGCCTGATAGCCGGGGTTCACAAAGCCGATATCCACGACGCCGTCGCGCGCCATGTCGTAATGGTCCGGCGCCGAGCCGAGTTGCTGCGCCGGGAAAATTTCCACCGCGATGCGGCCATTGCTGGCGGCGGCGATGCTTTCGGCCCACTGCGTCATCCCGTTGGTGTGCAGCATGTGCACCGGCGGCACCCAATGCGACAGCGCCAGCGTCACCTCTTGCGCATGGGCCCCGGTTGCCGAAAGTCCGATGGCGGTCGCAACCGCCCAAGTTCTGGCCGTCATGGTCACTCCTCCCGTTTGCCGGACCGGCGCGCTGCGCCCCGGCCCTTTGCCTCTGCGCTCAGCCAAGCTGGCGCAAATTCTCGATCACCTGATCCATCAGCCGGCGCAGGGTCTGCACCTCTCCGGCGCTGAGGCCCTGCAAGGTGCGCTCCTCGATTGACTGCGCCTGAGCGGTCAGATCGGCCACCACGGCCTGCCCGTGCGCGGTGGGCCAGACGGCATTCGCCCGCCGGTCACCTGCCACAGCGCGGCGCTCCAGAATGCCCGCCTCCTCCATCTTGTCGAGGATCGGCACCAGACTGGAGCGTTGCAGGCCCACGGCCTCGGCCAAGCGGTGCTGCGGCTGGCCCGGATTGGCGCAGATGATCGACAGCAGGCCCAGATACCGCGCCGCGCCGCCGTGATCTGGAACGCGGGCTTCAAAGGACTTGTAGGCCAGGATCTGCGCCATCCGCAGGCGGAAGTTGATGCTGGGCGCAAGGCCGTCCTGCAGCGACAGCGGGGCGTCCAGGTCATCCGTCAGGGCGATGGCGGGCTGCATTGGTGGTCCTCGCACTGGTTCCAGATGTATTGATTGATGTCGAACAATTCGATATCACCTCGTTTGACACCTGTCCAGCCCTGCCAAAGGAGCCGCCCATGCCCCCTGCCCTCTGGCCCGCCGACCGCAACGGCCCCGCCTTGTGGGAGATCACGCTGGGCGATCTGCTGGACCGACAGGCAGCGGCATTTCCGGATCACCCCGCCGTCACTGTCGATGACCGCATCGATGACCGGCTGACCACCTGGACCTATGCGCAACTGCGCGCGCAGGCGGACCAACTGGCGCGCGGGCTGATCGGCTGGGGTGTCGCGGCGGGTGACAGGGTGGCGGTCATGGCTGCCAATTGCGCCGAATGGGTGCTGCTGGAATACGCGCTGGCCAAGGTCGGCGCGGTGCTGGTCACGGTGAACCCGGCGTTGCGGCGCTCGGAACTCGCCTATGTGCTGACGCAGGGGCGGGTGAGCGGACTGTTCGCCGTCTCCGGCTTTCGCGGCAGCGACATAGCAGGCGATCTGGCCGCGCTGCGGCCGGATTTGCCGCTGCTGACGCGTGTTTGCCGGATCGGCGGCGGCGGGCTGGATGGCCTGCCGTTCGACGATCTGATGGGGATAGGGGATACCACACCCAACACCCTCCGCGCCGCCCGTCAGGCCGCCGTGAACCCGCGCGACGTGGCGCAGATCCAGTATACCAGCGGCACCACGGGCAAGCCAAAGGGCGCCATGCTGCGCCACTTCGGCACCGTCAACAACGCGCGGCTGATGGCGGACAGGGGCGGCTATGGCCCCGGAGACGTGATGCTGTCGGCGATGCCGCTGTTCCATACGGCAGGCTGCGTGTGCAACGTCATGGCCATGGCGGCCTGCGGCGGGCATCTGGTGACGATGGACGCCTTCGATCCCGCGCGGATGCTGCACCTCTGGGCGCAGTTTCGCCCCACCCTCATCAACGCTGTGCCCACGATGATGGTGCGGATGCTGGAACACCCCGACTGGCCTGCCGCCCCCCGCGCTTTGCGCCGGATCGTCACCGGCGGCACCAGCATTCCACCCAGCCTGATGCTGTCCTTGCGCGAGGCGACAGGGGGTGAGCCCCTCATCATCATGGGCATGACCGAATGCAGCCCGATCATCACCCAGACTCGCGACTCCGACCCTCTGGAGGTCCGCGTCGGCGCCGCTGGCACCCCCCTGCCCCACACCGAACTGCGCATCACCGACCCTGAGACGGGTCGCACGCGCGATTTCGGCGAAGCGGGGGAATTGTGCATCCGGGGCTATCTGACGATGGCGGGATACTTCGACATGCTCGAGAAAACCGCCGAAACCATTGACGCCGATGGCTGGCTGCATTCCGGCGATCTGGCGGTGCTGGAGGAAACCGGCCATCTGCGGATTGTCGGGCGGCTGAAGGACATGATCATCCGCGGCGGCGAGAACGTTTATCCGGTGGAGATCGAGGATTGCCTGCTGGCCCACCCCGCCGTCAGTCAGGCGCAGGTGGTGGGCGTGCCCGACCCCGATCTGGGCGAGGAAAGCTGCGCTTTTGTCGTACTGCGCGGTGACACGACGCCCGAGGCGCTGCAAGCCCATTGTAGGGCACACATGGCCCGGCACAAGATGCCGAAATATGTGCAGGTTCTTGCGGAGTTGCCGATGACCGCCAATGGAAAGATCCAGAAATTCGCCCTGCGCCAGCAGGCGGCGGCGGCCATCGCGGACGGCTCTTTGCGCCCGGTGCGGGGATGAGCGCGCCCTTGCTGATCGACCGTCAGGGCGCCGTGGCGATCCTGACCCTGAACCGGCCCGAGGCGCGCAATGCACTGAGCCCCGAGCTGACCTGCCGTCTGGCCGACGCCATCGACGAGGCCGCCGCCGATCCCGGCATCCGCGCGGTGATCCTGACCGGGGCGGGCGACAAGGCCTTCTGTTCCGGCGGCGATCTGGCGCTGGCGCTGCCGTTGCTGTCCGGGGCCCGGCAGCCACAGACCGACTGGGACCGCCGTTTCCTCGCCGATCGGGGCATCGACACCCGCATCGCCTTTCGCGGGTTCGAGATGAACAAGCCGGTGATTGCGGCGGTGAACGGCGCCTGCATGGCGGGCGGGATGGAGGTGCTTCTGGGCACCGACATCCGCCTCGCCGTGCCCGAGGCGCGTTTCGCCCTGCCCGAGGCGGCGCGCGGCGTGATCCCCTTTGCTGGGGCGCTGGTGCGACTGCCACGCCAGATCCCCTATGCCCTGGCGATGGAGATGCTGTTGACCGGCGGTGCCATCGACGCACAAACCGCCCTGCGCGCGGGCCTCATCAGCCGCATCGTGGACCCTGCCGGCCTGTTGGAGGCCGCGCTGGAGATCGCCCACCGCATCGCCGCCAACGCCCCCGTCGCCGTTCAGCAGATCAAGCGCACCGTCACGGCGGCCAGCGGCTTGACGCTGGATCAGGGCTATGCGCTGGAGGATACGGCCAAGGCCGTGGTCATGGCGACCGAGGACGCCCGCGAAGGGCCGCGCGCCTTTATGCAGAAACGCGCGCCGGTGTATAAGGGGGTCTGAATGCTGGACGGCAAGGTTCTGGTCATCACCGGCGCGGGGCTGGGCATCGGCCGGGCGACCGCGCTGGCCGCTGCTCGGGCGGGGGCGCGGGTGGTGGTGAACGACGTGGATGCCAGCGCGGCCGAAGCCGTGGCGCAGGCAATCCGCGAGGCCGGCGGGCAAGCCGCCGTGCAGGTCGCCGCCATCGGCACAGACGGTGCTGCCGAGGCCTGCGTTGACTGCGCAATCAGTGCATTTGGTCGGCTGGATGCGTTCTTTGCCAATGCCGGCGTTCTGCGCGATTCGGTGCTGTGGAAAACCGAAGATGCTGCGTTTGATCTGGTCATTGCCACCCATCTCAAAGGCACTTTCCAATGCGGTCGCGCCGCCGCACGGCAGTTTCGCGCGCAGGGCGGCGGCGGGGCGCTGATCCTCGCAGGTTCGCCCGCCGGGCAGATGGGCAATTTCGGCCAGAGCGCCTATGCCGCCGCCAAGGCCGGGATCGTCGGCATGATGAAAACCTGGGCGCTGGAACTGGCGCGCGACGGGGTGTCGGTCAACGCCCTTATCCCCACAGCCCTGACCCGCATGACCGCCACCATCCCGGCGCTGGCCGAGGTCCATGCGGCACTCGAGCGCGGCGAGGGCATCAACGCCGACCTGCGCATCGAGGGCATTGGCACGCCCGAGGATGTGGCGCCGCTGGTGGTGTTCCTCGCCTCGGATGCCGGTCGTGCAATCAGTGGCCAGTGTCTGGGGCTGGGCGGCGACCGGCTGGCACTCTGGGCGCATCCGAGCGAAGCACAGGTTCATCAATCCCCCGGCGGCTGGAGCGCCGAAGCCATCTCGGCGGCCCTGCACGATGCGCCGCGTCAGGCCATCGGCATCCCTCCCCGCCTGCCGTAAACCCTGCGCCGACCCGGTTCAGCCGAGGTGGAGCGCCAGAAAGGCATCGGTGCGCTGATGCGCCAGCATCGCGGAGTCGGGCGCGTAGGACGGGCGCGCGTCATTGGCAAAGGCATGGCCAGTCGGATACATCTGCATCTCGAACCACGGCAGCGCCGCTCGGGCGGCGGCCAACACATCGGCTGGTGTGTGGTCGTCGTTCAGGCCGAAGTGGCCCAGAACCGGCGCGCGCAGTGGCGTGTCCAGATAGGTCTGCAACCGCGTGCCATAAAACGACACAGCGCAGGCGATATCCAGCACCTGCGCCGCGCGCACCGCCAGCCCGCCGCCCCAGCAGAACCCCATCACCGCCACCTTGCCCCCCAACGCGGCCACGGCGGCGGCGGTGTCCAGCATCGCCGCATCGACCGAGGCCGCCAGCATCAGGTCACGGCCCACCGGCGCCTGATCGAAGGGGATCACCGCACCCCGGCGCTGACGGTCGAACAGCGCCGGGATCGCCACCTCCAGCCCCTGCGCGCCATAGCGGCGGGCGACGCCCTGCAACTGCTCGGTCACGCCGAAGATCTCTTGCAAGATCACCAGACCGCCCCGCCGGGGCCCGTCGGGCGGCTGCATCCAGCAATCAAGACGGTGGCCATCGCTGGCGGTCAGGGTCTGGAACATGACGGATCCTTTGGTGTTGTGCGGCGCCAGGCCCATCTGTCCAAAGATCGCGGGCAGGCGCAACTGCCTTTGGCGCCCCGGTCCATCACGCGCCCCCTCAGCCCGGCAGGGCGAGGCGCAGCGCAACAGCTGCCAGCAGGATCAGGATGACCCGGTCAAAGGCGACGGCGGGCAGATGGCGAGCCAGAACCTCGCCCAGCGGCATGGTCGACAAGATCACCGCCAGCGCGCCCGCGCTGAGCGCGAGGCCGTTCGGCGTCAGCAAGCCGTGCAGCGCAAGCGCGCCAATCTGCGAGGCGGTCGAGGCGACAAAGAACAAGGATACCGTGGCCACGAAAACCGGCCTTGGCAGCCGACAGGCATTGAGGAATGTCAGCGACAGCGGCGCACTGATCCCCGTGGCGCCCTGCAAGGTGCCCGCCGTCACACCCACGGCAATCGCCAGCCGCCGCGCCAGAGGGTTGGGTAACACCCAACCCGGCCGCGCCAACCGGAACCCGATATACAGCACCAGCAGCGCCGCCACGGTCAGCATCAGCGCGCGACCAGGCACCCGGACCAGCAGCGTGGTGCCCAGAACCGCGCCCACTAGTCCCGCCAGCGCCAGCCGCCCGGCAAAGCCCGAGGCAGGCAGATGCGCGCGGTAGCGCCAGACCTGCCAGGCGTTGGCCAGCAGGCTGGGCAACACCATCACCACCACCGCCGTCGGCACGTCGTATGCCAGCGCGATCACTGGCACAGCGATCACCGGAAATCCCGCGCCAGTCGCCCCTTTGAGCACCCCGCCAAAGGCCAGCGCGGCCACAGCGGCCAGCAGCGGGGGCCAGTTGACCGCGATGGGCAGCGCGTCAATGAGCATCCGACACCGCCACCCGCACATCCAGCAGCGCCGCGCGCCCTTCGTCCCGGATCACCGCCAGCGCGCGAGCCAGTGCCTGTGGCAGGGCCTCGGCAGTTTCCACCCTCTCGGCATGCGCACGACTGGCGCGGGCGACGCTGGCGAAATCGGGCACCGGGGCAAGGCCGGTCAGCGGCATCTCGTTGGCCCGCGCGGCCGCGCCATCGGGATAGGCCAGCACGACCGAGCGGCGCACCGCGTTCCACATCGCGTTGTTCTTGACCACGATCAGCACCGGCAGGCGCAGGGCCTCGGCGATCTGGTGGCAGGCGACGGGGTTGGCGAAGATATAGCTGCCGTCCCCCATCGCGGCGATGGTCAGCTTGCCGGGTCGCGCCAGTTGCGCGCCCAGCGCGGCGGGCAGGGCCCAGCCCAGCCCGCCGGAATGCGGGTTTGAAAACAGCCGGTTGGGCCCTTTCAGCCGCATCGCGCCGGGCACAAGCCCGAGTTCGGAAAAGATCACCGCGTCGTCGTCCATCACCTCACTCAGGCAATGGCTCAGCCATTCCGCGCCCATCGGATCGCTGTTGCGGGCACTGTCGATCAGGCGCTGGCGGGTGGTGGCGCGCGTGGCGGATCGGCGGGCCAGATCGGCGTGACGCTCGGCCAGAACCGACGGTTCCGTGACCAAGGCCGCGCTGATCGCCGCCACCGTCGCCGCCGGATCGCCGGTAATCGACAGCGCGCTGCGATAGCCGCGCATCGGCAGGCGCGAGAAGGCCGGGTCTGGGCCGATATGGATCACCGGCACATCGGGCGCGGGCGATTGCGTCGCCTCGATCCAGGGAACCGGGCTGTCCACCACGACAATCGCATCCGCCTCGCGCGCCAAAGTGGGTGCCGAACCCAGACTTGCCAGATCATCGGTGGCCAGCACATTGCGGATCACAAAGGGCTCGACCGTGCCGATGCCGTGTCGCGCGCCCAGATCGGACAGGGCGCGGGCCACCGCGCCGCCGATATCGCCACGCTGACAGATAACCAGCGGGCGGCGCGCGGCGGACAGGATCGCCACGGCCTGCGCCAGCGCAACGGGATCGGGCGCCGCAGGGCTGGCCGCGGGCCGGGGGGTCAGGTCGGCAGGCGCGCCCGGTTCGATGGCCGCACCCAGCGGTTCGCGTGGCAGGCTCAGATAGGCCGGGCCGCGCGGTTCGGTCATCGCCAGCGCCACCGCGCGCGCAACCATCGCGCCACCCTGCTCGGGATAGCGCATCTCGTATTCGAACTTGACCGACTCGCGCACCAGGGCGGTCTGGTCGAACATCTCTTGCCCATACTGGATCGGCGTCAGCCGCCGCCCGGCGCGACCGGTTTCCGTCAGAGGCGTGCGGCCGGACATCACCACCATCGGCACCATGTCGGACGCCGCGTTGATGACCCCCATCACCGCATTCGCCAGCCCGACATTGACATGCACCATCACCGCCTGCGGCTGGCCGCTCACCAGATAGAACCCGTGCGCCATGGCCACGGCGGCGGTTTCGTGGGGGACCGTCACGGGCGTAGGCATGCTGTCAGCGGAAAGCGCCGCCAACGCCTCGATCACCGGGGGAAAGTCGGTCCCGGCGTTGGCAAAAAGCCAGTCAATGCCATTCACCTTAAGCGCCATCAGTACGGCTTCGGCCCCGGTCCGCGGTGCGGCCGGCGAGAGTTCTGCGGTCATGTCGATCCTCCGACGCCGGGCAGATTCCTCCGGCGCGGCGTCAAATTGTGCTTGAAATGTATCTTTTACAAGTTCAATCTGCATCGAAATCTCATCTAATGAGATTTTTGCTGCCCGGGAGGGGCGCACCACAGGGAGGAAGTCCATGACCAAAGTAATGACGATGGCGGCAGCCATCGCCGGGTTTGTCGCCGTCTCCGGCGCGGCCTCGGCCCAGTCGGTGGGGATCGCCACGTCGAACCCCGGATCGCTGTTCCACAACATCGGCACTGCGGTGGCCAACGCGGCCAACGCCGCCGGGCTGAACACCACGATCACCCCGGCCACCAGCCCCAACCAGTTTATCCCGCTGCTGAACGCCGGGGGCATCGAGTTCGGCATCGCCAACCTGCAAGAGGTCAACTATGCGCTGACCGGCGAAAGCTGGTGGGAGGGGCGCCCGAACGAGAACCTGCGCATCGTCGCCTTCCTGCAGCCCTTGGTCGAGGCGGTCTTTGTGCGGGCCGACAGCGGCATCACCACGCTGGAGCAGCTTCGCGGCCAGCCGATGGCTGATGGCTATACCGCGCAGAACACCATCCTGCCGCAGCTCGACGCCTTCTATTCGACCGCCGGAATGACCCGCGCGGACATGGTGCCGGTCAATGTGGCCTCGGTTACGGCGGGTGCGGATGCCTTCATGGCGGGCGATGCGGTGGGCTTCATCTTTGCCCATGGCGCAGGCAAGGTGCGCGAAGCGGACGCTGCCGTCGGCGGATTGCGGGCTCTCGGCGTCGCCGACACCAGCGATGCCGCGCTTGAGGCAGCACGCAGCCATTGGCCGACCGCCTATTTCACCACGCTGCCCGCGGGTGCCGCGCCCGGCGTGCTGGAGGATACGGTCTATATCGCCTTTCCGCAGGTGGTCTTTGCCCACGCGGGCGTGCCCGATGACGTGGTGTATCAACTGGTCCGCGCCATGCACGAGCGTTCGGACGTGATGGTCCAGACCTTCCCGCCGATGGCCGCCTTCCGCCCGGCCGAGATGCGCGGTGATCCCGGTGTGTCGCAGTTCCACCCCGGTGCGCTGCGCTTCTTCGAAGAAGCCGGCCTGAACTGAGGCATATCCGATGGCGACCATGGACTCCGGCAAGCCGATGATCGGCCTTGCGCCCGGCCTCTGGCGGCCCGTTGCCGATACTCTGGCAGCGTTGATGACGCTGACAGCCGTGGGCTGGGCGCTGTCCTTGCAGCGGCAGATCGGGCTGGGCCTGTATCCTGAGCAGTTCTTTGCCGGGATGCTGATGTTCGTGCTGCCCATCGCCTTTCTGACCCTGCCCGCGCGTCGCGGTGCAGTGCGCGAGGTGGTGCCGCTGCATGACGTGGTGCTGGCCGCGCTGTCCATGGTCGCCATCGGATACATCGCCGTCCGTTATCCGGACCTGGTGCTGCTGATCTTCTCGCGCCCGCCTGAGGTCTGGGTGCCCGGGCTGGTGGTGCTGGTCCTGATGCTGGAGGCCCTGCGCCGCGCTACCGGCTGGGCGCTCGTCATCATCATCGGCGTGTTCCTTCTGTATGGCCTGTTCGGCAACCTGATGCCCGGCCGCCTGCAAGGCCGCGCGCAGGGCTGGGAGATGCTGACGGGCTATGTCGCCCTCGATTCCAACGGCATTCTGGGTCTGCCGATGTCGGTGGCGGCGACCGTCGTGGTGTCGTTCATCCTGTTCGGCACGCTGTTGAACCTGACCGGCGGATCGGGGTTCTTTACCGATGCCGCGATGATCGTCATGGGGCGATTCCGGGGTGGCGCGATGAAGATCGCGGTGCTGGCCTCAGGCCTGTTCGGGGCGATTTCCGGCTCGGCCGTGGCAAATGTGGTAGGGACCGGGGTTGTCACCATCCCGATGATCAAGCGTGACGGCTATCCCGCGCACAAGGCCGCCGCGATCGAGGCCGTCGCCTCGACCGGCGGGCAACTGATGCCGCCGGTGATGGGGGCTGCGGCCTTCCTGATGGCCGAGTTCCTGAGCATCCCCTATTCCGACGTGGTGCTGGCGGCGCTGGTTCCAGCGATCTTGTATTACGTCGCGCTGTTCATTCAGGCCGATCTCGAGGCCGCGAGGCTGGGCATCAAGGCCATCCCGAAAAGCGAGATTCCCCCCGGCAGGGCTGTGCTGAGCGGGCTACACTTCCTGCTGGCTTTTGCGGTGCTGATTTACCTCTTGTTCTGGCAGGGCTATCAGGCCGAGCGCGCGGCGCTGTGGGCGGCACTGGTTCTGATGATCACCGCGCTGGCAATCGGGTATCGCGGGCAACGCCCCGGCATTCGACGGCTGTTCGGCGCGTTGGCGCAAACCGGGCATGGCGTGGTGGAGATCCTGCTGATTTCCGCCGCCTCTGGTGTGGTGATCGCGGTCTTGAACATCAGCGGCCTCAGTTTCAACCTGACCTATCTTCTGGTGCAGGTCGGCGGCGGCAGCGTGATCCTGCTGCTGGCGCTGTCGGCGGTGGTCTGCATCATCCTGGGCATGGGTCTGCCGACGCTGGGGGTCTATGTGCTGCTCGCCGCACTGGTGGCACCGGCGTTGGTGCAACTGGGGATCGAGCCCATCGCGGCGCATCTGTACGTCCTCTATTTCGGGATGATGTCGATGATCACCCCGCCCATCGCCATGGCCGCCTTTGCCGCCGCCTCGATCGCGCGGGCGCCGTCGATGGCGACGGGCTGGGCGGCGATGCGGTTCGGCTGGTCGGCCTATGTCGTGCCGTTCCTGTTCGTCTTTTCCCCTTCACTGCTGCTGATCGGTGCGCCGGGCGAGGTCGCGCTGGCCGTCGTGACAGCCGTGATGGGTGTCTGGCTGGTGTCGGCTGCATTGGCGGGGTATTTCGCGCAGCGTCTGTCGATGGCGATGCGGGTGATGTTCGCGCTGACCGGGCTGATGGCGATGATGCCTGCCAGCCTGTTCCCCGGCGCGCTGCTGACCGATATCGCCGGTGTTGCCGGGGGGATTGTATTGATGCTGCTCGATGTTCGCCGCGCCCGCTCTGCCCGCGAGGCCACGCCATGACCACCGGAACCGGCAGCGCCGAGCGTATTCTGGGCATTCTGGAACTGTTCAGCGAGGATCGGCTGGAATGGACGGCCGAAGAGATGATAGCCACCCTCGGCTATTCCCGCCCGACGCTGTATCGCTATGTCAAGTCGCTGAAGGAGCTGGGTTTTCTGGCGCAGAACGGGTCGCACGGCTGGACATTGGGGCCGCGCGTGGTCGAGATGGATTTCCTCATGCGCAAATCCGACGCGCTGCTGTGTCAGGGGCAGGGCCTGCTGCGCGATCTGGCGGCGCTGCATCCCTGCACCGCGCTGCTGGTGCGCTGGTATGGCAACAAACTGCTCTGCGTGGCCTCCGAGGTCTCCACCCCCAACCCGCGCTCCAGCTATCCGCGCGGGCGACCGATGCCCTTGGCGCGCGGGGCGATCTCGCGGGCGATTCTGGCGCATCTGCCGAAAAAGCAGATGCTGGAGAAAATCGTCGAGAACTTCGACGAAATGCGCGGGCTGGGGCTGGGCGAGACCTATGAGCAGATCGCCGACACCTTGCGCGGGATGCGAAAGGGCGCGCTGATCGCCCGGGGCGAGGTGACCGAAGGCGTCGTCGGCGTCGCCGCGCCGGTGTTCGACGCCAGCCGCGCGCCGGTGGCGGTGCTGTGCATGACCATCAACCGCGAAACTCTCGACGACCTGACCTTGGCGCGTTTGGCGCAATCCGTGCAGGACGCCGCCCGCCGCCTGACCGAAACCCTGACCGAGAAACGCACCGACGAGCCGGTGGCCAGCTGAAGAGGCACCCATGAAAAAGATCGACGTCTTCAACCACATCTGGCCCAAAGCCTATCACGACCTGCTGATCGACCATGTCGGGGCCACCACCGACATCACCCGCCGGTCCGAGGCCGTGCCGATGATGACCAACCTCGACCGCCGGTTTGAAGTGATGGACATGTTCGGCGAGGACTATTGCCAGATCCTGTCGCTGGCCTCGCCCCCGTTCGAAAAATTCGCCGATCCGGTGAAATCGCTGGAGTTCGCGCAGGTCGGCGCAGAGGGGATGGCGGAACTGTGCCTCAAATACCCCGACCGCTTTCCCGGCTTCATCGGCACTGCCGTTCTGAACAACCCGGAGGCCGCCGTCGAGGATGCCCGCCGCACGCTGGCCATGGGCGCCTGCGGGATACAGATTTTCACCAACGTTCAGGGAAAACCGCTGGACAGCCCCGAATTCGAACCCTTCTTCGAGTTCATGGCGCACAGCGGCAAGGCCTTGTGGCTGCACCCGGCGCGCGGCCAGAATTTCCCCGATTACCTGACCGAGAGCCGCTCGGAATATGAAATCTGGTGGACCTTTGGCTGGCCCTATGAAACCTCGGCCGCGATGGCGCGGATGGTGTTTTCGGGACTGTTTGACCGCTATCCAGGTCTGAACGTCATCACCCACCATGCCGGCGGCATGATCCCCTTCTTCGAAGGGCGCGTCGGCCCCGGCTGGGACCAGATGGGCGCGCGCACCACCGACCGCGATCTGGCCGCTGTGCGCAAGGGACTGAAGCGCCCGCATCTGGAGTATTTCAAGGACTTCTATGCCGATACCGCGTCTTTCGGGTCCGAACGCGCGATTGCACATGCCATCGAGTTCTTTGGCGAAGACCGGGTGATGTTCGCCTCGGACGCGCCCTTCGATCCTGAACAGGGGCCGATGTATATCCGCGAAACCCTGCGCATTCTGGACCGGATGGAGATGCCCGAGGCGACGCGCAAGAAGGTCTATCAGGACAATGCGGTGAAGTTGCTGGGGCTGACGCTGTGAGCGCCGCGCGGCATTGGATCGGCGGTCAGTGGATCGCCGACGGGGCGCTGTTCGACAGTGTGAACCCCGCCGATGACGCGGTGCTGGGGCAGGCGCATGTCGGATCGGCCGCGTTGCTGGCGCAGGCTGCGGCCGAGGCGCGACGGGTGTTCTTTGGCACGACCTGGTCACAGGCCCCGCGCCTGCGCGCGCAGGTGCTGTTCGAATTCGCCGACCGGATGGAGGCGCAGAAAGTCGCACTGGCCGATCTCATCGTCGCCGAAAACGGCAAGCTGCGCGCCGAGGCAATGGGCGAGGTGATGGGCTCCATTTCCGAGACGCGCTATTATGCGGGCCTCGCGCGGACCATTCGTGGCACCATGCAAGAGATGATGCCGGGGCAATTGTCGCTGTTCCACCGCGAGGCGGCGGGGGTGGCGGCGATCATCGTGCCTTGGAACGCGCCGGTGACGCTGCTGATCCGCTCTCTGACCCCGGCCTTGGCGGCGGGATGCACCTGTGTCTTGAAGCCGGCAGCACAAACGCCGCTTGTGCATGCGCTGGTGCTGGAATGTCTGGCGGCCTGCCCGTCCTTGCCGCCCGGTGTGGTCAATTCGGTGAACGAGAATGGTGTCGAGGTCGGCAAGGCCATGGTCGCCTCGCCCGATATCGACGTGATCTCGTTCACCGGCTCGTCCGCGACCGGCAAGGCCATCATGGCGGGCGCGGCGCCGACGCTGAAGAAGGTGGGACTGGAACTGGGAGGCAAGGCCCCGGCGGTGATCTGCGTCGATGCCGATCTGGACCAGGTGGTGCGCGAACTGGTGCCCGGTGCGCTGATGATGGCCGGGCAGATCTGCGTCGCCGCCGCGCGGTTTCTCGTCGATGCCCGCATCGCGCGCGATTTCGAGGCGCGCATCACCGCCGCCTTTGCCGCCGTGCGGGTTGGACCCGGCGCCGATCCCGCCAGCCAGATGGGCAGCCTGATCGACCGCGTGAACCTCAAGCGCATCGAGGGGCTGATCGAACAGGCGGCAGATGAGGGCGAGGTGATCCTGCGCGGCGCGGCGCTCAACCGGGGCGCCTTTTTGACGCCGACGTTGTTTCGCATCTCGGATGTCGCCTCGCCGTTGGTGCAGCAGGAGCTCTTTGGCCCGATCGTGTCGATCGAAACCTTCGACGGCGAGGCCGAGGCGATCCACAAGGCCAACGCCACAGCCTATGGTCTGGCCGCCAGCGTGTTTACCCGCGACGCCCACCGCGCCCTGCGCCTGAGCCGCGCCATCCGCGCCGGCACGGTCTGGATCAACAGCCATCTGCGCCTGCTGGCCGAGGCCGAGACAGGCGGTTACGGCCAGTCCGGTCTGGGCCGTCTGCACGGGCCCGAAGGGCTGAACGACTTTCTGGAAACCAAGCATATCTACATGGAACAAGGGTTGGTCTGACGCATGGGTGAATTTGATGTCATCATCGCGGGCGGCGGGCCGGTCGGCACCGGGCTGGCCATCGAACTGGGTCAGCGCGGGGTCAAGGTGTTAGTGCTCGAACGCCACACAGCGCCCCAGCCGATCCCCAAAGGCCAGAACCTGACCCAGCGCACGATGGAGACGATGCGCGCCTGGGGCTGCGAGGCTGAATTGCGCGCCGCACGCCCTGTTCCTGCCGAGGTGGGCATCGGCGGTATCACCCATTACCGCACCCTTCTGTCGCCCTGGCATTACGACTGGCTGAACCGCGCCAGCGTGAACGCCTATTACGCCACCCCCAACGAACGCCTGCCGCAGTATGAAACCGAGCGGGTGCTGCGCGAGCGTGCGGCGCAGGTGCCGGGTGTCACGATGCGCGCGGGCTGGACGGTCGAAGGCGTGGCCGACCGCGGCGATCATGCCGAGGTGACGGCGGTGCCTGCCGGGGGTCAGCGCGAGGTTCTGCGCGCGCCCTATGTCGTGGGCTGCGATGGCAGCCGCTCGATCGTGCGCGAAACCGGGGGTATCCCGCAGCAGATGTCCGATCACGGACGACTGATGGTGCTGCTGGTGTTCCGCTCGATGGAACTGCATGAGCTGCTCAAACGCTATCCTGGCAAGGCATTCTTCAACGTCCTCAACCCGGCGATGGAGGGGTATTGGCAGTTCTTTGGCCGCGTCGATGTGGGAAGCTGGTTCTTCCACGCCCCGGTGCCGCGCGGGACCACGTCAGACCACGATTTCCGCAGCATGCTGCACGGGGTTGTCGGCCAGCCCTTTGACCTGAAAATCGACCATGTCGGCTTTTGGGATCTGCGGGTGTCGATTGCACAGCGCTATCGTTCCGGCCGGATCTTTGTTGCCGGGGACGCGGCGCACAGCCATCCGCCTTACGGCGGCTACGGCATCAACACCGGCTTTGAGGATGCGCGCAATCTGGGCTGGAAACTGGCCGCCACGCTGCAGGGCTGGGGTGGCGCCGCGCTGCTGGACAGCTACGACACCGAGCGCCGCCCGGTGTTCGAATCCACCGCGCGCGACTTCATCGAGGCCTTCATCGACGCCGACAACCGCTTCTTGCAAACCTACACCCCCGAGGCCGACCGCGAGGCCTTTGAGGCGGCGTGGTATGCCCGCAACATCGGGGGGGCCGAAGTTGCGCAATTTTCGCCGAATTATCAGGGTTCGCCGCTGGTCACCGGACCCGTCGGCCAGCCCAGCGCGCGTGGCGACCACAGCTTTGCCGCCCGCCCCGGTCACCATCTGGCGCCGGTCGTCCTGGCCTCGGGCGGGCAGTCCACCGATCAGTTGAGCGCGGGATTTACCCTGCTGGCCTTTGGCGACGTCTCGGTGGATGGCTTTGTCGAGGCGGCGCAACTGCGCGGCATCCCGCTGCGGCAGGTGCGGGACGCCGGGCCGAACGCCTATGGCGCCGCGCTGGTTCTGGTGCGCCCGGATCACTATGTCGCCTGGGCCGGCGCCGATGCCAGCGCACATGAGGCCGCTGCCATCCTGAGTCGGGCCGTCGGCACCTGAGTGACGCGCCGCTTCGCCCTTGCGTCAGACAGTTCATATGACCTCAATTTTCAGGTCATTTGAACTGCGCTCCGCGTAGAAGAGGCTCCCCGGACAGCCTGTCGCGCGGACCCGTGAGCCCGCTCAGGTCAACGCCGATGCCCCTAAAGGCCCGTGCGCGCAGTATCGACGCCCGGTCGAGACGGCGATTGACGGCGGCTTGCCGCAAATTCTCGCGATTCGTACCTATCTCGACGCACTGCGCGGTGGCACATGAGGCAAATCGAGGTTTCCGATCGCGGCCTGATCCGCCTCTTGCCTGCCACCTATATCAAGCCTCCTGCGCTGCGTGGCCTTTTCGATACCGAGACGCGCGGTGCCGGGTATTGCGCCTGAACTGTGCTGGTCTCGGTCAGCGAAGTGGCTTGGCACAGGACGCGGGAACTGAGGTTAACCGGATGGTTCGAGGACTGTGCCCGTAATCCCGAATTGCTGGCCGATTTCATCAGGGTCTCAGATGACCTTTCCGATGACCCCGGCCATCCGGCACTGACCGCCGATCCGGGGGTCCGCTATCCCTCGGTCCGCGAGCCGGGATCTGGTTTGGAGCGGGACGCCCGACTATTCGATCATCGCGACGGAGTGACCCCGCCACAGCCCCGGCTACATGTTGCCGACCTTGCGGTGATTGGCGATCAGGCGAGGCAGGCCGCGCAAAAAATCCCAGATCGCGATGACCCCGCCATAGAACAACGTCCGCGCCCCGCGATAGGAAAACGGCGGCACCGCCTTGAGTTCGCGCGAGGGGGGCGCCTCGCCGCGCGCGACCATGCCAAGGATCACGTCCATCTCGACCGCATTGTTCCACAGGCTGCGGAACAGGATCGCGCCGTCGGGGGCGATGATGAAAACCGAATTGGGCATCGAGCCATAGGCCTGATGCGCCGCACCGTCGAGGGCGTCTACCAGCACCGGCCGGTTTTCCTCGTGATACCGCGCGCAGGATGTGCGAGCAGCGCCCAGCTTTGCGTCCAGACTGGCGTGCTGCGGCTGACGCTCGCCCGGATGCGCCTCGCGCACATAGAGCAGAACATGGTCCAGTTGCGGATACTTGCGGATCAACGCCTGCATGGGCGGCACACTTTGCGCATACATCGGGCAGGTCATCGAGCCGGTCTCCAGAACCAGCGGCTTGTCCCGCAAGTAATCCGACAGACGCGCCGGCGTGCCGTCGAGCGTGTGCAGGTCGAAATCGAGGAACGTCTGGCCGACCATCAGGCCGGTGTCTTCGGTGAAATCGTATTCCTCAGGGGTGAAGCGGGAATAGCCGTAAGGGCGAGGGGCGGGCATGGTCGGTCCTTTCGGGGTCTGGGGTCACATCCCGCCGGCCAGCAGCCACAGCAGGATCAGGGTCGTCGCGGTCATCAGCAGGCCGCGGTGGTGCAGCAGGGCCAGCGCCGCCAGTCCGTCGCGCACAGTGCCGATGGCGCCGTTCGACTCCGCCCCATCCACCCCGGCGATATCGCGCGACAGCCGCGCGACGATCAGCGCCAGTTGGCCAAAGAACACCGCCGCCAGCCCCAGCGCGCCGGGGGCAAAGCCCGTCTGCACCAGATGCACCCCCATCAGGATCG
>Ga0209573_1001161_pt1 | contig 43048 bp, 32 predicted proteins | sample TNRBio252014_DNA_FD_185870 | JGI IMG/M metagenome (GOLD analysis project Ga0209573, IMG submission 185870) | Wastewater treatment Type I Accumulibacter community from EBPR Bioreactor in Madison, WI, USA - TNR Reactor_6/25/2014_ DNA (SPAdes)... | ecosystem: Engineered > Bioreactor > EBPR >...
TTGCTGACCCACTCGGGTTCGCGCGGGTTCGGCGCTACGGTGGCCGGCTACTACACACGCTTGGCGAAAACGCTTTGCAAATTGCCGAAAGAGGCCGCCGATCTCGCTTATTTGGATTTGGACAGCGAAGCCGGACAGGAATATTGGTTGGCGATGAACTTAGCAGGCGACTACGCATCGGCCTGCCACGAGGTCATCCACCGAAAGCTGACCAAAGCCATTGGCGCTACCGTGCTGGCCAAAGTGGAAAACCACCACAACTTCGCGTGGAAAGAAATCCTGAACGGCGAGGAGTTGATCGTGCACCGCAAAGGCGCTACCCCGGCGGCAGCGGGCGTGATGGGCATCATTCCGGGCAGCATGACGGCGCCGGGATTTTTGGTTCGTGGAAAAGGGGAAACCTCCGCCATCCACTCGGCTTCGCATGGCGCAGGCCGCCAGATGAGCCGTACACAGGCGGTTAAAAACATCACCAAAGCGGACTTGAAAGCCATTTTGCAGGAAAAAGGGGTTTCGCTGATCGGCGCCGGCCTCGATGAAGCGCCTATGGCTTATAAAGATATTCACCAGGTGATGGCGGCGCAGCAAGACTTAGTGACGGTGGTTGCGAAATTTACGCCCAAAATGGTGCGCATGGCGGATGATGGGAGCCGGGAGGATTGAGAGGGTGAGAGGATAAGTGAAAAGGTTAAAGTGGAAAGGTTAAAGTGGAAAGGTTAAAGTGGAAAGGTTAAAGTGGAAAGGTTAAAGTGGAAAGGTTAAAGTGGAAAGGTTAAAGGTTAAAGTAGGAAGTTTGGATAAAATTAATTTACTTTGCAACAAAAAGTACTTTTAAATGAATCCAAGCTTCAAACCACAGGACGACCTGGCGCAAATTCGCACCATCATGGAGCGCTCCACCAAGTTTTTGTCGCTGAGCGCCTTTGCGGCAATCCTGGCGGGGGTGTACGCGCTGGTGGGCGCAGGAATAGCCTGGCGCATCATTTATGGGTCGGATAAAGTGTTGTATTACGACCTGAAGCAGGAATTCATTACGTCCGACACCTTGCCGCTTATCCTCGTGGCAGGCGGAGTCTTCGTGCTGGCGGTTGGCACAGGACTGCTGCTCAGCTACCGCAAGGCACTTGCAGCCGGACAAGCGCTCTGGAATGCGCCTGCGCAGCGGTTGGTTTTCAATTTCATCATTCCGTTTAGTACCGGATCGCTGTTTGTCGTGATCCTGTATTTCAGGGGGTACTATAGCCTGCTGGCCGCTTCTACGCTGCTGTTTTACGGGCTGGCGCTACTCAACGCGGGCAATTTTACCTTCAGCGATATCCGCAAATTGGGCATGGCCGAAATCGTGCTTGGTATCCTGGCGGCCATATTTCCCGGCAAGGGACTGCTGTTTTGGGCGCTCGGATTCGGGGTCATGCACATTGTATACGGCGTGATCATGTACCGGAAATACGAACGCCGATGAAAAACGCTTTTCAGGAACTGAACAAAGCCTTTGAAAGCCGCATCCGCCTCGGCATCATGTCGGCGCTGATGGTGAACGATTTTGTAGATTTCAATACGCTGAAGGAATTGCTGGAACTGACCGACGGCAACTTAGCCAGCCACCTGCGGGCGCTGGAACAGTTGGCCTACGTGCGGGTAGAAAAGAGCTTCCTCGGGCGAAAACCCAATACACGCTATGCCGTGACCCCCGAAGGGCGGGTGGCTTTTGAGCTGCATATCGTCGCCTTAGAAAAGATTATTAAAAGCATGTAATCAAATTTTTTTGCTCAATAACTTTGAAATTCAAAGTACTTTTAAAACAACAATCACAATGGAAAATCAGGAATTCACAGTTTTTAACCGCATCAGCCACTGGCTGAAGACTTCGCTTTTAGTGAAATTGGCCTCTATGGGGTTCATCATTTTGTTGTTGTTGATCCCGAATGTGATGATTCAGGATATGATCCAGGAACGGCAATCGCGACAATCAGAAGCCATTGCCGAGATCAGCCATTCCTGGGGCGGGGCGCAATCGGTAGCCGGGCCGGTGCTGACCATCCCGTATGAAGAAATCACGATTATGGAGGGCAAAAAATCGGTCATGACCCGGATCGCTCATTTTTTGCCGGAAGAATTGAATGTTGAGGGCGAATTGGATCCCGAAATCCGGCGGAGAAGCATTTACGATGCAATCCTTTTTCAAAGCAATATGACCCTCAGTGGCAGCTTCAAACAACCCGATTTCAGGCTGCTGAACATTGATCCGGATCTTGTATTGTGGGATCAGGCCAAGCTGTCAGTGGGTATTTCGGGCATGTCCGGCATCAAAAGCATCCTCAACTTAGACTGGAACGGGAGCACCCTGCGCATGGAGCCTGGCGCGGCCTACCCCCAGTTGATTGCCTCGGGCGTCAGCGCTGCTGTGCCGTTTGAAGCAGGCGAAACTTACCGCTTTTCCATTCCGGTCAAACTCAACGGCAGCGGCGTGCTGCAATTTCAGCCGGTTGGCAAAACAACGCGGGTGAACCTGAAATCTACCTGGCCCTCACCGGGTTTTTCCGGCGGGTTTTTGCCGGATACCCGCACCATAACGGATGCCGGGTTTGATGCTTCCTGGCAAATTTTGGATTTGAACCGCAATTATCCCCAGCAATGGAAAGACAGCGATTTTAAATTTGACGAAAGCACTGCATTTGGGGTGCAGCTCGTTCAGCCGGTGGATGAATACGCAAAAAACACCCGATCAGCAAAATATGCCATCTTAGTCATCGGGCTTACTTTCCTGACCTGGTTTTTCTTCGAAATATTGCGGCATTTCCACATTCACCCCTTCCAATATTTGCTGGTTGGATTGGCCATCAGCGTTTTTTTCCTGCTGTTGTTGTCGCTGTCGGAGCATATTGGATTCGACATGGCCTATTTTTCGGCGGCAGTAGCTACTGTGGGGCTGATTACGGTTTACAGCGCTTCGGTGCTCCAAATTCGCCGTTTGGCCATTCAATTAGCGCTGATTCTTTCTGCCATCTATGGTTTCATCTTCGTGGTGTTGCAATTGGAAGATTTTGCGCTGCTGGTGGGCAGTTTGGGCATTTTCATTGCACTGGCATTGGTGATGTACCATTCAAGAAAAGTGGATTGGTACGCGCTGAATGAGTCGAAAAATTAACAGCAGGGGTTACCCTGCCGCGGCGTACAAGCGTTCCATATACAACTGAAGGTAAGTCAGGTTGACTTTACCATCGGATTCGGTGATTTGTTCCACAATGCGGTTCACCAGATCCGGGCGATCGAAGGTGATGCCTGCGCGTTCGGCCATTTGCATGATGATGCGGGCCGCTGTGCGGGCATCTACCGGTCGTACGCGGAATTGCTCTTCTAAGATATTGGGAATGAAAGCTTCCATGTCCTGAAGCTGGGAGAAAAATTCGTCGCGCACCACCAGCACAACATCGCAGTTGCGCCGCGATTCTAATAAATGCGCAATATGCAGGTAGAAATGCAGCAACTGTCCGGGCGCCTGCATCCAGATGAAGGCTTCTTCAAATTGGTCGAAAATGACGACTTTTCGTTCGGTATCCGAAGGTTGAACGGGCGCATTTTCAAAGGCAATGTCTAACAAAATCGGCAGTTCGCCCGGTTGAGGTTCCACGGAAAGCAATTCGTGGACGATCGCACTGTTGGTCCATTCCCGGTTGATGCGCAGGTAGCTGGTTTTGTACAAAACTTCCAAACGCGGCAATAACCCGGCTAAAATCAGGGAGGTTTTGCCGACGCCCATCTGTCCAAAAACGACGGTCAACCGGGTTTGTGTTTCATTGACAATCTGGTTGAACAGGGCAGCAATTTCTTCTTCGCGTCCGAAAAACTGTGCCGCCATTTTTTGGCTGTAGGCTGCAAACCCCGCAAACGGGCTGATGTCGCGCGCATAAGCGGAAGAAAGTTCCGGCACAGGCGTTCCTTTCGGGTGGGTTTGGAAAATACGCGCGGCTAAGCTATCGTGTGTGAGTTCGTACTGGTCGTTGTCTAAAGGGCGTAAAATGCGCCGGTTAACAAAAAATTCGAGGAAAATATTGAGTTTGGGTTCGCTCATTTCGGGCAGGCGCTCGATGAGATCGGCTCTTTTAACCGGCAATTTGGTGCCTTTTTCCGATACAAAAGCGCGCAGCCAGCGCAGGGCTTCGTCGCGGTTGGCAATTTCTTTGGCAAACACATCAATTTGCTCATCGAGGAAGTCCGATAAAACGTCTTCGATTTTGCCCACTTCGCGCACTAAGTCTTCGTCGAAGGTAATATCCGTCGCATCCCGTTGCCAGGCCATGCGGTAGAGTTTGTCTAAAAAAACCTGGAGATAAGTCAGTTGTACCCGTCCGATGCCGCCGGTTACGCTGTCAATGATAGCGTCGGCTACTTCTTCAGCACAAAGGTGGATATTGAATTTTGGGTTTTTTGCCGTTTCCAGAATCACCCGCCGGGCGTTGGTGCGCGTCATGGGTTCCACGCGCAGGCGCTTGTCAAAAAGGCGCGGCACGCTGCGTTCGAAATTGGAGAGATGCGCCAGATACTCTTCCCGGATGGCAATGATAACCTTACAGGGCAAATCAGCACCAAGCAGTTCGTGCATCGCGCGGATAAAAGTTTCCTGTTCGGCTTCGCTTCCGAGGATGTACAATTCTTCAAACTGATCGAAAATGAGGTAAATCGGGCGCAGGTAATCTAAGTACAGCGAGTGCACCATTTGCGGCAGCGTAAAATCAGCTTCAAAGGATTCCTCCGCGTCTTTGGAGCGCAGTTCCCGGATCAGCGCCGTATTGATGTTTTCCTGCCTTCGGATGGAAATTGCAAACCAGTCGCTCGATTCAAAACAATTGGCTAAACCGCATTGGATCAGGCTGGTTTTACCGGTTCCCGACATGCCGTAGACCAGCATAAGGTTGGTTTGGTAGGTCATTTGATACAGTGCATCCACTTCAGTTTCCCGGCCAAAGAAGATGTCTTTGTCCTGCTTTTCATAAGCATCCAGGAATTTGAATGGCGACTGTTTCATTTACAATACATTTCTAAAAAAAGTATCGAATTGCTGTTTCAGGTCTTCGTACAGTCCGGCATCGAGATCCAAACGATCTTTGAGCGTATCGGTCAACACGTAGGTGCACTGGTTTTCGCTGTTGTAGCGAAAAAAGAAAAGTTTCGAGTTTTGCTGTCCTTTCAGCGCATTCTCGTCAATTAAAAAGGGAGAAAGGTTGAGAAACGGGGATACAGCTTCGTCGCTGTGCAGCAAAACTACGGAATTGTTGTCTGAAAATTCATCGCTTTCGAGCACATCGTCCAATACCCCGGCACTGACTTTATCGAGTACAACGATATTGTGGCGATAGCGGGGCATTTCGTGGCGGCGTTTTTGTAGCTCGATGGTCTTTACGGTGGCTAATTTATACTTGGCGCAAAAGCCGATGTGCCGGAATATTTCACACAAGTGGTCTTCTGCCTGAACGCAAAAACTTTCGATTTCATCTGCCGCAATGGAGCTGAGTAGCTCTCGTTTCATTTCCTGCAAAAATTGCTGAGCCTGCTGGAGTGCGCTTTCTGCATAAAACTGTTCGCGCAGCGCCGCAAATTCAGTGATGAAAGGCAGGACGTTGTTTGCGGCGAAAACATCGCCGATGGCTCTGACCAATGCGATATGGTCGTAGGTTTCCCAGTCGCCTTCTTTCATATCAAAAAATGCGCTGATGACCTTTCGTTGTTCATCTGGCAGGATCAGAGCGGGAAGGCGAAATTTCTCATCCCACAACTGAGCCAGCAGGATGTAGGCCAGCAATTCGGAAGCCACTGTGTACACGTCCACAATTTTTGAAAGCCGTTCCACGCCGGCAGCTTCCAGCAGCAGCAACTTGCGCAGGTGGGTACCGATGGGCGTTGGAAAAGCATCCACCACTGCGGCGCGCAAATCGCGCAGACGGGGCTCGCGACCACTGCGGCGGGCACTTTCCACCATGTCGTTGATGGTTTGGCTGTATGGCGCAATGGCGTTGGCCGTGGTTTCAATCAGCTTTTGATTCATCGCGCGGTTGGGCTCGTACTTGCGGCCCGCGCCCCGAACGATAAAAGAAGCAGCACTTTTGCGCGGCAGTTTCCAGTCTAAAGCCGTCTCTTTGTCTTTTTTTACATATAGCCCCCAGGGCATCGCTCCTGCCTGCTGCTCAGGCGTGTGTAGCGAAAGGCCGCGGTAAATATCCACCGGTTGGCCTTTAAGGAGCAGGTAGTTGGCAGCAGCCAGTTTGAAGGCCTGTTCGATGCTGTGTTCTGAAGCAAGCGACTGGTAAAAAATACCGGCGAAATCTTTTGCACCCGGGTCAGAGACCGGCACGTTGGTTGCAATGACGGCCGGTACGCCAAGTTCCAGCAACAAGTCAACCTGCGCTTTTGTGGAACACCCGTTGAGAAAAACCAGATTCAGGTTGGGTTGTGCAGCCAGCAATTGTGCCAAACCGGCAGCATTGGCGGCTACATCCGTTAAAAAAATTTGCTCGCTGCCTGCGTGGCCACCGTAATGAAAAACGGCAATCCGGTCTTTAAACTCCGAAATATAGCGGGTCAGGTCTTTGGCGGTAGCCGAGGGTTCGGTGTGGATTTGGAAATACTGCTCACTGGCCAAAGGCGTCAGGTACCCCGTAATGAGCCTCCGTTCCTCCTCCAGCAGGGCGAGGTGGCGATCCTGTGCGTTGGCAAAAGCGAGAAATATGACCGGCGGCTTCATCATGGCGATTTTGTAACAATCGGATGGTGAAAGTAAGCAATGAAAAGAATTTGTTAATGTTTTTTTTCCAACCCCAACATAAACCTGACGACCCGTTTATAAGACAATAACCCTGTTTTTCAGTTAGTTATTATGAAAAATAAAATAAAATACCCCATCCGGTCAATCCTCCTTTTAAATAACAAATTACTTACTGTTGTTTTTCGCTCCAGTTGGCGCTATATTTGCAGAGCATAATTTCCGAAGCAAACACCCATTTTAAACTTTATCCGGAATATTATGTCTTTATTAGTAACATCCTGATCACAATAGCACTACAGTCGCACCCGGGCCGATCACACTTTTTGCAGGCGACGATTCCTCCCCCTTTTGCTTGAACTTGTTTGGATTTTCACTTCGAAGGCTTATTGTCCGCGATACTTTATGATGGTTATTGCGTCATGATACAAGAAATTGTTGTCTGGGATACCGGATATGACAAATTTCTGCCATGATGCCAGCCTGAAATGAAAACTTTAAACGTTTACCATCTATCCAAAATATTTTATATCCCATGACACACTCAACTTTTTTGCAATTACGGGCGCTATGGCGCAACAAACACACCATTTCAGTGGCTATGAGAAAAGGATTATTTCTTGCATGTTTTTTCTTTCTCCTCAACAGTACCTATGCACAAATGACAACGATCGCATCACAAAACGGCAATGAAATTTGCGCAGGATTTACGCCTGCAAATTGTGCGCACATTGCATTGGTTTCGCCGCCTCCAATCCCCGTTCCGGCTAGTTCTATCTTAGTTTATACGTGGATAGCAGAACATGCTAACGGCAGTTGGACCTGGCATACCAATTATCCAACCCGGGTCATCCCGTTTCCTTTTCCGGGCCAATACAGGATTCAGGTCAAAATAGAGTACATGAGAAAAGGTACCAAGCGGCCGTATGCAGCTTTTTGGTCGAACAAGCTATATATGCAGGGTATGAATTGTCCTTAACCTAAAACTCGATATTAAAGTATAGATCAGCCATGTTGATCGTACAGCCGATGGATTCGAGTTGGATGTGCTGATCCAAACCCTGTATATCTGTCATCCGCCAAAGGTCGTTGCTTTGGCGGGTGGCCAGGGTTGCAAATGCTTCGTCCTGCCACAGCAAGAGGTATTCCTTAAAAGTTGTAATCGTGCGGTAATCGTGAAACTTACTGCCCCTGTCGCCAGCCTCTGAACTCGGCGAGATGACTTCCACAATCAGCAAAGGGTTGGTAATGATATCTTTGCGGGCTTCGTAAAACTCGGGATTTTCGGCAATCACCAGTGCATCGGGATAAAGTACTTTGTTGTTGTAGGGAATACGGATTTTCATGTCACTGGAAAATACCCTGAACTTTAGTGCTAACTGTCGCACGGCGTTAGATAAAGCTGTGATTGCGTTTGCAGAAATTTCGTTGTGGTTGGCAGTTCCTCCGGGCATAATTTTTATTTTACCGTTCTCAAAGGTGTGCTTCTCTGTCGCATGTTCTTCCATGCGCAGGTATTCCTCAAGGGTAAAAAGCTGCTTGGTTTCTAAGATAGCAGTCATAACGGCTTATTATTTGGATAGCAAATTACACATAAATCAGCAATTTTCAAAATCTGCGGCGCAGCAGCAATCATTACGGCGGGTGGCGATGCGGTAAAAAAAGATAGACCAGTTTGACAAAATTTTATTCATAATGTCCTTATTTTAACGAATAAAGATAACACCTTTATGTCAGGAAGCATCCCGCATACCAGAAAATCAGATTGATTGCTGATTTTCAATTGCTATTTTCCTGTACATGATAAGCTGAACAACATGCGCTCTTTACAAGTATGCTCTTTAATTCATACTTTTACAGTCATCCGGCTCCGGCCAACCTTGTGCTTTGCCGCACTTTTTGCCTTTGCAGGATCAGCATCGGCTCAGTTTTTCCTGAACGGCTCAGCAACGATGCTCAACGACAGTTGTTTCCAGCTCACACCTGCCCAAAACTGGGCTTCCGGGTCTATCTGGTATCCGGACAAAATCAGCTTAGCCGAATCCTTCGAAGCCGTAGTACAGGTTAATCTGGGGTGTAAAAATTCGGATGGCGCAGATGGCGTGGTCTTCGGATTTCAACCGGTGAGTACGTCCATTGGCACAGGGGGTGGCGCCATCGGGTTTGGGGGAGTTGCCCCCTCGCTTGGGATCGAGTTGGATACTTATCAGAATACAGATATCGGCGATCCGGCCTTCGATCATATTGCCATCGTAAGCAATGGCGTGGTCAGCCACAACAGTGCCAGCAATTTGGCAGGCCCCGTGCAGGCCAACAGCAGTAATCCCAACATTGAAGATTGCCAATTCCACGACCTGCGGGTGAGTTGGAATGCCACAACCAAACTACTTCGGGTTTATTGGGACTGTCAGTTGCGCCTGAGCTATACCGGAGATCTTGTTCAAAACATATTCGGAGGCAACCCGGAGGTTTTCTGGGGCTTCACTTCGGCTACCGGCGGGTTGAACAATATCCACCAGGTTTGTTTTCAATACACAACTTTTCTAAATCAATTGCAAGACCTGGTCATGTGCCCCGGCGCCCAGGTGCAGTTGCAGGCCAGGGGCGGCGTTACGTACCGCTGGACGCCGGAGGCAGGGCTTAGCAATCCGGCGGTGTACAACCCGGTGGCTTCGCCGACCCAAACCACCCTGTACACCGTAGAAATTGCGGATGCCTGCGGGCAGATCTTCTACGACGATCTGATCCTGGAGGTACTGGGCGATTCGCTACAACTCGATATCGGACGGGATACATTTGTTTGTGAAGGGCAATCGCTTCGCTTAGAAGCCACAGCAACGAATGCCGTTTATCAGTGGTCAGATGGTTCCAACAGCGCCTTTCTGGATGTCGTGATGCCGGGCCTTTACGAAGTAACCGTTACCAAAACCGATACGTTTTGTATTGGCACCGACCAGATCACCATCGCAGGCATCTTACAACCCGAAGCCGTGCTGGGCGCCGACACCACGCTTTGCACCGACCAAACGCTGGTACTCCGTGCCACAGCGCCTCAAAATACAGGTTATTTATGGCAGGATGGCTCCACAGCAGATACGTTATTGGTCAGCACGCCCGGCCTCTACCGGATATTGACGTCCAATGCCTGTGGTGAGGCAGAAGACGCCGTTCTGGTTGAGGTCGAAAGTTGCCGGGAGGTATTTATCCCCAACGTCTTTTCGCCCAATGGCGACGGCATCAACGATCGCTTTTTCCTCCAAGACGACGGTGACGTCACGGTCGTGCTGCTCATGCGGATTTTCGACCGGTGGGGCGGTATGGTATTCGAGCAATCCCAGTTCCTGCCCAATGACTTAGCGCTGGGTTGGGATGGCCGGTTCCGGGGCAAGCCGGCCTCAGCAGGGGTCTATACCTGGTTTGCAGAGCTGATTTTTAAGGACGGGAAGCAGGAGTTGTTGTCGGGTACGGTGACTTTGGTTCGTTAAGTTTGCAAAGGGCAAGTTGGCAAAGGGCGAACAGCAAATTGCCAACTTGCACCTTGCCAACTTGCCTTTTCCTCTTTCACTTCTCCAACAACTTCCGCACCATATTCAGCGCCTGCACGGTTGCGTATTGAATATTGCTCAACCGGTCTTTGCCGCGCACAATTTTTTGCGCCGTTACGGTATCCTTGTCTGCGATGGCCATCCAGATGGTGCCCACCGGTTTTTCAGGGGTGCCGCCATCGGGCCCCGCAATGCCGGAGATGGACACGGCAAGATCTGTTTTCAACAATTCCCGGGCGCCTCGCGCCATTTCCAGTACGGTTTGTTCACTCACGGCGCCATAGTGTTCCAGGGTTTCTGCGCGAACGCCCAACAGGGATTGCTTCACGGCGTTGTCGTAGGCGACCACTGCACCTTTAAAATAAGCCGATGATCCCGGAATGGCCGTAATGCTGTGCGAAAGGTGGCCGCCGGTGCAACTTTCGGCAGCGCCAATGGTAAGTCCCTTCGCGAGAAGCATTTGTCCGATGACCTTTTCCAGCGTCGTATCGCCAAATCCGTATATGATATCGGAAAGGCAGGCGGTAATGGCTGCCGCTTGTTCATCCAATATTTGCGCTAATGCGGCTGCGTCGTCGGCGATTCCGGTCAGGCGCAGGCGTACCTGACCCACCGCCGGCAGGTAGGCTAATTTGACATGCGGGGGCAACTGGTCTTCGATGGCTGCAATGCGCCCTGCAATGATGGTTTCGCCTTCGCCCACCGTCAGGATGGTGCGGTGTTGAATGGGCTTTCCGCCAAAGCGCGCTTTTAATTTTGGCAGCACTTCGTGGCCCATCAGGTATTTCATTTCGCTGGGCACTCCCGGCATGGACACGACTACTTTACCCTGGCGCTCAAACCACATACCGGGCGCTGTTCCCATTTTGTTGGGCAGAATCACTGCATTGGCGGGCATGAGGCATTGGTCGTGCAGGGCTTCGGCTTTCATGGGGCGTCCGATGCGTTCAAAAAGCGCCTGAATCCAAACCAGCGTTGGCTCGTGAAAGACCAATTCCACACCGAAATAATCGGCCAGCGCTTTTTTGGTGAGGTCGTCTTTGGTTGGTCCGAGGCCGCCGGTCAGCAGCACCGCATCGGCGTCTTCCAGGGCGCGGTCAAGTGTTTCGCAAATGGCCGCTGCATGGTCGCTGATGGAGTGAATATAACCAACCCTTGCTCCAATCAGGTTCAGCTCGGCTGCCATCCAGGCTGAGTTGGTGTCTACAATCTGGCCGATGAGGATTTCGTCGCCAATGGTGATGATGTGTATTTTCATGTTTTTAACCTTTCTACTCAATCGTCAAATTCCCCAGGTTAGAAGAAATCCCGATCAGGACGCCCCAATCGTAGTACTTCCCGTTCTGAAATGCCACCGCGCCTTCGAGGCGAAACAAACGGAAGATATTGTCTATGGAATAGCCTGCTTCCACATAGTTTTTAGAGGTCGGCGTGGCTAAGTAATTTACAAAAACGTTCTCCTTGATGCCCATCAGCCACACTTCCGGGATTTGGGTCAACAGGAATTTTCGGAACTGGTAGTGCACATGCAGCGCCGCATATTTGTCGGCGGTGCTGTGTCGGTAATAATCCAGCAGGCGGAAACTGCCCACCGGATCTGAGGTGACGATGCTGAGGCGGTTGCCCGGAAAATGTTTGTAATCCGCAAAACCGACATAATCCGAATTCAGGAACATACCTACATTTGCTTTCACGTCCCAGACGCCGCGCGCACCTGCTTTGAAGTGGTGCTTGAACCCAATATCTATCAAATCGTAATCCGTCACGCTTTCCGCAAGCCCGCTGAATCCTTTCCGATACTCAAAAGTAAGCGTCGGCGAAGAATTTTCGATCACTTCTTTTATTTTATTGCGCATCCGGTATTTCAGCCAGGGGCGTGTTTCCACCTGCACGGAAGCCCAGGCGGCGCGTTCGGTTGCCGGAATGGGGGCGTCTAACTCGTCGTTTTCCGGAACATTGGCGGTATAGGTGCGGTCGTCGCGATTAAACCACGTTTGGGTAGTATTGTTGTTGAGCGTGAAGCGCTCGGCCCACTCGGCGGTCAGGCTGATGGATAGTTTTTGCCTGAATTTTTGATTGTATCCGATTCTTAGAAAATCCTTTTCGTAGATACTCAGGTAGTTGCGCTCCTGGAAAAGGCAGGTAAAGGTGTTGATAAATTCTGTGATCGGCTTTTCTTCATTGTATTGCGAGACGTAGCGCCCGCCATCCAGGTATAAGCCGCCGCTCCGACCCGGTTTTTCAAAATTGTAAAAAATTCGACCTTTCCCCGTCAGTTTTTCCCGTGCAAAAGCATAGCGCGGCGTAGCAGTAACGCCAAACCGGGTTCCCTTTTTTTTGTACAGGTATTTTAAATCCACACTGAGGTTGAAGCCCTCTACCGGATTGAAAAACAATCGCTGAATGGGCGCGCTGAACGAAAACTGCGAGTGTTTGCTGAGTTTGTAGCTGTCGCCGGTGAACAGGGCGCCGAAAAAATCAAACCCACCGCCTTTTTTCTTTTTGCCGTCCTTTCCTACCGATGAGATGCTGTCTTGTTGCGCTTTTTCAGCTTCTACGGTGGCAATGCTGTCCACGCGCACATACCCGCGCACCTCGTAAGGCGTGAGCGGCACCGGGCGAATTTCGCTCCAGTAGGCCGTGTCGCGTTTAGTCGCCATGGAATCTATTTCGAAAGAAGTATTCGACTCTACGATCGGCTCCTCGATTGTTGCTTTTTGCTCTTTGGTCTCCTCTTTTTCGTATTCCCTCATCAGCTTGCGCAAGTCCTTCCGGGTCAGTTCTTTGCCTTGCGACAACTGGCTTTCTAGGTCGGACAACTGGGCTTTGTCTTTTTGTTTGCTTTTTGAAATTTCGGCAGCAAGTTCCTTGTCAATTTTTTCATCCACCACGACGAAATCGTTGGGCAGGTCAGGGTTGAGCTTTACTTTGTAATCGCTGATGGTGGACAGGTATTTGTATTCAAAATCAAAACCCAGCACGCTGCCATCCACGTCAATGCGGTGGCTGACGGGCATCCAGGCTTTTTCCTGCACGGGCGCATACACCTGATCTACCTGAAATCCAATGCCCAGCTTATACGATTTCAAAGACAAGCTGTGGATGCTCCATTCGTCTTCAATGATGTAAATATATCCTTCAAAGACATTGTCGCCCCGGCTGCGCGGAGTCACTTTGATGCGGTTGACCCCCACGCCCCGCTCGGTAAAATAGCCTTCCAGCTTGAAGCGGTAGTACCCAAAAGCTTTGGTAGACAAGGGAGAAATGGCTTCTGCAACTTCCGGTTGGTAGAAACTGGCAAAAATGAACCCGTTGGGACTGGTGGAGTTGTCGTTTCCGTGTTTGTAAATAGAAATGACTTTTTCCTTGAAGGTATTCGGGCGCTTGTATTCGATAAGGCTCACCGACTCGGAGGTAAATGCCACCGTGGAATCAATGCCTTCTTTGGCAATGGTTTTGCGCAGGAAAAATGGCGAGTCTTTCAGCCGGCCCGAGCCTTTGATGTATACCCTTGCCGAATAGCTGTCTACCTGCTGGCGGTGGTAATCCGCTTTGGCAATGGCTTTGCGCATCACGGTGTAAGCAGGGTCTTCCCGGCCTTCGTAGACTTCCACCGTTTTTAGCTGCAGCACCTGTTCTACCAGTTCTACGTTTAATTCTTTGAACAAAGCGCCAACGGAGACCTTTTCAACGTGGGCTTTGTACCCTAAGTACTGGAAAATCAGGGTATAGCTGCCCGGCTCCAAGCGGATTTCGTAAAGGCCCTCAATATTAGCCGTAGCGCCGGTGCCCGTTTCCTGTACAAAAATGGTCGCAAATTCCAGCGGTTCGCCGCGCTGGTTTTTGATCATTCCCCTGACGCCGCCTGCAAACGCAACAGAGGTATATGAAAGTAGAAAACATAGAAAGAGCAGCCTGGAATTCAACATAGGTGTTCTATTTTTTTATGTGTTATGAAAATGAGAACTTTGGGGAAATACAGGATGGTGCGGTACATCTTTTTCGGATTGGAGTGCATCCTTCTTATTTGTATAGTGCCTCAAGTAACGCATTAGGATGGCAAGGCTAAAAATAATAGCGATAAAAGTACCGGGTTTTTCGTTCAATAGGAAAAAATCGGTACATTTCACGAACCAATCAACAAGACGCCATGGCATTTTTCAATTTTTTCAGAACGCCCAAACCAATGCGGTTTGAATACAAACCCAAATACTGGGATCCAGAAAAAGAGGAGCTCGAAAAATTCAAAGCCCGACTTAAAGCCGACCAGTCGGGAGATGTGGAGGTAGCCAAATCCCGCATCGCCGAAGCTTTCTCCCGGGGCAGCAACAAAAAACTTTATGCCGCAGAACGCCGTAAAAGGTCGCGCCAGAGTAACTTTATCCGTTTGGCCATAATTCTTTTGATGGCAATGATGGCTTATCTCGCACTCACCGTATATTTACCGCGGACCGGACTCTACTTCGAATAAATTCGCTGCAACCACTACCATGCGATTGGTGTTGTTAAAAGGCGAATAAAAGGAAAGAGCCGTTTCATCCCGGCTGGAATGAACCGCCGGGATCCGAAAAAGACCTACGCATGACAGATGTCATCCAACTGTTGCCTGACGCCATTGCTAACCAGATTGCCGCAGGAGAAGTCATCCAGCGCCCGGCTTCTGTGGTTAAGGAATTGATGGAGAATGCCATAGACGCCGGAGGAACCAATATCCGGCTCATCGTAAAAGAAGCGGGTCGCAGCCTGATTCAGGTTGTAGACAATGGTTGTGGCATGTCGGAAACAGACGCCCGCATGTCCTTCGAGCGCCACGCCACTTCAAAAATCAGGGAAGCCAAAGATTTGTTCGCCATCCGGACGATGGGGTTTCGCGGCGAAGCGCTGGCCTCCATGGCCGCTGTGGCCCACGTGGAAATGCGCACCCGCCGCCAGATGGATGACCTCGGCGTTCGCCTTGTGGTGGAAGCCTCGGAAGTAAAAGTCCAGGAAGCCTGCCAATGCAATGCAGGCACGAGTATTTCCGTAAAAAACCTGTTTTACAACGTGCCTGCGCGCCGCAACTTCCTCAAATCCAACCCGGTGGAAATGCGGCACATCATTGACGAGTTTTTGCATTTAGCCCTTTCCTACCCTGACCTTTTCTTTTCGCTGCACCACAACAATGAAGAGCTTTACCACCTCCCGCCCGGCAATTTGCGCCAGCGCCTGATCGCCGTATTTGGCAAAGATTACAACAAAAAAGTCGTCCCGGTCACGGAAGAAACCGATGCGATGCGGTTGGAAGGATTTGTGGGCAAACCGGAATTTTCCAAAAAAGGGCGCGGCGAACAGTTCTTTTTTGCCAACCAGCGCTATATCCGCAGCAATTACCTCCATCACGCCGTGATGACGGCTTATGAAGACCTGCTGCCTAAAGAAACTTATCCTTTTTACGTACTTTTTATTGACATAGACCCCGCCCGCATAGACATCAACGTGCATCCGACCAAGCAGGAGATCAAATTTGACGATGAGCGCTTAGTGTACAATTATTTGCGGGTTGCGGTGCGCCACGCTTTGGGCCGGCACAGCGTCATGCCTTCGCTTGATTTCGACCAGGAGCAGGGATTTTCCATGCGCATTGGCAGTCCCAGCGAAGAAAATTCGCCGACCCTTGACGAATTGGCGACCCGTAAACCGGCGGCAAGCCCTGGCCGGGATGCCTATTCGCCCCCTGCGCCTCCGCGAAAAGAAGCGCTGCGCCAATGGGAGGATTTTTACAAAGGCTTGAACCAGGAAGAAGAAGAGGAGGAAATCCAACACCCGGAACCAGGAGAGGTGGAAGACCAGACGCTGACCATCGGGAGCGCCTGGGCAGATGATGCGGGGGAAGAAAAATTGGCACTGGGGTCTGCCAAACCGCAACGGGAGCCGTATCAAATCCACTCTACGTATATTGTCAGCCATATCAAATCAGGTTTCCTGCTTATAGACCAGCAGGCGGCGCACGAACGCATCCTGTTTGAGCAATACCTGCAAATATTGGATCAGCAAAGCGCCGTTTCGCAAAAGCAACTGTTCCCGCGTACCCTGAGCCTTTCCCCTGCCGACGCAACGATCCTCAGCGCCATTCTGGATCAGGTTAACCTGCTGGGCTTCGACATCCAGGCTTTTGGCGGCAATACCTTTGTCATCAATGGCGTACCGGCAGAATTGGCTGGCAAAAAAGACGAAGTGGCGCTGATTGAAACGCTGATGGATCAGTATAAAGCAAACTTGGACTTAAAACTCGGTGCTACGGAAAATATCGCGCGGGCCATGGCGCGCAGCGCAGCCATCCGACGAGGCCAGTCGCTCACCGTGTCTGAAATGCAATCGCTGACAGACCGGCTGTTTGCCTGCGCGACGCCGTATAAAAGTCCTTCCGGCCGATTCTGCTTTGTGACGTATGAGTTGGACGATTTGGCGAAAAGATTTGAAGGAAGCAACTAAAATTAAAGAGATGTTCAACAACATGACTGCTGTCGTAAAAAACCTGCTCATCCTGAATGTAATCATGTTTCTCGCACGGTTCGTCATAGGGGAGGAGCAAGCCTACGATTATTTGGCGCTACACTACCCAACTTCAGAGAAGTTTTTACCGGTGCAGATTGTCACGCATTTTTTTATGCACGGCAGCTTGATGCATATTTTCTTTAACATGTTCGCCCTCATTACTTTCGGTAGCGTATTGGAGACGCTTTGGGGCGCCAGGCGGTTCCTTTATTTTTACTTTTTCTGCGCTTTCGGGGCTGCAATTCTTCATTTAGGATACAGCTATCTTGAAATCAGCCAGTTGCAGAGCGCTTTCGATGCTTTTCAGGCCAATCCGGGGATGAACACCTATTGGGCGTTTTTTAACGAAGTGCCGCTGAGCCAATTCGATCCACAATATGGAAAAGCCATCAATGACCTGGGCAGCGCCCTGACCCTGCAACCCGATGAAAATGCAATCAGTACGGCCAAAGCTGCCATGCAGTCGTATCTGAATGCCAAGACCGGTATGCCTGTCGTCGGCGCTTCCGGCGCTATATTTGGCCTCCTCCTCGCTTTTGGCATGAGTTTCCCGAATGCCGAACTGATGCTGATCTTTTTTCCGGTGCCGGTAAAGGCTAAATACTTCATTCCGGTGTTGATGATTATTGAATTGTTTCTGGGCGTCAATCAGTTTTCGTGGGACAACATTGCGCACTTTGCACATTTGGGCGGCGCATTGTCGGGATTGTTGTTAATTTTGTACTGGCGAAAATTCGGTTCTCGCTTTGACAAAACCCGCTATAAATAGTGTCTGTCTTTATAGTCCGATAGCTGCGTTATGTTTGACTTCAAAATCGGTCATTTACACAAGTAAACTCCCGTTTTTGAAGTCAAACATGCCTTGCTCTCGAACTCTAAAGAACAGATACTCGACTAAAAAGGCAGACACTAAATAATTTCTCAGCCAATGCTACAATCTATCTGGGAAGACATCAGGAAGGAATTCAGCTATGGTAATATGGTCAACCGTATTATCATCGTCAACGTGTCTGTTTTCATTTTCATCACCTTATTTTGGTTGATTCTGCGGATTACGAACGGCTGGGATTTTCCCACCGCAACGTATAACTCCATCCTCCATTTTTTCCTGATTTCTTCTGATTGGTGGCATAACCTGACCCATCCCTGGGTGTTCATTACCAGTATGTTCATGCATGAGGATTTTTTTCACATCCTCTGGAACATGCTTTTTCTCTACTGGTTTGGGCGCATCGTCGGCGATTTCATCGGCGATCACCGCGTACTGCCGATTTACCTGCTGGGCGGGCTGGCCGGCAACATCGCTTTTTTTATCCTCATCGCACTGATCAGGGGGAGCAGCGGCCCGCCGTCATTTGCGCTCGGCGCTTCCGGCGCTGTGATGGCCATTGCCGTGGCTTCGGCAGTGCTGGCGCCCAATTATATCATCCGGCTGCTGCTCATCGGCGACGTGCGCCTTAAGTATGTGGTGATGGTGCTGTTGGTGCTGGATCTCTTTTTTATCAGCCGCGACGACAATACCGGTGGTCATTTCGCCCACCTCGGCGGCGCCCTGATGGGCTGGATATTTGTACTGCGCCTGCGCAACGGACAGGATCTTTCTGAACCTGTGAACCGCATTTTGATTGCCATCCGCAGTTTTCTCAAGTCGCCGCTGCCCAAAATGTCCGGTAGAAAGAAAAGCCCCAAAGTGGCTTATCGCAACCCGGTCAAAACCGCAACCGGCGGAAAAAGCGCGCATCAGGCGAAAGGCAGCCGGCCAGCGGAAGCAGGCGGGAACAGCCTTTCTTATCAGGAACAACTCGACGCCATTTTGGATAAAATCAAGCAATCGGGTTACGACAGTTTGACCAAAGAGGAGAAAGAATTTTTGTTTAACGCCAGTAAAGACTAACCATGCGCAGCGCCGGCCCCAAACTGATGCGATGGCTCAATGTGGGCGTTATCCTGCTGACGTTGCTGAGCTACCTTGCTCCCATTACCAATCCGAATGCTTTTTGGCCGCTCGCTTTTCTGGGCTTAGTTTTTCCGTTACTCCTCATTGCCAACTTCCTGTTCATCCTTTGGTGGGCTTTCCGCCGACACTGGTACGCCTTTTTTTCGATTGGATGCCTGTTGGTCGGTTGGTCGCACGTGCGGGGCGCACTGGAACTGCGATTGGGGGGGGCTCTCAAGCCTGTTGCCACAAAAAATGCGCTGACCCTGATGACGTTCAATGCCCACGAATTTAAAGGCATCGGCAAACAACGGTTTAGTCAACAAACTTTTACAGACCTCATCCGCGCGCAAAAGCCCGATATACTTTGCTTCCAGGAATTTCCGCTCGACGCCGGCAGTGCGAAGCGCCACGCCGACCTGCTGGCCGAAACCGCCGGCCTGCGCTATTCCTACCAGGAAAAAGGCGGCACATTAGCCATTTTTTCGCGCTACCCCATTGGCCGGAAAGGCGCCAATTATTTCACCAACCGCGCGAATGGCTACCTGTTTGCCGACCTCGATATCGGTGGAAAAACAGTTCGGGTCTTCAACCTGCACCTTCAAACCAACGCCATTTCAAAAATTACGGAAAAAATAGACCCTGCCGACGTCAACCTTCAGGATCGCGAAACCTGGCAGAGCTTCGGGGGTGTGCTTCGGCGCTATAAACGCTCGGCTCAAACCCGCGCCCGGCAAGCCATCGCCATTTCGGAAGCGATCAAAAAATCGCCGTTCCCAACCCTCGTTTGTGGCGACTTCAACGATGTGCCCATGTCTTTTTCCACCCACACCATCGGCGAAGGGCTACAGGATGCGTTTAAAGTTAAAGGCAGCGGGCGCGGCGTCACTTACGCCGGTAATATTCCGGGGTTGCGCATTGACTACATGATGACCACGCCCGATTTTGAGGTGCTGGATTTTAAAACCCTGCGGATGGGGCTTTCGGATCATTATCCGTTGGTGACGCGGGTTAAGTTTTTTTAGGCGTCATCTGCTGAGGCATAATTTTTTAAATTTACTAAAATAGAATAGAACAGCATGTTTGTTAAGGTAAACAAGCCTTTACCTAATGGTAAAAGTTTTAAATTCTATGATAATCTTATCTTTTTGAATGAAAATAATAACAATTTTCAGTGTTTTGATTCTTCGCAAAAGGATTCAAAAAAATGGGAGTTACAATTAACTGACCCTCACTTTAGCATAAGTGATTTTTTTGAAGGTATTTTAGTTGTAACAGATGGGGGAACAACTACATATTTTATTAATTATAACAATGGATTAATCATAAGAAGGTTAAATTTTGGAGTTAGTAAAGTTTTCCATAATTATTTTCTTGCTAAAGAGATGGTTGATGGAAAATATCATAACGCTCTGGTATCCATCTATTCAGGGCAATTTTTATGGCATACCATGCCCATACAGTTTTTTGAAGTTATTGACGAAAAATATCTTATGGGTTTTCCTGTACGTGGGGAATATGGTAAGAATCGTGCAATCATAGGAAGGTATATTATAGAATCCGGCATTCTCCTCTGGCGCTACGACGTCACCGAAATCGCCCGTTGGCGACAATTCCCCAGCGAACCAGAGCAACCCGGCGAAGTGCGCAAGTTCCTCGGCGTATGGCAGGATGAATTGCTGGTGGCCTTAACCAACCACACCATCATAGCGCTGGATATTCATACCGGAGAGCTAAAGCGGAAATGGCGGGACGTGCCGGAAGAGAAATGCCAAAATATTCCATTTAAAGGGTATCGGGCTGTTGCCATTCCTTATCCGGAAGGCATGGTACTGGACAGCGAAGGCGGAAAATTAGTGGGCGCAGACGGCATATTTTATTGGGAGATAGACCTGCATACCGGAGCGTTGTTGTTTAAGGAGTTCTCAGCAGAATTTGGAACACCTTTAAACGAAGTTCAATATTCCTTTGCAAGAGGTAGGACGCCTGCGCTTTCTGGCGATCACCTGTTTTTGATCGGCGAGCGGTACCACTCTGCGAGAAACGGGAATGATTCAGAAGTCATTGCGTTCAACCGAAAAACGCAAACCATAGACTGGCGACATACCTTCCCGATGGAAGAAGGGGTGCGATTCAGACTCCACCTCCACAGCCCGGTGTTGGAAGGTAACCGCTTGTACGTTTTGGATACCTCTGACACCCTGCACATTTTTGAAAGCATAAGGTAATCACACATTTTTTTATATTTTTGCACCAAATCTCCTGAATGGACCAGACTTTGAAGCTGTACAACAGCCTGACGCGCGAGAAAGAAATCTTCCAGCCCTTACACGAAGGCCGCATTGGCATGTACGTGTGCGGGCCTACTGTTTATAACGATGTACACCTTGGCAACTGCCGCACTTTCATCAGTTTCGACATCATTTACCGGTACCTGACCGCCCTCGGCTACAAGGTGCGCTACGTGCGCAACATCACCGATGTGGGGCACTTGCTGGACGACGGTGAAGACCGCATTTTGAAAGGCGCCCGCTTGGAACAGGTGGAACCTATGGAAATCGTGGAAAAATACACGAACGGATTCCACCACATCATGCGCATTTTCAACGTCTCCCCGCCAAGCATCGAACCGCGTGCAACTGGCCATATCCCGGAGCAGATCGAAATGGTGGAAGCCATTCTCAAAAACGGCTATGGTTACGAACGCAACGGTTCGGTCTATTTCGATACCTTAAAATTCATCAAAGACAAAGGCGTTTATGGCCAGATTTCAGGTAGGGTAGTGGACGAGCTGCTCGCCGAAACCCGCGAAAACCTGAAAAATCAGGACGAAAAAAACCACCCTGCCGACTTCGCCATCTGGATGAAAGCGGCGCCCGAACACATCATGCGCTGGCGCTCCCCGTGGTCGGAAGGATTTCCGGGCTGGCATTTGGAGTGCTCGGCCATGAGCACGAAATATTTGGGCAAAACCTTCGACATTCACGGCGGCGGCGGCGACCTGAAATTTCCGCACCACGAGAACGAAGTGGCCCAGAGTTACGGCGCTTGCGACTGCGCTCCGGCCCGCTATTGGCTGCACACCAATATGCTGCTGCTGAACGGTAAAAAAATGAGCAAGAGTGATGGTAACACCATTAGTCCCAATGAGTTATTTACCGGCGACAGCGTCCATGTAACCAAAGGCTACAGCCCGATGGTGGTACGCTTTTTTATGCTTCAGACCCACTACCGCAGCACGCTGGATGTGTCGGACGAAGCCTTGCAAGCCGCAGAAAAAGGTTATCTTCGCCTCATGGAAGCCATCCGGCTCGTGCAGGAAATGCAACACCCCGGCAATGGCTCTGCTACGGCGCTCGATGCAGAGCTTAACCAGTTGATGGCCGAAGTTCATGCTGAAATGAGCGACGATTTCAATACGCCAAAATCATTGGCCCGTTTGTTTGAGTTAGTGACCAAAATCAACAGTTTCAAAGGCGGCCAATTGTCGCTTGCGGATATCACCGAAGCAAGTCTTGAAAAACTAAAAGCGACGGTAAACCATTTTGTTTTTGATGTGTTTGGATTGTTAGATGAATCGCAGCAGGCAGGATCCGGCGATGGAAAAACGCTTGACGGTCTGATGCAACTTGTGATAGAAATCAGGCAGGAAGCCCGCGCCAGGAAAGACTGGGGTACTTCAGACAAAATCCGCGACGCACTGGCAAACCTGCAACTTCAGTTGAAGGACGGCAAAGAGGGGACAACTTGGGGAAAGGTTAGTTGAACTGGAGCGTTCAATTATCAACCGAATTGATCTTCCGTAAGCTTTTGATTGCTAACGGAAAGCATATAAGTCGTTGACCTTAATGAGGTTGCAAAGTACTTTGAAAAAAAAAAATAAAAAAAAGTTTGAAAAAATTACCAAACCTTAATACAAAGATATTATCTTTGTATTGTCAAAGGCATCTGATGGCAACTCTAAACTCAAAGCAGTGTTAATATCAAATGTTCTTGGCCACAAGTTGAAAAGTGCGTTTCACTCGCAATAAAGAAGTTTTCATTTGGTTTTTTGGGGTTATATTAGAGGCGGTCACCACAAATGATCGCCTTTTTTATTATCTTCAAGATCAGAAAAATATACCCTCCCCCTGCTATTTATTTTATTCTGATTTTGCTTTCACGCTCAAAAACTGGATTCCGGGTCGGCCTTTATATGTCCCTGTCAAGCAGGAACGCTGCTAATTGATACAGAGCCAACTTTCGGTCGCCGGGTGCAGAAACCTGATCCAGATGTTCGATCGCCTGACGGTGATAATCGTTCCTTTCTTCTTTTGCAAGAATAGGTACCTTTAGTTCCCGAAGTATGGTCGTCACCTCGTGGATTTTAGTTTGTTCGTTGCTTGTCGGCGTACTCATAAGGCGCAATAAGGTTGCTTTATCCGTCGCATTGGCAAGTTCTAAGGCTTTCAAAATCAAAAATGTCTTTTTATTCTGGACGATGTCGCCGCCAGCTTTTTTGCCAAACTTGCCGGCATCCCCGAATGAATCAAGGATATCGTCTTGCAACTGGAAAGCAATACCAAGTTTTCGTCCAAATTCATAAAGGTGATGGAGGTCGGAATCTGATGCGCCTGCGGTCATAGCGCCCATTTCAAGGCTGCAAGCTAAGAGTACTGCGGTTTTGTATTCGATCATGTGCAGATATTGTGGGATAGACACGGTATTCATGCGCTCAAAATCAACGTCCCACTGTTGCCCTTCACATACCTGAATGGCGCAGCGGTTAAAAGACTTGAGCAGGCGGGCACTTAGTGTTGGATCGCCTGCATCGAGCAAGTATTGCTGGGCGTAGATGAGCATGACATCGCCTGAAAGAATACCAGCGTTCAGGCCAAAGTGACTGTGAACGGTTGGGTTGCCCCGGCGCAAGGGAGCTTCGTCCATAATATCATCATGGATAAGGCTGAAATTGTGAAACAGTTCAACGGCCATGGCAACGGGGAGCGCCTTGCGGAAATCATCGGCAAAAACATGATAACTCATGAGTGCCAAAAGCGGGCGCAATCTTTTTCCGCCTAACCGGAGGATGTAATTGACTGGTTCATAAAGCCTTTGCGGTTCCTGAGTAAAGTGACCCTGGCTGAGGTATTGTTCAAAGACCGCTTTGTAATTTTCAATAGATTGCATACTTGACGAATTTCAATTTGGCAAATATACCCTGGATTTTGAGTACCGTATTAAAGAAACAAATTTTACAACCCAGTTATGCATTTCATCAATATTCTGATTGTCGAAAGCACGGCTTCCGAGGTGGAAACCATTAAGAAATATTTGGAGCAGGTTGCATTTCCCTACCATATCATCCATGCAGCTTCCGGTAGCAAGGGCTTGGAAGTATTGAAAAAACAGCCCGTACAACTTGTTTTGCTCGATCTTTCGTTGCCCGCCAAGGCCTCTTTGAATGCGTTCAACCACTTTTTTCAGCAAGCGCCCGAAGTGCCCATCGTCGTTATGACTAATTCTGATAACGAAGCAGTGGGTTTACAGGCTGTAAAAGCCGGCGCTCAGGATCATTTAATTAAAGGAGCATTCAACGGCATACAATTGATGCGAATCGTCAAATCAGCTTTTGAACGGTTTGAAAAACAAGCCGAACCACAACTGCAGAAATCGGAACTGCCTGTACAAGACGAACGCCTGCCCGATGTGCAAGAGACCTCAAAGTTTGCTACCTGGGATATGGATCTGGTTTCCAATAGCATGGTATGGTCTAAAGAAATGTTCATAATTTTTGAGGCCAAACCGAATAGCTTTGCGCCGGTACTCCGCGATTATAAAGACTATGTACACGTTGAAGACCGAAAAATTGTCTCCGACTTTTTTGAAGAAGCCATCAAAACCGGAAAACCGGTTAAAGCAGAACACCGCATCCTCATTCAGCATAAAATAAAATACCTCCTTGTTCAGGCAAGGGTTAATTATGAGGAACGGTCCAACAAAATTATGCTGATCGGAACGGTGCAGGACATCACAGAGCAGAAGGAAACAGACCGGAATAAAGTCCAAAACCAGCAGAAACCGCCGGGTATCAAAGAGGAGGCTCTTTCAAAGCTCAGCTTCAGCGTTCGAACGCCCCTGTCGTCGGCCATGAACCTTTTATACCTGCTTCAGCAAACCAAGCTTTCGCCACAACAACGGGATTTCGCAGCAGGCCTGAAAACTTCCTTTGACGACCTCTATCTGGTACTCAACAACCTGCTCAACTACGTCTTGTTACTAACGGAAAGTGCCAATACGCACGCCGAAGAAATCCGAATGTCTACCTTGTTGGGGTCTTTGCAAAAAGTGCTGTTGCTGAAAGCCCGCCAGGAAAATATTGAATTGAATTTTAAGGAGGAAACTTCATTGCCAAAAACCATTGTCTGCGACGTGGAAAAAGTGACCCAGGCCATTCACAATGCCGTTATCCTGGCGCTGCGGAATACGTTCCCCAAAAGCCCGATTGATGTGATTTTAAACAAAAAAATACACGGGAAAGGCCAAATCAGTTTACAGGTAGAAGTGCGCTACGCCGGGAAAGCGCTGATCACGGAAGGCTTTTCGCAAATAATAGATTCTAAAGAGAATTGGCAAAACCTCCTCTTCCTGAATGACGAGAACGAAGAATATGATCAGCTTTGCCTGTTTATTTTATTTAAATTGACCGATTTATTGGGAGGGAAAGCCGAAATTCAGCAAACACAACTGCGCCGGAGTTCCATTCATTTGGAATTACCGTTTTCCTCTTCCGAGCTTTCCAAAGCAGATATTAAGAATAAGCCTTCTGTTCCGATTAATATTTTGTTGGTAGAAGACCATATTCTGAACCAGATTGCAACCCGCCACGTCCTCACGTCGTGGTCGGAAATGGTTTCAGTAGAAGTGGCATCCAATGGAGAAGAAGGCATAGAAAAATGGCATGGAAGCCGCTATGATGTCGTGATTATGGATATTGAAATGCCAGTTATGAATGGCATTGATGCCGCTATTGAAATCAGGCGTCAAAGCGATATTCCCATCATTGCACTCACGGCGAATGCTTCCAAACAGGAAGAAGAACGCTGCCTGTACATTGGGATGAATGGCTACCTGAGCAAACCTATTAAGCCGGAGGAGCTGCAAATGCAAATCTTGCGGGTACTGAGCTAAGTGTCTGTCTTTATAGTCCGATAGCTGCGTTATGTTCTGCCCCAAAATTGGTCATTTACGCGAGTAAACTTCCACTTTTGGGGCAGAACATGCCTTGCTCTCGAACTCTAAAGAACAGACACCGACTGAATAGACGGACACTAAGTCTTTAGTCAAATGAAAACGCCGGAAATGACATGAGCCATCCCAAAAGTTTGGAATGGCTCATGCTTAGAGATCAATCAACAAGTAGTTTCGCTTACTCGAGCTTGAACTTCACGGGCAGGTTGAACTGCACGCGAACCGGGCGACCACGCTGTTTGCCGGGCGTCCATTTGATGTTTTGTGAATTCATCAACTCGACTACGCGCATTGCTTCCTGGCCGCACTGGGCGCCAATATCGCGCACGATCTGAGCATCCGTCACTTTGCCGTCTCTTTCAACTACAAAGGTGACTACCACCGTACCTTCTACGCCGTTTTCACGGGCGATGGCGGGGTATTTGATGTTTTTATAGATGAACTCAAGCATCTTTTTGTCTGCGCACTGCTTTTTTTCAGCTTCTGTTCCGCCGGCATCTTCACAGCCAGGGAAACGCGGCATCTGCTCAACCACTTTGAAGATTTCAGTTTCTTCCTCTTTTGGTGGCGGCGGCGGCGGCGGCGGTGGTGGCGCTTTTTCTTCTACCGGAGCAGGACGTTCAACTTCCGTTTGATCGTCAATACTCTGATCTTGAAAAACCGGCGTTTCTTCCGGTACCAAATCGTCCGGCACAGCCTGGATCACAGGCGGTGGCGGTGGCGGCGGTGGTGGCGGCGGTTCGGCAGTACGCGGCGGTTCGATTTCGATGTCTTCATCCATTACCAGAGCACCGTCCGGGATGAAAACTTTGTCTTCGTACTGCGTTACCCCGAAGGCCAGCGCGCTTAATCCTACAGCGATTGCCAAACCGAGGTTGAAAAAAGTGCCGCTGAGCCGGAATGAGTCCGCTTCAGGGTACTTGTCTCTGACATCCAGGAAATGGCTGTCGGCATACTTTTGAGCGAGGTTTTTCGCAGACTGCTTGTTAAAGTAGCTTTTCATGGCAAAGATCAAGCCAATCAGAGCAACAATGAGCAGCACGGTAACCGCAGCGAATTCAGTACCGGTAGGGCCGTTGAAAATGCCCCCCAGCAACGTGAACTGCCCACTCGATAAGAGAATGTCCGGGCTCATACTGACAAGGGTTTGAAAGTGAATAATTTTTGAATCTTATTTTGGCTTCCGCCTTTGCTATTTCAGATGCAAGTTAGCATAACTTTGGTGCATACCCTGCAAAAAAAATATGGTTTGCTTTTATGCCACCGTTGCTTTATAGGCTTCGGCGTCCATTAAAGCGTCTAATTCAGCAGGGTTTGTCAATTCTATTTTTACAATCCAGCCTTCTCCATAAGGGTCGCGGTTCACTAATGTTGGATCGTCGCCTTTCGATTCGTCCAACTGGCTGTTGAACTCCAGAATTTTACCCGATACCGGCATAAACAGCTCGGAAGTTGTTTTAACGGCTTCCACTGTCCCGAGAACTTCGCCTTTTTCCAGGGTTTCACCGACTGTATCCACTTCAATATAGACCAATTCGTCCAATTCGCTTTGCGCAAAATCGGTGATGCCCACGTAAGCGACGTTTCCCTCCTCTACCCGGAGCCATTCGTGGTCTTCCGTATACTTCAGATTAGCTGGAAATTCCATAATGTTTAAAGATGATTTTGACGCCACCCTACAACGGGCGCGCCCAAAAATAATGGGATTTTTCTAATCTTCGATGCCTTGTTGCAGAATTTTGCAGAAAGAGCTGCTGCCTGCTTCCAATTATATTTCATTCCCCGTTCAAATCGTCTATTTTTAGCGCTTAGAAATAAATGCAAATGGGATTTCGCTCTTTCGTCATCAGACCTTTGGCGCGCCGCGCCGCCCGCAGCATCGCCCGCTGGTCGTCGAACGCCGTTGCCGCGCAGGAAACGGTTTTCCGGCAATTGCTGGACCAGGGGCACAACACGGCTTTCGGGAAAGCGCATGATTTTGACAAAATTAAGGGATACGAAGCCTTCCGGGAGCGCGTGCCCATCCGCGACTACGAATCGCTGCGCCCCTGGATCGAGCGCATCAAAGCCGGAGAACGCGACGTGCTATGGCCGGGACGTCCCGCGTATTTTGCCAAAACGTCCGGCACGACCTCCGGCGTCAAATACATTCCGCTCACCCGTGACAGCCTGCCCAACCACTTCGGTACCGCGCGCAACGCCTTGTTTAATTACTACGCCCGAACCGGCCAGGGCGATTGGCTCGACGGCAAAATGATTTTCCTGTCGGGCAGTCCGGAAATGGAGACCGTGGGTGGTATCCCCACCGGCCGCCTGTCGGGCATCGTCAACCACCAGGTGCCTTCCTGGCTGCGTACCAACCAGTTGCCCGGCTACCACACCAATTGCATTGAAGCCTGGGAAGAAAAAGTCGAAAAAATCGTGGACGAAACCCTGCATCAGGACATGCGGCTCATCAGCGGTATTCCGCCCTGGGTGCAGATGTACTACGAACGGCTGCTGGCGCGCAGCGGCAAACAATATATAAAGGAGCTTTTTCCAAATTTCAGCATGTTCGTATACGGCGGCGTCAATTTCGAACCGTACCGCGCCAAGCTGGAGCAATTGGTTGGGAAACGCATCGAAAGTTTAGAAACTTACCCGGCTTCGGAGGGTTTCATCGCGTTTCAGGACGACCCAAACAACCGCGCCCTGCTGCTGAATGTGGCGTCGGGCATCTTCTTCGAATTCGTGCCGGCGGCTGAAATTTTTAATGAAAACCCAACCCGGCTCTGGCTGAAAGACGTAGAACCCGGTGTCAACTACGCCCTGATCATCAACAACAACGCCGGGCTTTGGGGCTACAACATCGGCGACACGGTGGAATTTGTATCGCTTGATCCACCCCGGATCTTAGTCACCGGCCGGGTTAAACATTTTATTTCTGCTTTTGGCGAACACGTCATCGGCAAAGAAGTGGAAGAAGCCCTCTTGCAGGCGGCGCAGGCACACGGGGTGCGCGTGGTAGAGTTCACCGTGGCGCCCCAGATCGCTCCGCCCGAAGGCGGCCAGCCCTACCACGAGTGGTTCATCGAATTTGATGAAGCGCCGCAAGACCCCGCTGCTTTTGCAACCGCCTTAGACATTGCCATGGTGCAGCAAAATATCTATTACCGCGACCTTATTGAAGGGGGCATTCTTCGGCCATTAGTGGTACGTTCTCTGCGTCGTGATGCTTTCCGGGATTACATGAAGCGGGAAGGGAAATTAGGCGGGCAGAATAAGGTACCGAGGTTGTCGAATGACCGGGGGATTGCGGAGGGGTTGAAAGTCTCTTTTGAATAACGAATATCGAACAAGGAACACCGAACGCTGAAATTTACCGTCACTCAAATTTCGACATTCGATATTCCTTGTTTGGCTGTTCTGCTGTTCAAATATAAACCAACATTCGATGAACCGCGCTCGTTAGCAAATGTCCAACAATCTTTTTCATGGGTTTCCATGTTCGTATTAGGAAGCCTGAATGGTTCAATTCTCTTGGCACGTGTCAGACACTTCCAAAGTGTCCGACACGTGCCAAGAGAATTGAACCCCATGAATTAGAAATCATTTTGCCATGAATCGCTCCCTCTTAATTTCCAAATACGCCCTCGGCGTCCTTCTCGCCATTCCGCTTTCTCCTTTACTCTATTTCCACGGGCGGCGCGTCATCAGAACCATGCCCAAACTCCCGGGAGCGACCGGAAATGAAGGCGCTGCGGGGGAATCAGCACAACCACTCCGCATGATCGTCCTTGGCGAAAGCACGATGGCGGGCGTCGGCGTGGATACCCACGAGAACGGCTTTACCGGCGCCTTAGCCCGCTACCTGTCGGAGCGCTTAGAGACCGGTGTTTCGTGGAAAGTATTCGCAGAAAGCGGCCACACCGCGAAAACGGCGCTCGAAAAATTAGTCCCTTTGATTGAGGGAGAGCAGGCAGACTTAGTGGTTGTCGGGCTGGGCGCCAACGATGCTTTCACCGTTAACCGCCCGGAACGCTGGGGAAGGCAGGTTGTCGCCCTGATCAAAGCTTTGCGGGAAAAGCTGGGCGATGTGCCCATCGTTTTCCTGAGTGTGCCGCCCATCAGGGAGTTTCCGGCGTTCAGCAGTCCGCTCAGATTTATTGTGGGCAACTTAGCCGTGTTGCTGAGCAAAGAATTGGAGCGCCGCATTTCCAAACATCCGGGGGTATACCACGCTTCTGGTTGTCTCGTGCTGAAAGAATGGTTCAAAATACACGGCGACCACCTGAAACGATCTGATTTTTTCAGCGACGGGGTGCATCCTTCCGCGTTGACTTATCGGATTTGGGCGGAAACCACAGGGGTGTTTATGATTGAAAATGAGGAAATTAGGAATGGACTGCAACAAAAGTTGGAGGTTTTTACCAGATAGGTAGATGATTTTTTTACCACATAGGCACATAGTTGTTTTCACAATAGTTCACATAGGCGGCTTCCCTGTGCTATGTGAACTATTGTGAAAACCCCTACTGTGAACTATGTGGTAAAAAAACCAAAATCCTATGTAGTAAAAAAACATCGTTACTCAAAGTTCCTCAAAATCCGCTCCCGATCTTCACATTCCTGATCGCTTTTGTGGTACAGTTCAATAAAAATAATCCGCGCTTCCACTTCAAACCAGGCGTAAACCAATCGAAAGCCGGAGTTTACTAAACTTTAAAACAAAAAAATGTTCATATTTGCAACAAGTTTTCAACAACGTGCATCATTTCCCCATTGCCCAACTTGTTTACTTTAGCGCATATTTTCTTCACGAATCCGCACCCCAATGTTGGTCAAAACATACTCCAGCGCAGTACATGGCGTTGATGCACGTACCATCACCGTAGAAATCAATACCGGCGGCAATGTCACGGTAGGCAGCCAGTTTTATTTTCTGGTCGGTTTGCCCGATAATGCAGTCAAAGAGGGTTTTCAGCGCATCGAAGCGGCCGTCAAAAACAGCCGTTACAATATGCTGCGCGTGAAAACGGTCGTCAACCTCGCGCCTGCCGACATCCGCAAGGAAGGTTCGGCCTACGACCTGCCCATCGCGGTGGGTTATTTAGCGGCAACGGACCAGATCGCCAGTGAAGATTTGGATAAGTTCCTGATGATGGGCGAGTTGTCGCTCGACGGCAGCCTGCGACCCATAAAAGGCGCATTACCGATTGCCATCTCGGCGCGGCGCGAAAAATTCAGGGGCGTCATCCTGCCCAAAGTGAATGCACGGGAAGCCGCCATCGTAAGTGATATTGAGGTATACGGCGTGGAAAACCTTCAGGAAGCCGTGGAATTTCTGAATGGCGATCGGCAATTGACGCCGGTAACGGTGAATACGCGCGAGGAGTTTTTCGACACTCAGAACGTGTACAACGTAGATTTTTCGGATGTTAAAGGCCAGGAAAACATCAAACGCTCGCTTGAAATCGCAGCAGCAGGTGGCCACAATGCCATTCTGATCGGGCCTCCGGGCGCCGGAAAAACCATGCTGGCCCGGCGGTTGCCAACGATTCTGCCACCGCTTAACCTGTACGAAGCGCTCGAAACCACCAAAATTCACTCGGTTGCCGGCATTTTACCTTCCAATGCGGCCCTGATTTCGACGCGGCCATTCCGTTCGCCGCACCACACCATCAGCGACGTAGCTTTGGTGGGCGGCGGGTCCAATCCCATGCCCGGCGAGATTTCGCTGGCGCACAACGGGGTGTTGTTCCTCGATGAGTTGCCCGAATTCAAACGCACGGTGCTGGAAGTGCTGCGCCAACCCATGGAAGAGCGCCGGGTGACTATTTCGCGGGCTAAAATTTCGATCGAATACCCCTCCAGTTTTATGCTCATCGCTTCGATGAATCCCTGCCCCTGCGGCTACCACAACCACCCGGAAAAAGAGTGTGTGTGCGGTCCCGGCGTGGTGAAGCGCTACCTGAGCCGGATTTCCGGCCCGTTGCTTGACCGCATAGACCTGCACGTGGAAGTGACGCCGGTTTCGTTCGACGAATTAGCCGACCAGCGCCCGCCTTCGGAAACCAGCAAAGACATTGTTACGCGCGTCGTGCGCGCCCGCGAAATCCAGATCGAACGCTTTAAGGAACTGAACGGCATTTACAGCAATGCCCAGATGCCCAGCCGGATGGTACGCGAAGTGTGCGCCGTGAACCAGGCCGGCCAAACCCTCATCAAAAAAGCGATGGAAAAGCTCCAGCTTTCTGCCCGCGCTTACGACCGAATCCTCAAGGTGGCCCGCACCTGCGCCGATCTGGCGGGCAGCCCGGAGATCAAAATTGAACATTTGGCGGAAGCCATTCATTTCAGGACGCTGGATAGAGAGGGTTGGGCGGGGTAGTGTGTGGGCCGGAGCCCACAGAATACCAGGCACGAGGCGGAGCCTGCGCGCCAGCGGTTGGGCGGGGTGAATAGTCGTTCCAGGTGTCGGACACTTCCAAAAGTGTCCGACACCTGGAACGACTATTCACCTCCTGAAAATAGCCTTAAGAAAAGGTATCTGTGGAAGGCGGGAAACGATCCTGAAGTCTTGCCACAAGCTTGTTTTTTCGTCTAAAAAACGAAAAACTTCATGTATTGGATTGTTTTTAAACAACCTGGTGAAAATAGTTTTTACCAGACGGGGTTCATGCAGAATAACCCGCAGCAAGAGTAAATCAAAGAATAAATATTTCGGGGTTGTTACTTTAGTTTCTATTTTTTCGTTTTTTTTGATCCGTTCAATAATTGCCTGAGTATTTCGCATATTTCTGACAAAAGAATAACCAGTTGAAGCCTTAATACACCCTGCTGCGGTTCCTATTGGAATGATATTGTACACATTACCGGATTTTAATTTGGTCAGGCTCATGGGGATTTGTCCTTGCTCCACCGAATTAATGGTATAGTTTTTTGTAAAGTTTTTTTCAATGTATTTTTTGAGCGACTTTTCGTAATTTTCCAAATCGTAGACTTCAGCCGAAAAAATAGTACACTCAATCATGGCGGTATTTTCTGAAAAAGGCAAGATGTACATAAACCTGACGTCCTGTTCTTCTTCTAAATCAAAATCCATAAGCATGGCTTTGTCCACTTCAAAGACGGCTTCTTCAGTTTTTATTTCCCATCCCAAAAAATGTTGCCAAACCGAGGGTTTTGAGATGCTTTTATCCATAATTTTTGGATGGCTGTAAAAAACAAATTCCCCTTCAAATGCTTGATTGGCAGATTTTACCAAATTGATGTTGTTGATTGAGGTCACCTCAAGCACCTCCTCAAAAAGAACGGTTATCCGTTTGTCTGGTTTAAAATAATCGAAATGATATTTTGCAAAATTGGCGCTGTTGATGTACTGATAACTTTTTGGATGGATGCTTCGGGTAATGGAAACGCCTTCGCCTTTAAATCCAATGACGTTCCATTCTTTTTCAACCAAGTGTCGGTAGCCATGACTTTTATCATGCCAAAAACACCACGATTTTTCCTGATGATTTTCATTTGCTTCGAGCAGGAGTATAGATTTTACAGATTCTCCTGGCAAATCCAATAGTGCTTTTGCAAGTTGCAGTCCCGCACAACCGGCGCCGATGATGATGTATTGAAAATGTTGACCCATACGATTCATTTTGTCAGCCTATCCTTTCTTCCCAAACAGTCGCCGCAGCAACTTCCCAAACCGGCTCAACCGCTGAATATTGTCCTGAATTGGCGACAAACTGATGTCTTCTTCCGTAATGACGCTGTCGAGCATCTCACCGCCGGGTTGGTCGGGATAGATGACCATGAAGTTATTTTCCTTGAAATATTTGGGCAGTTTTCCCGGAATTTCATCTAAATAGATATTGTAGGAAATAGAGCCTTTCCGTGCACTGACCACCACCAGCATATCGTCACGGGACACTGATTTGGAAAGGATCAAAAAGTCTTCCCAATCTTCAAAATGGTGGTATCGCATGTTAGCCCGAATGCGATTTTGTGCAAAATAACGGCGAATGGCTTCAAAAGTTTTGGCCGCCGTGTACAAATTTATTTCCGAACTGGTTTCTTTCGCCAGCAGGTACAATTTTTGAAGCCATCCGGTGAAGCCGACTTCGTACTGCGCATTAGCCGGAACGGCTGCAATAATGCGCCGGGTGATGTTGACCGGTTGGCGCAACTGTGTCACCAGCACCATTTGAGAATTGCTTTGAATGAGTTGATCGAGCGCGGTGCCAAAAATTTTGCCTTCCACTTTTGCCGCTTTCCCCGTCCAGCCAATGAGGACGGTTGAAATCATTTTTTCTTTGACGTACTGCGAAATGCCGTTGCCCACATTGAGCGCCACCCGGGTGTCCACGGTTACTTTGGTATCGGTTGCTGCGGCATGAATGATGGCTTTTTCCAGCATTTGTTTGTTTTGAACGACCCGTTCGCGCGCCTCATCGTCGTCCTGAACGACCGAAAGCGCCGTGATGGGTTGGGTGGAACGGCGGTCTTTGAGCAGGATGGCCAGGTCTATCAATTGCTCAATATTGGCCGGATTGGAGATGGGCACTAATATTTTTTCATCCAAATCTTTGATTTCCGGCAGTTTTTCGCGCTCGGCAATGGCTAAATTACGCCCGGCGCCTTCCGTCACGAAAGAAGCCACCAAGCAGGTGATCAGGATAAGGATGATGGTGCCGTTCAGCACATTTTCATCTAAAATGCCAATGTTGTAACCGACCAAAATGACCGCCAGGGTTGCAGCGGCGTGCGCATTGCTCAGTCCCCAAATTACATTGCGCTGGTAGCGGGTGTAGCGGAAAACGCGCTGGGTAATCCACGCCGCCGCCCATTTTCCGGTGATGGCCACCACCGACAAGGTGGCTGCTACGATGAGCGCCCAGGGGCCATTGGCCAGCACTTTTACATCCACCAACATCCCGACGCTGATCAGGAAAAAAGGGATAAACAGCGCATTTCCAACAAATTCAATCCGGTTCATCAATGGTGAAGTATGTGGAATCAGGCTGTTGAGCGCTAAGCCCGACATAAATGCCCCAATGATCGGTTCCACGCCGGCCAGTTCCGCCAAAAAGGCCGATAAAAAAACTAAGGCCAATACAAAAATGTACTGGGATGTTTTTTCGCCTTCAATGTTCCGGAAAAACCAGCGGGCCACCGGGGGCAGCAGGTAAAAAACGATGATGCTGAAAATGGTCAGGGAAATGAGCAGTTTAATCCAGAAAGCCTGATTGAGGCCGCCTTGTTTTGAACCGGTAATGACCGCAAGAATGAGCAACACGGCGGTATCCGTGATGATGGTGCCACCTACTGTGATGGCGACTGCTTCATTTTTTACGATCCCCAGGCGGCTGGCAATGGGGTAAGCAACCAACGTATGCGTAGCAAACATACTGGCGATCATCACAGACGCCAACATATCGTAGCCTAAGAGGTAATGGCAAACGGGGTATCCGATCGAGATAGGGATGGCAAATGTAAAAAAACCAAAAAGGATACTTTTGTAGCGGTTCTTTTTGAACTCGTTCATGTCCAATTCCAGCCCTGCCAGGAACATGATGTAGAGCAAACCGATGGTGCTGAATAACACAATGGCTTCGTTGCGTTCGATCAGGTTGAATCCGTAAGGGCCAACCAAAATGCCCGAAAGAATGAGGCCGATGATACCAGGTAACCGGAATTTGCGCAACAAAATAGGACTAAACAGAATAATGAACAGCAGTATCGAAAAAACCAACACGGGATTTTTCAGGGGCAGTGAAAAATCTACACTCAGCAACAATCCAATCATAGATTATCTTTTTGGTATGTGATGTATGTCTTGAAAGCGCATGATAGTAAAATACATTGACTTTGGCAAACTTGTTTATCTTTACCCGAATACAAATCATACGCTCATGCAAAAGAATCTGACGACCTACACGCTGGTGCTGGCTGCTTTCCTGACTGTTGCCATTTTTGCTTCCTATTCCGCAAAAAATGCAGACCGCACAGACAGCATCCTTCCGCAAATTGTGAAGCCGGTTGACCTGAACAAACCTTTTGATTTTGCCGGCGAGCCGGTTCCGATGGACAATTTCGACGTGCGCGAACGCCTCGACCGCGAATTGCTGATCAACACCTATTGGCACGCTACCACCATGTTGCACATCAAAAGCATGTACAAATATTTTCCGGTCATTGAAAAAATCCTCGCTGAAAACGGGGTGCCGGATGATTTCAAATACTTAGCCGTTGCGGAAAGCAGCCTGCGCAATGAAATTTCGCCTAAAGGCGCCAAAGGCATCTGGCAGTTCATGGGCAATACCGGTGAATACTATGGCCTGGAAATCTCCGGCGAGGTAGACGAGCGCTACCACTTGGAAAAAGCGACCAAAGCGGCCTGCGATTACCTGAAAGGGTACAAAAAGCGCTTTGGCGACTGGACGTTGTCTGCCGCTGCGTACAACATGGGCGGCACACGGCTGGCAAAGGACATCCAAACCCAGCGCGCAACCAATTATTACGACCTGAGCCTCAACTCGGAAACCTCCCGCTATGTATTCCGCGTCATCGCCATCAAAGAAATTTTGAAGAACCCGCGCGCCTTTGGTTTTTATTTAGAGGAAGACCAGGCTTACCCGCCCATGAGCGAATACGACCTGGTGGAAGTGAGCGGTCCGGTGGAAAGCTGGGGCGATTTTGCGGTGGAACACAAAACGACCTACCGCATGTTGAAGGTATACAATCCCTGGCTCATCAGTTCAAAACTAACCAACAAGGAAGGGAAAACGTATTTTGTGAAGGTTCCGAAATAAGCGCTGAATATCAGACAGGCTTTTCATACATCCGAAACTTTGCCATACCCATGCGTTGCAAAAAATGTCGGCCCGACACCCGAAGCACGCCAAAGCCGTAGCGAATACTGCGCGGCAGGTTGATGGAAGACGCTTCTTCAAAATATTTTGTCGGGCAGGTCACCTCGGCAATGGCAAAGCCCGCGTAGATGATTTGCGAGAGCATTTCGTTGTCGAAAACAAAATCGTCCGAATTCTGATTGAAATTGATGCCTTCCAGCACTTCCCGGCTAAAGGCCCGGTAGCCGGTGTGGTATTCCGAAAGCTTGTAATTGACCAACAGGTTTTGAGTGAGGGTCAGGAAGCGGTTGGCAATGTACTTATACAGCGGCATCCCGCCCTGAAGCGCGCCTTTGCCGAGGATACGCGAACCCAACACAACCGGATACAGCTCGTCGCCAATGATGTTCACCATGGCCGGGATGAGCTTGGGTGTATACTGGTAGTCGGGGTGCAGCATGATGACGATGTCGCCGCCTAATTCCAGTGCTTTGTTGTAAAGCGATTTTTGATTGCCGCCGTAGCCCTTGTTCTTTTCGTGCACGATGATGTGCCGGATGCCAATCTGCTCTGCAACGGTAATGGTTTGGTCGCGACTGGCGTCATCGCACAACACGACTTCATCTACCAGATCAAACGGAATTTCCCGGTACGTCTGCTCTAAGGTCAGCGCTGCGTTGTATGCAGGCAAGACCACGATCACTTTTTTGCCTTTGTACATGAACTGCTTTTTTTCATGAAGGCGCAAATATAGCATGATTGTGGTGAAAAAATCACACCTCCTGTTCTACCCTTTCTTCCTGGTGCCGCCACAACTCCTGGAAAACCGCGCTGTGCTGGCGCAAATGTTCAAAACTGCCTTCGTCAGCGATGTGGCCATTTTCCATCACATAAACATAGTCGAAGCGGGACAACAGGTGCAGGCGGTGCAGGGAAGACACAATCACCTTGTCGGAAAAAGCCTCGAACAGTTTTTCGTAGATTTTGGCTTCCGTTTTAGGGTCTACGCTGCTCGTTGGTTCGTCTAACAGGATGATATGGCTGTCTTTAGCCGCAAAAATGCCCCGGGCTAAGGCCAAGCGCTGTTTTTGTCCCCCCGAAAGGTTGACGCCTTTTTCCTGAATATTGGAAGCTAAGCCTTTCGGCAATTGAGCGACCACTTCCGAAAAGTGGGCGATGTCGCAAATCGCTGCCATTTCTGTCGCGTCGCAGGGCAGGCCCAGTGAGATATTGTACTCGATGGTGTTTTCAAAAATTTCAGGCTCCTGTGGGAATAACGTCACATGATCGGCGAGGGCGTTCAACTCCTGCCCGGAGTCGCCCACCGCTTGCCCGTCTACCCAAACCGATACCCCCGGATCTCCAGCGTACAAGCCACGCAGCAGCGCCAGCAGGGTACTTTTGCCGCTGCCGCTTTCGCCAATAAAAGCAATGCGCCGGCCACGCGGCAGCCGGATGGCAATTTGGCGCAAACCCTGCACTGCTTTTCCATTGAGGGTTTCCTGGTGTGAAAAATTGAGACCGGCAATGCGGATTTCCTTCCAGTTTTCCGGCAGCGCATCGGTTTGCTCCGAAAGGTGCAGGTTGTCGTACGTTTCCGTGATGTTTTGAGCGGTTTTTACGTCCGTATCGTAGCGGACGATCTGGTTGTATTGCCAGGCGATGTCGTGGAAAACGCTGGTGAAGCGCTCCACATAGGTCATCAGAATGACTAATCCGCCGATCAGGAAGGTTTCGCCGGGTACCCAATTTTGGTAAATGTATCCCACCAAAATGACGCCGTACATAATCGCTACGAACATGTCCACCGTGAACCATTTCCATTCATTGACTAAAATTTTTCGCCGGAAAGGCGGAAAAATTTCAGCTACTCTGCCCATCAGGCCGGTTTCCATGCGCTTTTCCAACCGCAGGGTGATGACCGTGATGATGTTGGAAAGGCTGTCGAACAGCGTGGAAGATACCACGTGCTGCTTTTCATTGACCTCCTTTTGCGCAGCGATAAAAGGTTTGTCGAACTTAAAAATGATGAACACGATCAGGATGCCAATCAGTACAGCCACCGACCCAAATATGGGTGAAAAATAGATCATGGCTGCGAAGGAAAAAATGAATTTGGCTAAGGCATGGACGTACATAAAGCCGGTGTCGAAAAACTCCTTCAGCGCTTCGTAAGCCATGCGGATGCGGTTGATAGTAGCCCCACTGTGGTGATCCTGGTGCCATCGAACCGGCAAGTGCAGCGCTTTGTGGTAGAGTTCCTGCAAAAAATTGCGGCTGAGGTGGAACGCGAGTTTTCGTTCCATGATGCGGGCAATGCCGTGAAAAATCCACTCGACGAGGTGGATGGCCAAATAAGCGGCCACATACATCCAGGCGAAACGCAACACCGCAACGCCTTGTTTTTGCAATTCATTGATAAATAACCCCCAAATAATGGGTTTCAGCGCCGAAATCAGGTTGCTGATAATGAACATGCTGTAAATCAGCAGGTAACGCTTTTGCCTGCCGCGTGCGTAAACCCAGGCGGTTCGCAACAAGGAAAAATAGGGATTGCTGAACAACGATCGTTGGATGGGCGGCATGGGACCTCGGGTTTTTAATTTCTCATAAAATGGAAAGAAAGAGAACCAAACCAGGCTATAATAGGTTCCCTGTTTGAAGAGAACCTGATACTTCCTACATTACTAAAAACGTCTTATCTTTGCAAAAAGTCGCGCAATGCAGTTAAGTGAAATTTCAATAAAAGGATTTCGGGGGATTCCCGACTTGACGATACCGGATTTGGGAAGAGTGAACTTGGTTGTTGGAAAAAACAACACGTCAAAAACATCTTTACTGGAAGCCATTTTTCTGCTTATTGGCGCTGCAAACCCTAATTTGATTTATAACGTTAATTTATTTCGGAGCCTTGCGCTGACTGATGAAGAAGACTTGAGGTTTATTTTCAACAAATTAGATTTTAATACACTATTACAAATAACTGGTACTTTTCAAGAAAGAGGATTGCACAGAGAACTACGCATCAAGCCTGGTAAAAAAGTTATTTATGCTGAAAGCTCAAGAGGTAGTAATACCCAGAATGGAAATGCTTTCTTTCCAGATATAAATACAGCAACAGGAGAAGCTCTTGTAAATGAATTGATATTAGATTTTAGCAATAAAGAGCGTCAAAAAAAAAGCCAATCGTTTCATGGCTCAATAACCTTAAACAATGGTAGTGTAACTATAAACCCTCCCTCAAAATACAAAGAAGAATTAAGGGGAATATATGTCCGCCCATCCTCTGGACTTAGCGCCTCTCTTGAAAAACAGTTAGAAAATATTATAGTCAACAAACAAGAACAAAAAATTATCTCAGCGCTTAGAAGCGTTGATCCAACCATACAAGACCTTGCCTTGGGAACCAATAAAATGGTTTATGTTGATATTGGCATCAATAGACTAATTCCTCTGAATTTATTGGGTGATGGGATTATGAGAATGCTTAATATTATTCTCAGCATTTCAGGAACTAATAATGGCATCGTCCTCATTGACGAAATAGATAATGGCCTCCATTTTTCTACACTCAGCCTGCTTTGGAAAACCGTTCTTGAAGCATCCAAACAGTTCAATGTACAAGTTTTTGCAACGACCCATAACTATGAGACATTGAAATATCTCAAAGAACTATTGGATACTCCGGATATGGCTTCATTCCAGTCATGTGTTCGAAGTTTTACCTTGCGACGATTGTCTGATCAAAATATCAAAGCTTATCCTTATACCTATGAAAAGTTCAATCACGCCATTGAGCAAGGTATTGAAATACGCTGATCAAACCTTTTGAAAACCATGATCCAAATTTTTCTGGAAGGCAGTGAGGTGAAATTTATTGACTACTTGATTCGTAGTACCTGGTCAAGCAATGCATTACTTGATTTTATTACAGTGACTACAAATGGTTGGACAACGCTTCATCTGATAGACAATAAATTTAAAGAAAACACAGATCAGGGAGGTAAAAATCTGGTTATCTTCGATGCAGACACGACTCTGAATGGAGGAGGATTTACTCAAAGAAAGCAAGCGTTGGAGGCTAAACGGGAGGAACTCGGGATTGAATTTGACATCTTCCTTTTTCCAGATAATCAATCAGATGGAGATTTTGAATTACTTTTAGAACGAATCATTAATCCAACCCACAGCGGATTGCTGGGTTGTTTTACCAATTACGAAGCCTGTCTTCAAAGGTTAAATTCTGAAAATGAACAAATTCTGTATAAAATCCCAATGAGGAAAGCAAAAATTTATTCCTACATAGACGCCTTTCCTAAATCACGAAGACAAGAAGAATTGTTTAAGAAAAATGACTTTTTTTTCGATAATCCTGAGTTTTGGGACTTCAATAGTGAAGCTTTGGAGCCTTTGAAAGCTTTTATAGCGCTTCATTTGCCAGCTCTCCCCCCTTCTCTATAGATTCTTGTTTTTTCTTCCACTTTTTTTCACTTGAGTGACGAAGATCACTGACCGGCATCCCCAATCCCTGCAACTTTGTGTTGGCTTAAGATTATTACGTTAACCAATTAAAATCCACTCCATTCATGTACATCGAACAAATCTATACCGGTTGTCTGGCGCACGGCGCATATTATATCGAAAGCAATGGCGAAGCAGCGATTGTTGACCCACTCCGCGAGGTGCAGCCGTATATTGACCGCGCCACTAAAAATGGCGCTAAAATTAAATACGTGCTGGAAACCCACTTCCACGCCGATTTTGTATCCGGACACCTCGACCTGGCGAAAAAAGCGGGTTCAACCATCGTCTACGGCCCAACCGCCGAGCCTGGATTTGACGCTTATGTAGCCAAAGATAAAGAACTGCTGAAATTGGGCAACGTGACCATTCAGGTGTTGCACACGCCCGGCCACACGATGGAAAGCAGTTGCTTCCTGCTGAAAGACGAATCCGGAAAAGACGTTGCCGTTTTCACCGGAGACACCCTGTTTATTGGCGATGTAGGCCGTCCTGACCTTGCACAAAAAGCAGGGGTGCTGACGATGGAAGACCTGGCTGGATATCTCTACGACAGCCTGCGCAACCAAATTATGCCCCTCTCTGATGAAGTCATCGTTTATCCGGGCCACGGCGCGGGTTCTGCCTGCGGCAAAAACATGTCGAGCGAAACAACTTCAACCATTGGTGCACAAAAAGCGAGCAATTATGCGCTGCGTGCTAATATGACCAAAGCGGAATTCATCAAAGAAGTCACGGAAGGCCTTACCACGCCGCCGAAGTATTTCCCGCTGAACGTAAAAATGAACAAATTAGGCTACGAAAGCTTCGACACGGTGATGGAACGCTCCGCGCAGGCACTTTCTCCAGCAGGTTTTGAAGAAGCGGTGAATGCTACCGAAGCGCTGGTACTCGACGTGCGAACGGCACAGGAATTTGCCAAAGGCTTCATCCCGAACGCCATCAACATCAGCTTAGACGGCCAGTTTGCACCCTGGGTAGGCGCGCTCATCATGGATGTGCAACACCCCTTAGCACTGGTTACACCCGTTGGCCGGGAAGAAGAAACCATTACCCGGCTTTCGCGGATCGGCTTTGACCATGTTGTCGGGTACCTCAAAGGCGGCATGGAAGCGTGGATTGATGCAGTACGTGAAGTGGATCAGATTCGCTCCATTACGCCTGCTGAATATGCAGAAGTCGCCAAAAACGCCGCCAACCCCAACCTCGTGGATGTGCGCAGAACGAGCGAATACGAAGCCGAACACGTAAAAGATGTAAAAAACTATCCGTTAGATTACATCAACGACTTCATCGGCGAACTGGATCGCAACAAAACGTACTACCTGTATTGTGCAACCGGCAATCGCTCAATGATTGCAGCTTCCATCCTCAAATCGCGTGGATTTGAGCACGTGGTGGACCTCAAAGGCGGCATCAAAGCCATGCAGGAAAGTGGTTTGTTTGAATTGACCAACTACGTTTGCCCGAGTACGCTGAAGGAAACGGTTTAGCCCCCCGAGCCCTGGAGGGGCAGAGGTGATCAGTTCTATAAAATGATGCTTAATCGTACATTTTTATTTTTTATTGATGATTGACGATTACATGATTGATGGTTGTTAATGTAAGAGATACGTAAACATCGTGTGTATGTTTTACATCATCAATCATCATTTATCAATCATCTCTCATCAATCCTTCTTCAAAACGTGGTGAA
>Ga0209573_1001162_pt1 | contig 43035 bp, 35 predicted proteins | sample TNRBio252014_DNA_FD_185870 | JGI IMG/M metagenome (GOLD analysis project Ga0209573, IMG submission 185870) | Wastewater treatment Type I Accumulibacter community from EBPR Bioreactor in Madison, WI, USA - TNR Reactor_6/25/2014_ DNA (SPAdes)... | ecosystem: Engineered > Bioreactor > EBPR >...
CAGCAAGGTATGGCCCATTTGCTGGCTGAAAACCTTGAAGTCCCGAACCGACTCGGGGTCGGTGGCGACGATCCGCAGCACTTGGCCGCCGCGCAGACTGGCTAGCGCCTTCTTGGCCTTGAGAATCGGCAAGGGACAATTCAGCCCGGAAGCGTCGAGTTCGGCGTCCATAGCGGTCATGGACAAGGGGTTGTGGCGCCAAGCTGGCAGGCGACCATTTCCCGTTCGGTTTGATAGCCGCTGCGCAACATATCGTTCAGCCCGCCCTTGTTCTCGATCTGGCGGTAGCCCATCTGCCGCAATGCCTGTTCGGCGATGCCGGAGCGGCGGCCACTGCGGCAGTAAAGGACGATGCGGCTGTCGCGATCCGGCGCGAGGGCGGCGATGCGGCCCGTGATTTCGTCGTAGGGGATATTGACGGCGTCTTGCACGTGCCCGGCGCGATATTCTTCGGTGGTGCGCACGTCAATGATCAACGGCTGGCCGGGAGCGGGCAAATTGCCGGGTTCGGCCAGCGCCGGGATGGAAAACAACAGCACGGCGAGTAATCCGGTCAGCTTTTTCATGTCAGCATCTCCTTGGGATCGACGAAGGTAGGTTGGAAACCTCGCCGTTATAACGAATTTCGGGGCTATTGCTCAACGGGCGGCGATTGGCAACGAGAGAACAACATCCGTTCAAACCACGGTAGATCCGAGCATACGAAACATGACTTTCTTCACGGAACCCGACCACTACGAAAAAACCATCCTGTCCGACCTGCAAGGGGCTTGGGGAAACTTGCGCGATGACGTCGTCGAACACGCCGGTTTCCCGAACTGGGAGCGGCTGCTGTTCCATATTGATGAGGCGATGAGTTGGGAAACCGTCCGCCATCTGGAGCGGATGGAACCGCTGTTGCTGTTGATCCGCAATCTGGCGATGCAAGGCGAGGCGCCGACAGAGATCATGGAGGCGATTGAGGATATTGCCGAGATTCTCCAGGAAGTGCGGCAGGATTTGAAGCAGGGAAAGCTGCTATAGCTGCACCCGAGCGGTATCTGAACCCCACGCCGGGTGGACAGGGTGCTTTCGCAGCTTTGCTATGCTTTTTCCTATTTCTACCAACCAGGAACTGCTCCCATGTTGATGTCTGGCCAGGATTACCGCGAATCGCTGCGCCGCTACCGGCCGCGGGTCTATGTCAACGGTCGCCAGATCGAATCGGTGGCCGACGAGCCACTGCTCGCGCCGGGCGTGAACGGCGTGGCGCTGACCTACGACTTCGCCCTGCGCGAGGACGTGGTGACACTGATGCGTGCGACCCGGCCAGATTTGGCCAGCGGCCAACCGGTGAACCGGATGATCGCCATCCCCGCAACGACCGAGGATTTGCTCGACAAGCTGGAAGCGGTGCGGCTGGTGTGCCAGGAAACCGGCTGCGCGCAACGCTATCTCGGCGGCGACGGGCTGGCCGCAATCTGGCAGACGACGGCGCGGGTGGACGCCGACCTCGGCACGACTTATGGTGAGCGTTTTCACACCTATCTGGAACGGGTGTACGCTGAGGATCTGGCGCTGGGGGTGGCGATGACCGACGGCAAGGGCGACCGCAGCCGCCGGCCCAGCCAGCAGGCCAATCCCGACGCCTACGTCCGCATCGTCGAGCGCCGCCCGGACGGCATCATCATTGCCGGCGTCAAGGCGATCATCACCGGCGCTCCCTATCTGCACGAGCTACTGGTGATGCCGGGGCGGAATATGACCGAAGCCGACGCCGCCTATGTGGTGTGTTGCGCCGTACCGGTGGACGCCGAAAATCTCACCCTCATCGCCCGACCCGCCGGTCGGCCCGGCGAAGCGGCGGCGAAGTTCAGCGCCCGTTACGGCCAGTCTACGGCGGTGGCGGTGTTTGATCAGGTTTTCGTGCCCTGGGACCGGGTGTTTCTGGCCGGCGAATGGATGCACTCCGGCTTTCTCACCCTTCAGTACGCCACCCACCACCGCCATACCTGCATCGGCGCGCGGGCGGGTTTCGGCGATCTGCTGATCGGCGCGGGCGCGCTGATGACCGAGGTCAATGGGCTTGACCTCAACCGCGCCGCCAGCCTGCGCGCGCCGATGGTGGAACTGATTCAGATCGTCGAGGGTTTCTATGCCTGCGGCGTGGCGGCCTCGGTCTACGGCGTCCCGGACCCCGCCGGCGTCATGGTCCCCGAACCGGTGTTCGCCAACATCGGCAAGCTGTTGCTGGCCACCCAGATTTACGACATGCACCGGGTCGCCCACGAGGTTTCGGGCGGGCTGATCGTGGCCCTGCCCGGGCCGGATGAGGACCACAATCCAGCTACCGCAGGCCGGCTCTCGGAACTGCTCGCCGGGCGCTCGGACATTCCCTACGAAAAACGCATCGAGGTCGCCCGCTTCATCGAGGACCTGACCGCCTCGTACCAGGCCGGCTGGTATTCGGTGATTTCACTGCACGGCGGCGGTTCGCCCGAAGCGATGAAAAAGGAAATCTGGCGGCATTACCCGGTTCGCGACAAGGTGGAACTGGTGGAGCGACTGCTGGAACACAGCGTGCTGGCCGATGGAACGCACCGGCTCAGCCGCCAGCGGCAACCGGGCCGTTGCTGCGCGGAAGGCTGCACGATCCCCGAGGCCCTATCGGCGCCGGGGTCTGGTGGAGCCAGTGCTTCAACCGGGCTGAATTCCGCCTTGTGCGCTCCATGCTTTCGTTAATCCACCGGACCGTGGTATCCGGCTGGTATGTTATCCTGTACGGCAATCTCGTACATTTTGGGTAGCCACCGATGGAAACGATCACCGTCAATCAATTCCGCGACAACCTTCGCCAATACGTCGAGAAGGTATTGGCCGACCACGAACCGCTGACAGTCAGCCGCCGCAACGGCGGCGCCTTCGTGGTGATCGGCGCCGAGGACTGGGAGCGCGAACAGGAAACTCTGTATGTCTTGCAGAATCCGTCCTTGATGGCTCAGATTGCCCGTTCGGCGGAGACTTATGCCCTCGATACCGGCCGTCGGCCTAGGCCGGAGGAATTAGGTGAGAGCGATTGTCTTTGAGGGTGACACCTGGGAAGCCTATGAGGCCCTACGGACTCGCGATCAGTTGCTCCATCGCAATCTTCGCCGAATCCTTAAAGAACTTCAGCGCGGCGACCCCAGGGTGGGTACCGGCAAGCCGGAAGCCTTGAAGCACGATCTTGCGGGACTTTGGTCCCGCCGCCTGTCCCACCGGGATCGGTTGATTTACCGCTTCGACGATTCGTCAATTCACATCTTCGCTATCGGCGGACATTACGAGGATCACTGAGGCAGCGAGGCAGGGTTGGGCATGGCCCACCATTCTGAGTCAGTGGATAAGGGAGAAAGTGGGTCGTGCCCACCCTACCCGGTTGTCCCCAACAGTGCGATACATTGTCCCCGCAGCCATTGATTCGCCGGGTCGTAATCCACATTGGCGTGCCAGTACAAATGCACGTCCAGCGGCTGGGTGGGCAACGGAAACGGAAAAATCCGGTTGCCAAACTGGGCGTTGGCGATCCGCGCGTATTGCTCCGGCATGGTCAGCAGCCAGTCGGTCTGACTGACTACCCGGCAGGCTGCGAAATAATGCTGGCAGCGCAGGCCGATCCGCCGGCGATACCCCTCCCGATTCAGTTCGAAATCTTCCAATCCCCAGCCCTGGCGGCGCGACGAGACCAGAATGTGCGTCTGGCTAAGATAGCCCGCCAGCGTCAGCTCGTCCCGAAGCACAGGATGGTCCGCCCAGCCCATGACGATCAGCCGGTCCCGGAACACGCGGGTCTGGCGAATCGCATCGCCCACCGGCAAGGGGATGTCCAGCGCCAGATCGAGCGCGCCGGCCGCCAGATCGGCCTCCAGCGCGCGGCGGTCGGTGCGCACGCTGCACAGTTCGATCCCCGGTGCCTCGTTCTGAATCGTTTGGACCAGCGCCGGCAGGATGGTGGCCTCAAACACGTCGCGCAGCCCTAGATGAAACCGGCGTTGGGTCTGGCGGGGGTCGAAGGGCTGGCTTTGCCGCGCGCTTAGTTCCAGGGTTTGCAGCGCCTCCCGTACCGGCCCGATCAGGTTGCGGGTCAGCGGGGTAGGGACCATGGCCGAACCCTGGCGCACGAACAGCGGGTCCTTCAGCAACTCGCGCAACCGCCCCAGCGCATGGCTGAGTGCCGGTTGGCTCAACTTCAACGCCTGGCTGGCGCGGGTGATGTTGCCTTCCCGGTAGATCGCGTCCAGCACCACGAACAGGTTCAGATCAATGCGGCTAATATGCATGAAATGAATTATAGAGTATTAAAACTATTCATTGGATTCATTAAAACCAGGTTAGTACTCTACGTCCATACCCCGACGAGAGCACAAACCCATGGACTTCGCCTATTCCGCTAAAGCGCGCGACTATCTCGAACGCCTCAACGCCTTCATGGCCGAGGAAGTGATGCCCGCCGAGCCGATTTACGAGCAGCAACTCGTTCACGGCCCGGGCTGGACCCAGTGGCGACAGCCGCCGATCATGGAGGAACTGAAGGCCAAGGCTAAAGCTGCTGGCCTGTGGAATCTGTTTTTGCCGGAAGAGGAATATGGCCCCGGCCTGAGCAACGCCGATTACGCGCCGCTGGCCGAAATCACCGGCCGCGCCCCGATGGCCCCGGAAATCTTCAACTGCAATGCGCCGGACACCGGCAACATGGAAGTGCTGGTCAAGTACGGCTCCAAGGCGCAGCAGGATGCCTGGCTGAAGCCGCTGCTGGCCGGCGAGATTCGCTCGGCGTTCTGCATGACCGAGCCGGCCGTAGCCTCCAGCGACGCCACCAACATGCAGGCCACCGCCACGATTGAGGGCAACGAGGTGGTGCTGAACGGCCGCAAGTGGTGGAGTTCGGGCGTCGGTCATGCCCACTGCAAGGTGGTGATTTTCATGGGTCTGACCGACCCGACGGCGGAAAAGCATCGCCAGCATTCGATGGTGCTCGCACCGCTGGACACGCCGGGCATTAAGGTCGAGCGGATGCTGCCGGTGTTCGGGGCTTACGACGGGCCGTTTGGTCACGGCGAAGTCAGCTTCACCAACGTGCGCCTGCCACTGGACGCCATCATCGCCGGGCCGGGCCGGGGCTTCGAGATCGCCCAGGGTCGGTTAGGACCGGGCCGCATTCACCACTGTATGCGGGTCATCGGCGCAGCGGAGCGGGCGCTGGAACTGCTGTGCCAGCGGTCGCTCAGCCGGGTGGCTTTCGGGCAACCGCTGGCGCGGCTCGGTGGCAATCCCGACGTGGTCGCCAACTGCCGCATGGCGATTGAGCAGGCCCGGCTGTTGACCCTGAAAGCGGCGTGGATGATGGACACGGTCGGCGTCAAGGGGGCGATGAGCGAGATTTCGCAGATCAAGGTGGTCGCGCCCAGCATGGCGCAGCAGGTGATTGATGCGGCGATCCAGATTCACGGCGGCGCCGGCCTGTCCAATGACTTCGCGCTGACCGCGCTGTATGCCTACGCCCGGGTGCTGCGCATCGCTGATGGCCCGGACGAGGTGCATCGCAAGCTGATTGCGAAGCTGGAATACAAGAAGCAGCAAGCCAAGTTCGCCCGGCCGGTCTGAAAACTCACAACCCTGGAGAGCAACATGGAACAACTGATTGATCAACCCGGTTCGGTGCGCAAGGGCGAGGAACTCGATGTGGCGAAGGTGGATGCGTTCATCAAGACGCATCTGCCCGGCTTGGCCGGAACCCCGGAGATTCGCCAGTTCGCCGGCGGGGCGTCGAACCTGACCTATCTGGTGCGCTATCCCGATCGCGACCTGATCCTGCGCCGGCCACCGTTCGGCCACAAGGCCAAGTCTGCGCACGACATGCTGCGCGAAGCCAGGATCATGACCGCGTTGAAGCCGGTCTATCCCTACGTGCCGACCGTGGTGGCCACTTGTGATGATCCGGCGGTCATGGAAGCCGATTTCTACGTGATGGAGCGCATCAACGGCATCATTCCCCGCCAGGATTTGCCGGAGGGCCTGAGCCTCAGCGTCGAGGACACCCGCAAACTGTGCCTGAACGTCATTGACCGGATGATCGAACTGCATCAGGTGGACTACCAGGCCGCCGGGCTGGACAGCCTGGGCAAGGGCGAGGGCTACGTGCGCCGCCAGATCGAGGGCTGGATTGATCGCTACCGCAAGGCCAAGACTGAAGACGTGGGCGATTTTGAAGCCGTCATGGCTTGGCTGAAGGACAAGATGCCGGCCAATGACGTAGCGACCTGCCTGATTCACAACGATTTCCGGTTCGACAACGTGGTGCTCAATCCCGCCAATCCGTTTGAAGTGATCGGGGTGCTGGACTGGGAAATGGCCACGCTCGGCGATCCGCTGATGGATTTGGGCAACACGCTGGCCTACTGGGTGCAGGCCGACGACGACGCGCTGTTTCAGCAGGTGCGCCGCCAGCCGACCCATTTGCCGGGGATGCTGACCCGCCAGGAAGTGATTGACTACTACGGCAGCAAGACCGGCTACCGGGTGGACAACTTCGATTTCTACGCCCTGTATGGCCTGTTCCGGCTGGCGGTGATCGTGCAGCAGATTTACTACCGCTATTTCCACGGCCAGACCAAGAATCCTGCCTTCGCCGGTTTCGGCCACATCAGCCGCTACCTGGAAAAACGTTGCCAGCGGCTGATCGCCGCGTCGAAGCTGTAAGCGGAGCGGGCAGGTATGGGCGCGATTGTTCTGGTTCGTCACGGTCAGGCCAGCTTCGGGGCCGACGATTACGACCGGCTGTCGCCGCTGGGCGAGGAGCAGGCGCGGTTGCTGGGCGGCTGGGCCAGGGACTGCGGCTTCGACCTCGGTCAGGTCGCGTTGGGCACGGCCCGCCGCCACCGCCAGAGCGCCGAGCAGTGCCTGACCGCTTACGGCGCGGGGCCAGCCGTTCAGGACTGGATCGTGGATGCGGCGTTCGATGAGTTCGACCACCACGAAGTCATGATCCGCTTCCGGCCAGACCTGGCCGAACCGGGCGCGCTCGGCCATTTTCTGACGCAATCCGATCACCCGCATCGCGCCTTTCAGCAGATGTTCGCCGCCGCCGTGGCCCGCTGGGTCGGTGGCGCGCACGATAGCGACTACCGCGAATCGTGGCCGGCGTTCCGGCAGCGTTGCCGGGCGGGTCTCGACCGGCTGATGACTACAGTAGACCCGGCGCGGGACGTGTGGGTGTTCACCTCCGGCGGCGCGATCACCGCCTTGTTGCAAACCGTACTGGCGATCCCCGACGAGCGGATTTTTGAACTCAACTGGACGCTGGTTAATACCGGCGTGACCCAACTGCGCTACCGGCCCGGCCGGGTGAGCCTGAGCACTCTCAATAGCCAGGCGCATCTGGAACGGCAGCGGCGGCCTGCGCTCATCACCTATCGCTAACCCCCCTCACCCCTGCCCCTCTCCCAGCGGGAGAGGGGAGAACAGCTTAAGGAATTTGATGATGACGACTCCCAATCCCTTTGATCTGAGCGGCAAAATCGCGGCGGTCACCGGCGCCAGCCGGGGCATCGGCCAGGCGATTGCCGAACTTCTCGCGGCGCAGGGCGCGCATGTGATCGTGTCCAGCCGCAAGCCGGAAGATTGTCAGAAAGTGGTGGACGCTATTCAGTCTGCCGGCGGTTCGGCGGAAGCCATCGGCTGCCACATCGGCGAGATGGATCAGATCGGCGCGTTCTTCCAGGCTATAGAAGAGAAGCACGGCCGGCTCAACATCCTGGTCAACAATGCCGCCACCAATCCGTATTTCGGTCCGATCGTGGACACCGATCTGGATGCTTTTCAGAAAACCGTGGATGTGAACATTCGCGGCTATTTCTTCATGTCGGCCAATGGCGCCAAGTTGATGGCGAAGAATGGCGGCGGCGCGATAGTCAATGTCGCCTCGGTCAATGGCGTGATTCCCGGTCCGCTCCAGGGCATCTACTCCATCACCAAGGCGGCGGTGATTTCGATGACGCACGCCTTCGCCAAGGAGTGCGCGCCGATGGGCGTGCGCGTCAACGCGCTGTTGCCGGGCGCGACCGACACACGGTTCGCCGCGGCGCTGGTCAAGAATCCAGCGATTCTGAAACAGGCGCTGGCGCACATTCCCGCGAATCGGGTGGCGCAGCCGGAGGAAATGGCCGGCGCGGTGCTGTATCTGGTTTCGTCAGCCGCCAGCTACACCACCGGTGCCTGTCTGCCGGTGGACGGCGGTTATCTGCTGGTGTAAGCGAGGACGCTTCCCATGAAAGAACTGCAAGGCAAGGTCGCGGTCATCACCGGCGCGGCGGAGGGCATTGGCCGGGCGATTGCCGAACAGGCGGCGGCGCGGGGCATGAAACTGGTGCTGGCCGACATTTCGGAAGCCAAGCTTAATGAGACTGTGGCAGCGTTGCGCGCCAGCGGCGCGGAAGTCGAAGGCGTGCGGGTGGATGTGTCCAAGGCCGAGCAGGTCGAGGCCCTGGCCGCGCGGGCGTTCGAACGCTTCGGCAACGTCCATCTGCTGGTCAACAACGCCGGCGTGGCGCTGGCCAAATCGGCTTGGGAAACGACCATCGCCGACTGGGAATGGGTGCTGGGGGTGAATCTGTACGGCGTGATTCACGGCATCCGGGCGTTCGTGCCGAGAATGCTGGAAAAGGGCGAGGAAGGCCACATCGTCAACACGGCATCGGTTGCGGGCCTGGTCTCGCAACCGGCGATGGCCGCGTACAACGTCAGCAAGTTTGGCGTGGTGACCCTGACCGAGGGCCTGCATCACGATCTGACCCTGCGCAAGACCAGGCTCAAGGCGTCGGTGCTGTGTCCGGGCTGGGTCAAGACCCGCATCGCCGAGTCCGAGCGCCATCGCGACGCCGATCAGCGCACTGACCCCAGCCAGCTTCATGCGGTCACCGCGAAGACCGGTCTAAGTATGCACAAGGCGGTGCAGAAAGGTGTTGCGCCCGAGCAGGTGGCCGACGCCGTGTTCGCGGCGGTTGAGAACGAGCAGTTCTATATTCTCACCCACCCGGAAACCAAGGCCGGCGTCCACATCCGCAAGGAGGATATTTTGCAGGAGCGCCCGCCGACGCTGTTGCCGGTTTGAATCCTGGCTGAGGTCACATAAACGCTCGCTATGGAGTGGCGGGTGATCGCTGCTCACCCACAGAGCTAATACCGTTTCTCGATAGGTTTGATTGAAATGGGTAGGCTGGGTTGGGGCGAAGCAGAGACCCAGCACTCGGCTGAGTGATGCTCGGACTCGCTTCGCTTCATCCCAGCCTACACGGTAAAAGTTAAAATCTAGCGGGAATTGGTATAACCAGGCGTTCCTTAAAACCCCACCAAGTTAACCTCGCCGTGCCGGGCGACGATTCGCCCGACTTGGCCGACCCATTCCTGACGCATCATCGCGTCCAAAACCGACCGGTCACCGGGTCGAGTCTGCGCCCAGGCGCGCTGTCCGTTAGCCATGCGGCCGCAGAGGATGCCGGTGTGCGGGTTGCCCTCGCGGTCGAAGCCGACCGTATAGCCCTCCACGGTGAAAGCGCCGGTCGGGCGTGGATCCACCGCTAGCGGCGGCGGTAACGCCACGCGCTGCTGAAAATGTTCGGATGCGGTCCGCGACCAGGGTTGCCGGGGCGGGCCGCCGCCATAGATGCCGACCGCGTGCTTGGTGCAATACCAGCCGTTGGCGGTGATCAAGGCCAGCGCATCGTGGCGCTGGCGACAGTGCTCGACGGCGGTGGCGATGGCATGCATGGAGTAGTTGTTGCCCGGTCCGCCGAAATAGGGCAACCCGCCGGTCAGAGTGGGAGGCCGGGGATCATCGCTGGCGAGGCCCAGCGCGCGTCGCGCCAGGCGAGGCATGCAGGGGAAGCAGCTATAGAAGTCAAAACAGTCCATCTGGTCGAGAGTAATCCCGGCCTGCTCCAACGCATCCTGGACGCAGGCCCGGAGAGCGGGCGAATCGGCGAGATCAGGGCGCTGGCTCAGAAACCACTCATCGTGCGCATCCTGCCCGCCGTGGAGGTAAACCCAGCGATGTTCCGGGATGCCCAGGGTCCGGGCTGTGGTGGTCGTCGTCATGAGCAGCGCCGCCGCCTGGTTGACGGTGATCGCCGCCGTGAGATATTTCGGATAGGGATAGGCGATCATCCGGTTGTCCGCTGAGGGGGTGACGGCCTCGTCAGCCGAACGGCGGATGGGAAACCAGGCATGGGGATGAGTCGCTGCGACGGCGCTGTAAGTAGCGCCAAACTGGCCGAGCACCTGGCGATGCTGAGCCAGACTGAGTTGTTCACGGGCGCGTAGGGCTGTTTCAATGATGGCGTAGGCTACCACGGGCAGCGCCGCGCCGTGGGCGATTTCCACCGGATGACTGCCAAACCGGCTGTCGCCGACCGGCGCCAGGTCCAGTTCCTGGGGGCGGGTGAACCGAGCAATATCGCTGGGGGTCAGGCTCCGTCCGCCCAACAGTTCGCCGCCCGCCAGCAGAGCGATCCGGCTGTGCCCGGCAGCGAGCCGGTCGGCCACGCGGTTGACCAGCCACTGCGGAGTGTTGCCGCCGATGGCGCTGTACTCCAGCGTCGCCGGCGTTGCGCCCAGCGCCGCCGCCAGCGCCGCCGGGGGATTACGGTGCGAATTGCTGAACGCATGGACGACGTGGACGGCATCGAGTTGCTGGAGCAGTCCCGGTTGCCCGGCGTCCGCGACCGCACGGTCAGCGGCAATTTTGATCAGATTGATCACCGAAGTCAGCGGCTCGCCGCCGTCATCGGGATGACGAGTGACCTGACCGACGCCGATCAGGATAGGTTCAGATTCGGACATGGCGTTACCCGCGCGGGTGGGTTAAACGGTCGAACCGCTGCGCACTCAGTACGAACGCGGCAATCCCAGCAGGTGCTCGGCCAACTGGTTGAGAATCATCTCGTTGTTGAGCGGGGCGGTTTTGAACAGGCGCACTGAGGTCCACAGATCAATCAGGTGCTGATCGCGGACGAAGCCGCTGCCGCCATGGGTCTGCAAGGCGGTATCCACCGCCGCAATGGCCAGTTCCGACGCCATGTGCTTGGCCATGTCGGCGTAGTGACCGGCCTCTGGCGCTTCCCGGTCGAACAGCCAAGCGGCCTTGTAGGTGAGCAGACGGGTGGCTTCCTGGGCGATCTTGACCCGCGCCAGCGGATGCTGCACGCCCTGATAGGCGCCGATGGGCGTTTCGCCGAACACCTTGCGCTCCCGGGCGTAGGCAACCGCCTTGGTCAGGACGAACTCGCTGAGGCCCACCAGGGCGGCGGCGATCAGGATGCGTTCTGGATTCAACGCCTGAAACAGCACGGCGGCCCCCCGGTGTTCCGGGCCGATGCGCTGGGCCACCGGTACTTCCACCTCGTCAAAATACAGCATGAACTGGCGGTAGCCTTCGAGGCCGATGGTGTTCATCCGCTGTTTCTCCAGACCCCGGGCGTTGGCGTCCACCAGAAACAGCCCCAGCCCCGCACTCCTGGGCAAGCCCTGGGCTTCGATTTGGGCCTCGGTCAGCGTGCGCGCCACTACCAGGATGAAGTCGGCCACGTCCGCTCCCGTGATCCAGCCCTTGCTGCCGCTCAGGCGATAGGTTTCGCCATCGCGCAACGCCTTGGTCCGCATCCGGAACGTATTGGTGCCGGCATCCGGTTCGGTGATGGCAAAGGCGCATTTACAGGACCCCGCCGCGATGGCCGGCAACCACTGCGCTTTCTGGGCGGGCGTACCGCCCCGCAGCACGGCCATGGCGGCCATGGAACCGAGCACGCAAAAACCGTTGGGCAGGCCGTGGCGAGCGAATTCCTCCAAAGCCAGCGCCATCCCCAGCAAGCCCAAGCCGGTGCCGCCGTATTCAACCGGAATCAGTGCGCCGAGCAGTCCCGCCTCGGCCATAGCTTCCCATACTTCCTCAGGAAACTGCTGCTCTTCATAGATCATCTGGAGATGCTGGTCGCGCCGGGGTTCCAACGTCCGCAACAAGCGGCGGGCGGTCTCGATGACCATTTCCTGCTCTTCGCTCAGATTGAAATCCAGTCCGCTCATAAGGGTCTCCACAGTTAGGGGTTGCATCCTTCAATGATGGATGCTGGATTTGGCCAGCAGCGCCCGCGCGACTTTCGATGCGGGCGGCCGTTTCAGCGCTTCGCCGATAAACGCGGCGGCGTCCACCAGGGCGTCCAGATCAACGCCAGTCTCAATCCCCAGGCCGTTCAGCAGATAGATGACGTCCTCGGTGGCGACGTTGCCGGAAGCGCCCGCCGCGTAGGGGCAGCCGCCCAGCCCGGCGATGGAAGCGTCGAATACCGCCATGCCCAGTTCCAGCGAGGCATAGATATTGATCAACGCCTGACCGTAAGTGTCGTGGTAATGGCCGGCCAAGCAATCCATGGGCACTTCCCAGGTTACCGCTTCCAGCATTCGCTGGGTTTTGCCGGGCGTACCGACGCCGATGGTGTCGCCCAGGGAGATTTCGTAACAGCCCATCGCGTACAGCGCGCCAGCCACCTCCGCCACCTTCTCCGGCGCGATGTCCCCTTCGTAGGGACAGCTCAGCGCACAGGAAACGTAGCCGCGCACCTTGACGCCGTGTTGCCGCGCCAATTCCACCACCGGGTGGAAGCGGTCCAGCGATTCGGCGATGGAGCAGTTGATGTTGCGGCGGGAGAAGGTTTCAGACGCCGCGCCGAATACTGCGATTTCGGTTACGCCTGCCGCCAGCGCCGCTTCCAAGCCTTTCAGGTTGGGAACCAGCACCGGGTAGCTCACGCCTGGCCGGCGACGGATGCCGGCCAGTACCGCCGCGCTGTCGGCCATTTGCGGCACCCATTTCGGCGACACGAACGCGCCCACTTCGATGTTTTTAAGACCGGCGGCGGCCAGTTGGTCGATCAAGGCCAGCTTGACCGTGGTTGGGACGATCTCTCGTTCATTCTGCAAGCCGTCGCGGGGGCCGACTTCAACGATCCGGACCTGTCGTGGCAAGGACATCGGCGGTTCCTCAGTCCAGTTCGGCGGTGGCCCGACTTTCGTCCGGCTCAGCGGCGAAATCCACCAGCTCCACCCCGTCGCCGACCCGATCGCCCACGTCAAAGCGGAACCCGTTGACCACGCCGGCGGCCGGGGCATTCAACGTGTGCTCCATCTTCATCGCTTCCAGAATCAGCAGGGGGGCGCCTTTCGCCACCCGCGCGCCGGGTTGCGCCAGAAGGGCAATGATCGTGCCGGGCATCGGCGCCAGTAGCCCGCCCTCGGGACCGCCGCTTTCGGCGTTGAAATGCAGCGGGTCCACCTGGGCCAGCGGCCAAGTGTGGCCGTTGAGGAATACATAGCGGCGTTCGCCGGCCACGACGCAACTGGCGTCCATGCGGCGGCCGTCCAGTTCCACTCGCAGCGGGCCGCGCGGGTTCAGCAACTCGCCCCGGGCCAACACGGCGCGACCATCCAGGGTCAGGCGGTAGCCGTCGCGCCGGTAGCCGACTTGGACACTTCGGGGATGATCGCCCAGCCGAAACCGGAGATTGCGGGTCGCGCTGGCGTTCAGCCGCCAGCCGTCACGGTGGCGCCAAGGCGACCGGGGATCGGGATCGCCGTGAGCGATATTCCGGGTCTGCCGCGCCTCGCGCAGCAGTTCGGCCAATGCCGCCACCAGAAACGCTTCGTCGGGCGCGTCCTGCTCCTGCGGGAACAGGAATTCCCGCTCGCGTTCGATCAGATCGGTGTCCAGATGGGCGTTGGCGAAGGCGGGGCAGGCCGCCAGCCGGGACAGGAACTCGATGTTGTTGGCCACGCCTACGACCCGGTATTGGGCCAGGGCTTGCAGCAGCCGGGCCAGCGCCCGGTCCCGGTTCACGTCCCAGACGATCAGCTTGGCGATCATCGCGTCGTAGAACGGGGTGATCTCGTCGCCTTCTTCGACGCCGGCATCCACCCGCACGTGCAGCGATTCCTCCGGCGGGGTTAGATGCGCGAGCCTGCCGATGGCGGGCAGAAAACCCTTGGCGGGGTCTTCGGCGTAGACGCGCGCCTCGATGGCGTGGCCGCGCAGCGCCAGTTGTTCCTGGGTCAGCGGCAACGGCTCGCCCGCCGCGATGCGCAACTGCCATTCCACCAGATCGAGGCCGGTGATCATCTCGGTTACCGGATGCTCGACCTGCAGGCGGGTGTTCATCTCCATGAAATAGAACTGGCCGGCCGGATCCACGATGAATTCCACCGTGCCGGCTCCGGTGTAACCCACTGCGCGAGCGGCGTTGACGGCGGCCTGGCCCATGGCGGCGCGGCGTTCCGGCGTCATGCCGGGGGCGGGCGCTTCCTCCAATACCTTCTGATGGCGGCGCTGCACCGAGCAATCGCGCTCGAACAGGTGAATGCAGTTCCCATGCGCGTCGCCGAACACCTGAATTTCAATGTGGCGCGGGCGAACCAGATATTTCTCCACCAGGATCCGGTCGTCGCCAAAGCTGCTGGCTGCCTCGCGCTGGCACGACGCCAGGGCCGCCGCGAAATCAGCGGCGTTCTCAACCATCCGCATCCCCTTGCCGCCGCCGCCGGCGCTGGCCTTGATCAGCACCGGATAGCCGATGCGGTCGGCCTCGGTCTGGAGCAGGGCAGGGGTCTGATCGGTCCCGTGATAGCCGGGCGTCAGGGGCACGCCGGCGGGTTCCATCAGTGCCTTGGCGGCGGATTTGGAACCCATGGCCCGAATCGCAGCGGGCGGCGGGCCGATGAACACGAGGCCGGCCTGGGCGCAGGCTTCGGCGAAATCGGCGTTCTCGGCCAGAAAGCCGTAGCCGGGGTGAATGGCCTCGGCTCCGGTCTGGCGGGCGGCGGCGATGATCCGGTCCGCCGCCAGGTAGGACTCACGGACGGCGGCGGGACCGATCAACACCGCTTCATCGGCCAGCCGCACATGGCGGGCCTCGGCGTCGGCCTCGGAATAGACCGCCACGGTGGCGATGCCCAGACGACGGGCAGTTTTGACGATCCGGCAGGCGATTTCGCCGCGATTCGCAATCAGGATTTTCTTGAACATGGTCAGGACTCCATCCAGTTCGGCGAGCGTTTTTCCAAAAAGGCGCTGAGTCCTTCTTTGGCTTCTGACGTGGCGCGGATGCGGGCGATGCGCTGGGCGGTGTCTTCCACCAGGGCGTTATCTACAGGGCGGTCGGCGAGGGCGCGGATTAAATCCTTGGCCGCTGCTTGCGCTTGGGGACCGCCTGCCAGCAGCGCGTTGACGATGTCCCGAATCCTGGCGTCCAGCGCGTCCGGCTCCGTCAGTTCATGCACCAGCCCCAGTTCCCAGGCGCGGCGGGCGGCGATGCGTTCGGCAGTCAGGAAGTAGCGCGCCGCCTGGCGTGCGCCGATGGCCCGCAGCACGTAGGGGCCGATGGTGGCGGGGATGAGGCCGAAGCGCACTTCCGACGTGGCGAAAGAGGCGGCGGTAGAGGCGACGCAGAGATCGCAGGCCGCCGCCAGCCCCATGCCGCCGCCCAGGGCCGCGCCGTGTATCCGGGCGATGGTCGGCTTGCGCAGTTCCGCCAGCGTGCGCAGCATCGTAGCCAGTTGGCGGGCGTCGGCAAGGTTCTGCTCAACCGTGTAGCCGGCGGCGCGCTGCATCCAGTTCAGATCGGCCCCGGCGGAAAAGCTTTTGCCCCGCCCGGCCAGCACCACCACCCGCATCGCTTCATCGGCCTCCAGCGCCTGGCAGGCGGCGGTGAGTTCCGCGATCAGGGTTTCATCGAAAGCGTTGTGCCGGTCGGGACGGTTGAGCCAGATCGTCGCCACGCTGTCTTGCCGTTCGATTTCCAGGGTCTGGGACATCTCTGGATCAGCCTTTCTTGGACGGAAATATTTTGTTTATCCTACTTGCTTTATCCTATTGAAGCTTGAACGAACTTGAAGCTCGACAAACCCACAGGGATCGCCCTGATGAACGATGCCCGGCTTTCCCGAACCCGATGACTCCTTTTTCTGGCAGCTACCATCCCGAGGACGCCGTGTTTCTGCTCAAGCCGATAGGTATGGATAGGGTGGACGTGGCGACCAAGGAGCGTTGGATTCAATCCGGCCAGCGCCATTACAGTGAACTGCTGGCGCCGGAGCGGGTGCCGAATCCGCGTTATCTATCGCTGTTCGAGGCGCTGACCGCGCGCTACGCCCGGCGTTTTGCGAAAGAAATCATGTCGTTGGCTGATCATCTGCTGAAAACCCGGCCCCGGCAAATCACCGTGGCGTCGCTGGCGCGGGCTGGAACGCCGGTCGGCGCGCTGTTGGCCCGGGCCTTGCGCGGGCTGGGTCGAGTGGATGTTCGCCACTATTCCATTTCGATCATTCGGGATCGGGGTATCGACGAGAATGCCTTGAAATTCATCTTGCGGCGGGAGGGGCGGGAGCCGGCGGGGCTGGCGTTCGTGGATGGCTGGACCGCCAAGGGCGTCATCGCCGAGGAGTTGCGGCGAGCCCTGCGTCGTTGGAACGCGCGTCAGCCGGAACCGTTGGATGAATCGCTGCATGTGGTGTCGGACATCGGCGGCGTCGCCGACGTGGCGGCGACTGATGATGACTACGCCATTCCCAGCGGCATCCTGAACGCCACCGTGTCCGGGCTGACCAGCCGCTCGATTCTCAATGCCGCCATCGGCCCAGACGACTTCCACGGCTGCGTGTTCTACGCTGAATTCGCGCCGCACGACCGTTCCCGCTGGTTTCTCGACCAAGTGGCCGGGTATTTCACCCACGTCGAACCGGAGGCTGTCCGCTACGATTCCGACCGGCGGTCGGAACGCCGTCGGCTGATGCTGGAATTTCTGGCGGGCGTCCATGCCCGTTACCGGGTTGCCGACCGCAACTTCATCAAGCCGGGCGTGGCCGAGGCCACGCGGGTATTGCTGCGCCGTTTGCCCGATCTGTTGCTGCTGCGCGATCCCGAGCATCCCGATGTCGAACATCTGCGGTTGCTGGCCGGGGAAAAACAAATTCCCGTTGTGGCCGATCCGGCCATGCCCCTCCAAGCCACCGCCCTGATCAAGGATTTGTCATGAGCGTCGTTCCCATCGATTTTCGCGCCTTGCACCACGCGGAGCCGAGTCACGTTCACGGCCCACACGAACCCCAACCGGCGCTGTCGGCGATGCGGCTGGGCGCTTCGCTGTACGTGCCGACGACCCGGCCGGATTTGGTGGCCATCGCCAGCGGTCGGAAGCTGCCGGAATTGCGCTCGGTGATTTTTTGTACCGAAGACGCAGTGCATGAGCGGGATTTGAAACAGGCGCTGGACCATCTGGCGGCGCTGTTGCCGGAGTTGGAGCCGGGGCCGCTGCTACGTTTTATCCGCCCCCGCAATCCAGCGGTGCTGCGGCTGCTGCTGCGGATGGACGGCATCGAGCGGGTGCAAGGCTTCGCGCTGCCCAAGCTCGACCCGCATACGCTGGGGGACTGGCTGCGGGCCTGGGACGACTGTCACGGCCATTACGTGCTGCCGATTCTGGAAACCGCTGAGGCGTTCGATCGGCGCCGGATGGAATTGCTGCGCGACCGGCTGGAGGACAGCGGATTGCGCGATCGGGTGTTGGGTCTGCGCATCGGTGGTAATGATCTGCTGAATCTGCTCGGCATCCGCCGGGCGCGCGGCGCGACGATTTATGACACGCCGCTGCGCGGGGTGATCGCCGATCTGGTGTGCATTTTCCATCCGGCGGGGTATCGCCTGAGCGCGCCGGTATTCGATTATCTGGATGCGCCGAAGACGCTGGCGCGCGAGGTGGAAGCCGATTTGCAGCATGGCCTGGTCGGCAAGACCGCGATTCATCCCGCGCAAATCCCGGTGATCGAAAAGGGCTACCGGGTTTCCCGCGAGGACTACGACATGGCCTCGGCGGTGCTGGCGGCGGACGCGGCGGCGGTGTTCAGGACGCACGATGCGTTCTGCGAACCCGCCACCCATCGGCGCTGGGCAGCGGGCGTGCTGGAACGGGCAAGGGTGTTTGGGGTGACTGCGATTTCCGATGAAAGCCGATAGCCTGTTTTACCGTCGGTTCCAACGTGCGCCGGCGCTGGCGTTCGATCGGAATCTCGGCTTGATCAGTCAAAAATCTTCCCCGGATTCATGATGCCGTTCGGATCGAACACCTGCTTGATCGCCCGCAAATAGCCGATCTCGGTCTCGTCGCGAGTGTAATGCAGATACGGTTTCTTGGTCAGGCCGACGCCGTGTTCGGCGGAAATGCTGCCGCCGTGGCGTTGCAACACCGCGAATAGATGCTCGCTCACGGTTCCGCATTGTTTCGCGAACGCCGCCGATTCCATGCTCGCTGGTTTGAGGATGTTGATGTGCAAATTGCCATCGCCGATGTGGCCGTACCATAGCACCTCAAAATCGGGATATTCCCGCGCCAGCAGTCCGTCGATTTCCGCCAGCAGCGCCGGCACCCGCGAAATACGCACCGCGATATCGTTCTTGTAGGGCTGATGTTCGGAAATGGATTCGCTGATGTCCTCGCGCAGCCGCCACAACTCCTTGGCTTGGGTTTCGCTCTGGCTGATGACGCCATCCGCCAGCCAGCCCTGCTCGGCGCAATGCTCAAACAGCGCCAACGCTTCGTCGGTCTGCAAACCGTCCGGGTTCTCGAACTCGGTCAGGACGTAATAGGGCGTTTCGGTATCGAACGGGCGGTGCAAACCCTTTTTCAGGACATGGCGCAGCGCCATCTCCGAGAAAAACTCGAAGGCGCTTAATTCCAGCTTGCCGCGCAATAGCCCGTAAATCGCCATGATCCCATTCAGGTCCGGCACGCCCAGCACCATCACGCTCGGCTCATGCAAGGGCCGAGTCAGCTTCAGGGTCGCCTCGACGATGATCCCCAGCGTTCCTTCGCTGCCAATGAACAGATGCCGCAGATCGTAGCCGCTGGCGTTCTTGATCAATCCCCGGTTCAGGTCGAGCAGATCGCCGCGACCCGTGATGACTTTCAGCCCCGTCACCCAGTCGCGGGTCAGGCCATAGCGCACGACTTTGATGCCGCCGGCGTTGGTAGCGATGTTGCCGCCGATCTGGCTGGAACCGCGCGAGGCGAAATCCACCGGGTAGTACAAACCCTGCTCGCGGGCGAAATTCTGCACGGCTTCGGTCACCACGCCGGCTTGACAGGTCACACTGCGATCCACTGGGTCGAAATCTAGAATCCGGTTCAGCCGCTCCAGCGAGACGACCAGTTCGCCGCGACAGGCCACCGCCGCGCCGCTCAGGCCGGTGCGGCCACCCGAAGGCACCAACGGTAATCGATGCTCGTTAGCGTACCGCACCAGTTGTCTCACCTGCTCGACATTACCCGGCAGCACCACTGCCAGTGGATTCGGCGCGTACAGCCGGGTCCAGTCGCGGCCGTAATTCAGGCAACTGTCGGGATCGACGCGAACGTGGGCCGGTTCGATGAAGGTGCGGATGCCGTCGAGCAGGGCGGCGGTTTCGCTTGAAGTGTGCATGGTCATCGGCAAAGGTCGCTTCGAGAGAAAAGGGGATGGTTGCCAGCCCCGACCGGAGAGATAATATCCAGCCTCATTCTATCACCGGCGAAGCGGGCGCACCCATGAGCAAGACTTCACTCGACAAGAGCAAGATCAAGATCCTGCTGCTGGAAGGCGTTCATGCCAGCGCCGTGGAAGCCTTCCAGGCGGACGGTTACACCAACATCGAATCTCACTCAAAAGCCTTGCCGGAATCAATGTTGCTGGAAACCATCGCCGATAGCTACTTCGTCGGCATTCGCTCCGCCACCCAGTTGACCGCTCGGGTCTTCGAACACGCGCCCCGCCTGATCGGGGTCGGCTGCTTTTGCATCGGCACCAATCAGGTAGATCTCGACGCCGCCCAGGAACGGGGCGTTCCGGTGTTCAACGCCCCGTTTTCCAATACTCGCAGCGTGGCGGAGTTGGTGCTGGCGGAAGTCATTTTGCTGCTGCGCGGCATCCCCCAGCGCAGCACCGCGACACATCGCGGCGGCTGGATCAAGACCGCGACCGGTTCGCACGAGGTGCGCGGCAAGTGTCTGGGCATCGTCGGCTACGGTCACATCGGCACCCAGGTTGGGGTGCTGGCCGAGGCGTTGGGAATGCGGGTGGTGTTTTACGACATCGAAACCAAGCTGGCGCTGGGCAATGCCCAACCGCTGCCGTCGCTCGACCTGCTGTTGGAAGTCGCCGACGTGGTGACGTTGCATGTACCGGAAACCCCGCAAACCTGGCGAATGATCGGGGCCGAGCAAATGGCGCGGATGAAGCCGGGCGCCCGACTGATCAACGCCGCCCGCGGCACGGTCGTGGATATCGACGCCTTGGCGCAAGCCTTGGAGGCTAAGCATCTGGCGGGGGCAGCCATCGACGTGTTTCCGGTGGAGCCGAAAGCGAACGACGAGGAATTCGTCTCTCCGTTGCGCCGGTTCGATAATGTGCTGCTGACGCCCCACGTCGGCGGCAGCACCGAGGAGGCGCAGCAGAACATCGGCTTGGAGGTCGCGGGCAAACTGATCAAGTACAGCAATAACGGATCGACGGTCAGTTCGGTGAATTTCCCGGAAGTGGCCTTGCCCGAACATCCCGGCAAGCACCGGCTGCTGCACATCCATCGCAACCAGCCCGGCGTGTTGTCGCAGATCAACGCCATCTTCTCCGAACAGCACATCAATATCGCGGGGCAGTATCTGCAAACCAACCCCCGGATTGGTTACGTGGTGATCGACGTGGATGGCGGCGAGCGCACCGAGACGCTGCAACTCAAGAAACGGCTTGAGGAAGTGGCCGGCACGATCCGAACCCGGATTTTGTACTGAACTGAACAGAGCGAGCGTGACGGGGGAGCAAGCAGGCTATGTCGCTGCGGGACGAATTGCTGAAAGCGGGATTGGTATCGGCGGATAAGGCTAAAAAGCTGGATTCCGATGGCCGCAAACAAGACCACCAGCGCAAGAAGAACCAGGCTTTGGCGGCGGAGGAAGCGGCGCGACAGGTGGAAACGCGCCGCCAAGCCGAGGCGGAGGCTGCCCGCAAGCGCGAGCAGGATCGCCGACTCAATCTGGAGCGCGAGGCCGAGAAAAAGCAGCGGGAATTGATCGCCCGCGCCCGCCAATTGATCGACAGCCACCGGCTGAACGATCCCCAAGCTGAGATCTTCTACAACTTTCTCGATAGTGATGGCCACTGGATCCGCGCCATCCGGGTGACTCCGTCGCAGCGTAAGGCGCTGGCCATGGGACGGTTGGCGATCCTGCGCGGCGACCGCGACGAGTTTGATTTTCCGTTGGCGCCGCGCGAAACTGCCATGAAATTGGCGGAATTTGCGCCGAATCGGGTGATGGTGCTGCATCCCGAGAGCGAGGATTCCGATGCCGGAGAAGAGGAGAATTTATCCTGATGGGCGGGACGGCTCCACGCCCAGGCGATGAGGTTTTACCCGTTCTTATATCATCATCTAGGACACTATAGCGCTCCTATCTGAAAGGAGGGGAAATTCCACGACTGGAATAGGAGCGCTATATAATCCTTGCTCATCTCACTCATGACGAATAACGGTCGGTAGGATCTAGACGTTCCAGCAAACGCTGCCGGTAGTGATCCTCCAGCAGTAGGTTGATCGGTTGGCGGCGGCTAGCAGCCAACCGCAATTGCAACAATTCCAGGCGGGCGCGGGCGCGGCTGCGCTCGCTCTCCGGCAACTGGTGCAAAAGCTGCTCGGCCTCGCGTACTTCCTTGCGCAATTGCAGTTCCGGCGGCAGAAAGCCAGCGTTTTTCAAAATCCGGTAAGCGGCGCGCAATTCCTCGGGGATCGCCGAGTCGTCATCCAGTCGCAACGGTTTGCCTTCGCCAGGCAAGTCGCGCAACTCGCCCCGTTCGATGGCTTCCTGAATCCGGGCCTCGGCGATCTGGTCGAAAAGGTTCATGTCGATGGATGACCCGGACGGGCCGAAGGTAGCTTGGCGGAAGCGGTCGCCCGCTCAAATGCCGTCGCCGTCGCCGCTCCAGTGCATCGGTGGAGCAACGCTGGGGTTATCATGCAGGAAGACCCGCACTTGGCGCGGTTTGACGAACACCAGATCACCGGTTTGCAGCGGATCGGCGGCATAGCGCTCGCGGGTCATTTCCACCTCGGCGATTTCGCCGTCCGGCGATTGGATCAGTTCCAGCCGCACCAGCGAACCCAACTGGGACACCCGGCTGATCGTAGCCGCCAGCGTGGTGTCGTCGTCCTCGGGTTCGCGCAGCAGATCGATGTCGTGGGGCCGGACATAGGCCATGGCCGGCGCGTGTTCGGTATCGCCGTACTCGGGCACCCGCACCCGTAGCCCGCCAACTCGCGCCCAGCCAGCATGAACCCGACTGTGGAACAGGTTGATGTTGCCGAGAAACTGATAGACGAAAGGAGTGGCCGGCGCATCGTAAACCTCCTGGGGCGAACCGATCTGCTCAATGCGACCGCGATTCATAACCACGATCTGGTCGGCGACTTCTAAGGCTTCTTCCTGATCGTGGGTAACGAACACGCTGGTGATATGCAACTCGTCGTGCAGGCGGCGCAGCCAGCGGCGCAGTTCCTTGCGCACCTTGGTGTCCAGGGCGCCGAACGGTTCGTCGAGCAGCAATACCTGAGGTTCCACCGCCAGCGCCCGGGCCAGGGCGATACGCTGGCGCTGGCCGCCGGACAATTGACTAGGGTAGCGGTTGGCCAGCCAGCCCATCTGCACCAAGTCCAGCAACGCGTTCACCTTGGCGCGAATGGACGCCTCGGGTGGGCGCACGGCGCGCGGGCGCACCCGCAGTCCGAAGGCGATGTTCTCAAACACGGTCATGTGCTGGAACAGCGCGTAATGCTGGAACACGAAGCCAACCCCGCGCTCCCGAACATGGCGGCGGGTGGCGTCCTCGCCATCGAACAGCACCCGGCCACGGTCGGCGATCTCCAGGCCAGCAATGATGCGCAGCAGGGTGGTTTTGCCACAGCCGGAAGGGCCGAGCAGGGCGACCAGTTGGCCGGGTGGAATACTCAGGTCGATGTGGTCGAGGGCGACGAACGCACCGAAGCGTTTGTGCAATTTTTGAATTTCGATGCTCATAAGGTTTCCATGGCCCCCGCGGAGCGCTGTTGTCGGAGGGCGCGGCGCTCGATCAGAGTCTTGAGCGCCAGCATGACCAGCGCCAGCAGGGTGAGCAGCGAGGCGCAGGCGAAGGCGGCGGCGAACTGGTATTCGTTGTAAAGAATTTCTACGTGCAGCGGCAGGGTGTTGGTCAGGCCGCGGATGTGGCCAGACACCACCGACACCGCGCCGAACTCGCCCATGGCGCGGGCGGTGCAGAGCACCACGCCATAGAGCAGGCCCCACTGGATGTTGGGCAGGGTGATCCGCCAGAAGGTCAGCCAGCCGCTGGCGCCCAACACCATGGCGGCTTCCTCCTCGTCGATGCCCTGAGCCTGCATCAGCGGAATCAGTTCGCGGGCGACGAACGGCACGGTGACGAACACGGTGGCCAGCACGATGCCGGGGACGGCGAAGATGATCCTGATGCCGTGCTCGCCCAGCCACGGCCCCAACCAGCCTTGAGCGCCGAACAGGAGCACATAGATCATGCCGGCGATGACGGGCGAGACCGCGAACGGCAGATCGATCAGGGTAATCAGCACGCTCTTGCCGCGAAACTCGAACTTGGCGATGGCCCAGGCGGCGGCGACGCCGAACGCTACGTTCAACGGCACGGCAATCGCGGTGCTAAGCAGGGTCAGACGGATCGCGGCCAGCGCGTAGGGATCGGCGATGGCGGCCAAGTAGACGCCAATTCCCTTGCGGAGCGCCTCGTAAAACACTGCCGCCAGCGGCACGAACAGAAACAGCGTCAGGAAGCTCAGGGCCACGGTCACCAGCGCCACGCGGACGAATCGGGGTTCGGTGGTGGCGGCGGAAACCGGGGCGCGGGGAGCGGGGTCGCTCACGACGCCGTCTCCCCACTGATCCGCATCCGGCTCCAGCGTTGAAGCAGATTGATCAGCAACAGCAGGATGAAGGAAATGATCAGCAGGACCACCGACACTGCCGCCGCGCCGCCGTAATCGTATTGCTCCAGCTTGCCGACGATCAGCAGCGGGGTGATCTCCGACACCATCGGCAGGTTGCCGGCGATGAAGATGACCGAGCCGTACTCGCCGATGGCGCGGGCGAAGGCCAGGGTGAAGCCGGTCAGTAACGCCGGACGAACCGCTGGAAAAATGATGCGCCGAAAAATTTGCCAGCGCCCCGCCCCCAGGCTGGCGGCGGCTTCCTCAACCTCGGCCTCCAGATCTTCGAGCACCGGCTGCACGGTGCGCACCACAAACGGCAGGCTGATGAAGACCAGGGCCACGATCACGCCCAGCGGAGTGAAGGCAACCTTGAGCCCGAGCGGTTTGAGGTACTGGCCGATCCAGCCATTGCTGGAATAGAGCGTAGCCAGGGTGATGCCGGCCACCGCAGTGGGCAGGGCGAACGGTAAATCCACCAAAGCGTCCACCAGGCGCTGACCGGGGAACCGGTAGCGCACCAGCACCCAGGCCACGATCAGGCCGAAAGCGGTGTTGAAGGCGGCGGCCAGGAAGGCGGCGCCGAAGGTTAATCGGTACGAGGCAACCACCCGGGGCGCGGTGACTGCCTGCCAGAACTGGTCCCAACTCAGGTCGAGCGCGCGCAGGAAAGCCATCGCCAGAGGGACGAGCACGATCAGGCTCAGATAGCCGATGGTGAAACCCAGCGTCAGGCCGAAACCGGGCAACACGCTGGGTTGGCGAAGCCGCGGCGTCATGCGAGGCGACCCATGCGGTCCACGCGCGGAAGTGCCGCCGTCGGAGCCGCCATGACGTAGGGCGAGATTGCGCGCGTCATTGAAACTCCATGGACAGTGATGAAAAACAATGTCCGGCGCCGGATAAACCGGGCCGGACAGTCGGCGACTATAGACGGCATGATAAATAATAAAAAAGAATATTTAATGCTATTAAAATAGCAAATAGTTATTAGCAGAAAACTCAATCCGAGTTGGCCAGAACCAGCGCGAACACGGTGACGGCCCAGGATTCCATCTGAAAATCTTCGCCAACCTCCAGCAGCAATTCGCCCGGCGTCAACTGCGGTCGAGTGGTGTCCAGCAGGCAGCGCCAGTGACTGGCGTCGCGCACTGTGGGAAGACGGAACGGGACCGCGGTTGGGCTGGCGTTAAAAATAACCAGCATGGCATCGTCGGTTTCGGGATAGCCATCGGCAGTAAAGTACTCGCCGGCGTTGCCGGTCAGCAGCATGCCGAAACAGCGGGCCTTGGGTTCCTGCCAGTGGTAGTCGCTCATGGCGCCGCCGCCGGGGCTGATCCAGTCGATATCGTGCAATCCATGGGTCTTGGAAATCTGCAAGCCGTGCATGAAACGGGACCGGCGCAGCACCGGATGTTCCTGGCGCAGGTTGATCAGACGGCGGACGAAACCGAAAAACTCCCCTTCTTCGGGCGGGATATCCCAGTCCAGCCAGTTGATGTCGTTGTCCTGACAATAGGCGTTGTTGTTGCCGCGCTGGCTGCGACCAAACTCGTCGCCGGCCAGCAGCATCGGCGTGCCCTGGGCCAGCAGCAGGGTGGCCAGCATGTTGCGCCGCTGGCGCAAGCGCATTTCCCTGATGGCGGGATCGGCGGTCGGCCCCTCGACGCCGTGGTTGTTGCTGAAGTTGGACGGGTGGCCGTCGCGGTTATTTTCACCGTTGGCCTCGTTATGGCGCTCGTTGTAGCTGACCAGGTCGGCCAGGGTAAAACCGTCGTGGCTAGCGATGTAGTTGATCGTCGCCCACGGTCGCCGACTATCATGCTCGAACAAGTCGCTGGAGGCGAGCAGGTTGGGCGCCAGTTTGGATAGCATGTCGTCATCGCCGCGCCAGAACCGGCGCACGGTATCGCGGAAGCGGTCGTTCCATTCGGCGGTGCCGGCGGGAAAACCGCCGAGCTGGTAACCACCGGGACCGATGTCCCACGGCTCGGCGATGATCTTGACCCGCGACATGGCGGGATCCTGACGGATGGCGTCGAAGAAGCCGCCGGCGCGGTCGTAGCCGTATTCCTCCCGGCCCAGCGTCACCGCCAGGTCAAAACGGAAGCCATCCACGTGCATTTCGTTGACCCAGTAGCGCAGACTGTCCATCACCATCTGCAACACCCGTGGATGCATCAGGTTCAGGGTATTGCCGCAGCCGGTGTCGTTGATGTAGTGGCGGCGGTCGCCAGGGAGGAGCCGGTAGTAGGAGGCGTTGTCGATACCCTTGAAGCTGAGAGTCGGACCCATCTGGTCCCCCTCGGCGGTGTGGTTATAGACCACGTCCAGCAGCACCTCGATGCCGGCGTCGTGCAACCGCTTGACCATGGTTTTGAACTCGACCAGATCGCCGCCGCTCAGGTAGCGCGGTTCCGGGGCGAAAAAGCACAGGGTGTTGTAACCCCAGTAATTCCGCAGCCCACGATCGGTCAAAAAGCGGTCGTCCACGAAGGCATGGACGGGCATCAACTCCACGGCGGTGATGCCGAGCGACTGGAGATATTTGATGATTTCAGGATGGGCAAGGCCGGCGAAGGTGCCGCGGAGATGGTGGGGCACGCCTTCGTGACGGATGGTGAAGCCGCGGACGTGGGTTTCGTAGATCAGGGTCCGCGACCAGGGAATTTCGGGCGAGCGATCGCTATCCCAATTGAAGCGGGTGTCCACTACCACGCATTTGAGCATGTCGCGGGCGTTGTCGCGGATATCGAAGGACAGGTCGGCGTCGCGGTGGCCCACTTGGTAACCGCAGTGTTCGTCGCGCAGGTGCAGCGCGCCGTAGAACTGCTTGGCGTAGGGATCGAGCAGCAGTTTGTGGTGGTTGAAGCGATGGCCGATCTGCGGTTCGTAGGGCCCGGAGACGCGGTAGCCATACAAGGCGCCCGGCCACAGCCCCGGTACATAGCCGTGCCAGACTTGGTCGGTATTCTCGGCCAGGGCCAAGCGCTCGATCTCGCGCTGGCCCGAAGAATCGAACAGGCATAGTTCGACTCTCTCGGCATGGGCGGAAAATAGCGCGAAATTGACGCCCTTGCCATCCCAAGTGGCGCCGAGGGGATACGGATTGCCGGGCCATACGCGAGCGCGGGCGGACATGGGGGGAGTCTCCTGAGGGGTTTAAAATATTTTTGGAGGAATCGTTTCAGACAATTTTAGGCGATTTTGCGGCAAGTGGTGGGTTTTGGCATTCAAAGTGAATTTATACCATCATCTTGATTCAACACGGTAAGGCTCACGATAGCGATAAATTCGAATCGAAGGTAAAAAAGGTTCGTCCTCGATCCGCACATCCGCCCGCCGTAGACGAGGATTGAGTGGGGGTTCCAGCGCCACCGCCACGAATTCAGGCAACCGCTCATCACGCCGTAAAGGCACCAAAATCGGTAGGGGAGTTTGCATCAACCGACGCGATACACAACCACGTTCCAACTCGGCAAAAACAATATTAGCGCGTAAATGCGGACAAACTCCACGAACGCGCGCCAATGGTTCATCCCCACCAATTTCCGCCAGACGTCGCAATTCCAATCGAACCTGTGGTGTTTCGACCCGCTGTTCCAACAAGCGGCGAGCTTCAGCCACACTGGTGCGCTGAATCACGCGACCCTGCTTGGACCAAGTAAAGCCAATCTTGAGCGGGCACCGCTCCAGCAGAGGAATATGCCGGTAAGCTTGTTTCAAATTCAAACGAGCCGCGCCCATGCGCCGCATGGCCACTGCCACGGTTTCCCACCGCCGATGCAAATCGGCCATCGCATCATTCATTTCAGCTCGGTTAAGACCTTTCAGCGCCAGCACGGTCGCCTTGAATTCATCCTTGGCAGCATTACAAACATGAGCAGCAGTCAAGGTTTCCAAACTAACACCGACAATGCCAGGACAGGTTAGTGTCTCCCGACCATCCTGACTATCCTCGTACCAAAGAGCCCGATAAAGTTGGATCGCCTTAAGGCGCATATCCAGATTTTCCACCAATTCCATCTCGGTGCGCGATACCCAAGCTGGCAAGGCGCCATCCTGACGAACTGCCATGCAGAAGGTATCCAACCGGGCCAGCATTGCCTCGAAACTGGCCAGCAAGTCCATTCGTACAGTGACTGGCGAGGGTTTCACCCATATTCCTTTCTATATCATCATCATGAGAATTCTCAACACCAACACACCAAAAACAACCACTAGAAAACCGGCAACTCAACCCCCTCAAACAATGCATCAATCTCCTCCGAAGTCTGAAACCGCTCTATCATCCGCACCCGCTCCTTAGTCAAGTGAGGAGCAAATAACTCAATAAAGTCATACATATAACACCGCAAAAACATACCGCGCCGAAACCCGATCCTAGTTACGTTAGCCGCAAACAAATGGCCCGCATCCAGTCGCACCAAATCCTGATCCTGTCTCGGGTCATAAGCCATCCGCGCAACAATACCAACTCCCATCCCCAGACGGACATAAGTTTTAATCACATCCGCATCAGTTGCGGTAAAAGCCACCACAGGCCTCAACTGCGCATTCCGGAATGCCTCATCCAACTGAGATCGGCCAGTAAAACCAAATACATAAGTCACCAGCGGATACCGAGCAACATCCTGCAAAGTCAGTTGACCCAGTTCAGCCAACGGATGTTCGCACGGCACCAACACACAGCGTTGCCAAACATAACAAGGCATCATCACCAAATCCTCGAACAGTTCCAAGGACTCGGTAGCAATCGCAAAATCCACCTCGCCAGACTGCACCATCTCAGCAATCTGTGTCGGAGAACCTTGATGAATCTGCAAAGTTACTGCCGGATAACGCTCCCGAAAAAGTTTGACAACCGGCGGCAAAGCATAGCGAGCTTGAGTATGTGTCGTGGCAATGGACAAACTACCACGCCGATCATCGCGGTACTCCTCAGCCAAGATCTGGATATTATTGATCTCACGCAGAATAATCTCCACCTTAATAATAATCTGCCGCCCGATCGGGGTCATCTCGGTCAGATGCTTACCATTGCGATTGAACAATTCAACACCCAGTTCTTCCTCCAGCAACCGCAACTGTTTACTAATACCTGGTTGAGAAGTATACAGACTCTCCGCCGCAGCGGAGATATTCATATTATTACGAACAATAGCAACTAGATAGCGTAGCTGTTGCAACTTCACGGCAGACTCCATAAAGATTTGGCCATCAATCAATCAGCAGCAACTTTTAAATTCAATCCATAGCCGATCTTCAACCATCAAAATATTCCCTACGAGAAACTAGCACCAGACCACTCAATGGCGGCAAGTCCAGCACCAGCGAGCAAGGATACCCAAAATACGGTATTAACTCGGCATGCACCATACCATTTTCCACGCTACCGCCACCGCCAACGCCACCATAAATTCCAGCATCTGAATTAAGAACCTCCTGATAAAATCCTGAGAGTGGCACCCCCACACGATAATCCAAACGCACTACCGCCGAAAAATTCAGAACCACCAAGACAGGATCATCTCCACCACCACGGCGCAAATAGACTACCACCGACCGGGCGGCATCATGGCAATCCAGCCACTCAAAGCCCTCCTGAGAAAATTCAGAATCGTGCAGACTTGCTATCGACCGATAAAGATGATTAAGATCGCGAACCAGCATCTGTATCCCTCGATACTCCGGCTGACTTAGCGACTCCCAGTCGAGAATCGAAGAAAAATCCCATTCCTGTTCCTGCGCCAGTTCATTGCCCATGAATAAAAATTTTTTACCTGGATAAGTCCACATATAAAGGTAAAGCAAACGCAGATTAGCAAATCGCTGGTAGCGATTCCCCGGCATCCTGGATAGCAAAGAACCTTTACCATGCACAACTTCATCATGAGACAAAGGTAGCATAAAGTTTTCAGTGAAAGCGTACAGCAGGCCGAAAGTCAATAGTTCGTGATGATGACGACGCAAAGCCGGATCACACGATAAATACTCCAAGATATCGTGCATCCATCCCATATTCCACTTCATGCCAAATCCCAAACCCCCCATCCAGGAAGGCCGAGTCACCAATGGCCAAGCCGTGGACTCCTCGGCAATCATCAGAACCCCCGGATAACGACGATGAATGACATCATTAAGTTCTCGCAGGAAGGCAACCGCCTCCAGATTTTCGTTGCCGCCGAATAGATTCGGCGCCCACTCGCCCGACTCACGGGCATAATCCAGGTATAGCATGGATGCGACGGCATCCACCCGCAGGCCATCCAAATGACATTCCTCCAACCAGAAACAGGCGCTGGCCAGCAGGAAATTCTTCACCTGATTTCGACCATAGTCGAACGCCAGCGTACCCCAACCCCGCTGCTCGCGGCGGTCCGGATCCTCGTGCTCGTAAAGATAGGTACCGTCAAACTGGGCCAAACCATGCGCGTCCTTGGGAAAGTGACCGGGCACCCAGTCCAGAATGACGCCGATACCCGCTTGATGGCAGTAATCCACGAGCCAGCGGAAATCATGCGGACCACCATGACGACTGGTTGGGGCGAAGTACCCAGTCGGCTGATAGCCCCAAGAGGCATCCAAAGGATGTTCGGTGAGGGGCATCAATTCGATATGGGTGAAGCCCAGCGAACCGACATAAGCGACCAAGCGTCGCGCCAGTTCCTTATAATCCAGATAGTCACCGCGTTCGTCCCGCTGCCAGGAACCCAGATGGACTTCGTAGACTGCCAGCGGAGCGCGTGTCCAATTCCATCGCCGCCTCCGGGTCATCCAAATCTCATCACGCCATGGATAGGGTGTATCCTCCACCACCAGGGCAAAGTTGGCCGGACGCTGCTCGAACCCGCGACCATAGGGATCGCTTTTGCGCAACCGCTCGCCCGTCTCCCGAACCTGAAGCTCAAACTGGTAGCGCGAGCCCGCGTCCACGTCGGGAACAAACAGTTCCCAGACGCCACCTCGGCGACGCAAGGGATGGCGTAGACCGTTCCACTGGTTGAAGTCGCCCACCACGCTGACCCGAGCGGCGTTCGGCGCCCAAACCGCGAACAGCACCCCGGCGATGTGATCCACCACCCGCAGATGCGCGCCCAACACTCGATGGATATGCAGATGGCGCCCCTCGTTAAACAGGTGGAGATCGTACAGGCTAAGCTGCGGAGGAAAGCTATAGGGATCATGAGTGACCTGCTCGCGGTCAGCGACATCGATCCAAGCCAGCCGGTAATGCAGCGGCAGCACGTCAGCAGCGCCGCGCCACTCGAACAGATCGGTATCCGCCAATCGCCACAGTGGCTGATCAATATCGGGCAAGCGCGCCTGTTGGGCGCCGGGCAGGAACGCCCGTATGATCGCTCGGTCGCCGCGATTGCGGCGACCGAGCACCGCGAATGGGTCGGGGTGAAGACCCGCGTGCAGCAACGCGGCATCGGTCATGATCCGATCGACGGCGGATGCGTCCAAGTTTTGAGGAGTATCGCTATGTTCAGGGGGCGTCATCAAAATCGTGGGGTATCACATTCGTTCGTTCGTACTTCGATCATCCCGGTCAAAACACCGGGAGTGGCCAAAACCATAGATTGAAACCGACTATGCTTAAGGTCGATCAACGCTTCGAGCATCCCTTCGCTACCCGTGGTCGCCTTGTCCTCGGCGGGGCGAGCGCGCCGTTCGAACCGCCAGGCTCGAAAATTGGATCAGCATAGCAGAGAGGAACGTTAAACGCATGAGCACCGCCATCACCTCACGTTTTGTCAGCCGCCTGACTCGGGAGACGCTTGCGCTGATTCTAGCGGGCGGGCGAGGCAGTCGACTCAAGCAGCTTACCTTGTGGCGCGCCAAGCCAGCCACGCACTTTGGCGGCAAGTATCGGATCATCGATTTTCCGCTATCCAATTGTATCAACTCTGGAATTAGGCGAGTCTGCGTGCTGACCCAGTACAAAGCGCATTCGCTGATCCAGCACATCCAGCGCGGCTGGGGTTTCCTCCGTGGCGAGTTCGGCGAATTCGTGGAATTATTACCGGCCCAGCAGCGGATCGACGAAGCTTCGTGGTACAAGGGCACGGCCGATGCGGTCTACCAGAATTTGGATATTATCCGCAACCACGCGCCCGAATTCGTGTTGATTTTGGCCGGAGATCACATCTACAAGATGGATTATGGCCCGATGCTGGCGCTTCACGTGGAAAGCAAGGCGGACATCACGATCGGCGGCATCGAGGTGCCGCGCGAGCGGGCGCACGAATTCGGGGTGCTGACGACAAATGACCGCGACGAAGTGGTCCGGTTCGTGGAAAAACCACAAACGCCGGAAACCTTATTGGGCCGAGATGACGTGGCGCTCGCATCGATGGGAATCTACATATTCAACACTCAATTCCTGTACGAACAGTTGATTGAGGATGCCGAAGACCCGGATTCCAGCCACGATTTTGGCAAGGATTTGCTGCCGCGCCTGCTGGACCGGCATCGAGTGATGATCTACCCGTTTCGCGACGTGCAGACCAAGGCGCAGAGCTACTGGCGCGATGTGGGCACCGTGGATGCGTTTTGGGAGTCGAACATGGAACTGGTCGGCGTGGATCCGGAGTTGAATCTGTACGACGAGCACTGGCCGATCTGGACCTATCAGGAACAATTGCCGCCCGCCAAGTTCGTGTTCGACGACGACGGACGGCGAGGCATGGCGGTGGATTCCATGGTGGCGGATGGTTGCATCATCTCGGGTGGCTACGTGAATCACTCGCTGTTGTTCCCGCAGGTGCAGGTGCATTCCTTCGTGCAGTTACGAGATGCCGTGGTGTTGCCACAGGTGGATATCGGCCGCTATTGTCACTTGAGCAAGGTGATCATCGACCGAGGCTGCGTCATTCCACCGGGCACGGTGGTCGGCGAGAATGCCGAGGAGGACGTGCGGCAGTTTTATCGCACCGAGAAGGGTGTGGTGCTGATCACGCGCGAGATGCTGGGGCAGGAGTTGCATCGGATTCGTTGAGGCCAGGGAGGCCGAAAACCAACAAATGGCGTCTTTGACCTTTCTTCAGTTCGTTCAACCAATAAAATTCGTTAATTCAAGGAGTCAATTACGATGAGCACAGATTCGCCCTTCAACCGCCGGCGCGCGGGATTGCTATTGCATCCAACCTCGCTACCGGGCGGCCATGGCAACGGCGATCTGGGGCCGGACGCCCATCGGCTGGTGGACTTCATGGCGGATTGCGGATTCACGGTCTGGCAGACGTTGCCGCTAGGACCGACCCACGACGACCTGTCACCATATTCGGCGCAGTCGGTTCATGCGGGCAACCCCCGATTGATTGCCCTGGAGCCGCTGATCGAGGCAGGCTGGCTGAGCCCCGACGGTGGGCCGCGTTCTGGCGAGGACGGTTGGGCGTACCGCCAGCGGCGCTTGAACGAGGCGAGACACGGCTTTCGGAAGCGGGGCGAGGTGGAACGCGGCGCCCACGAAGCTTTTCTGAGCCAGCATCGACATTGGTTGGACGATTATGCCCTGTATCAGGCAATCCGAGCGGAGCAGGGGCAGCGGGCTTGGTTCGACTGGCCGCGCGAGTTGCGCGATCGCCAGCCTCATGCGCTAGCCACCGCGCGGCGGCAATCCGCCGATGCTATTGTCCAAGCCCAGTTCGAACAGTTTTTGTTTTACCAGCAGTGGACAACACTTAAGCGTCGCGCCAACGAGCGGGGCATTCTGATGTTCGGCGATATTCCACTGTTCGTCGGCTACGACAGCGCGGACGTGTGGGCGCGGCGCGAGGCGTTTTTGCTCGATGGCGAGGGGCGGAGAACCGTGGTGGCCGGGGTGCCGCCGGATTACTTCTCCGCCACCGGTCAGTTGTGGGGCAATCCACATTACGCCTGGGAGCGGATGCGGACCGATGGATTCCAGTGGTGGAAGGAGCGCATCCGCACGCAACTTACTCAATTCGACCTCTTGCGCATCGATCATTTCCGGGGGCTGGAAGCGTATTGGGAAATTCCCGCCAGCGCGGAAACGGCGGTAGTGGGACAATGGCGGCAAGCGCCGGGCGATGAATTGTTCCGGGCGTTGCGGGCGGAGTTCGGCGGCTTACCGCTGGTGGCCGAGGATTTGGGCATCATCACGCCCGAGGTTGAGGCGCTGCGCGATACCCATGGCCTCCCGGGCATGAAGGTGCTGCATTTCGCCTTCGGCGGCGGGGCCGACAACCCCTATCTGCCACACAACCATATTGTCAATTCCGTGGTTTACACCGGCACGCACGACAACAACACGACGCTGGGCTGGTTCGCGGAACTCGACGAGCGGACCCGGGCGCATCTGTTCGATTATCTGGGCGGCGGAGCGGAGCGGATGCCGGAATTGTTGGCGCGGGCGGCGTTTGCCTCGATAGCGCGGCTGGCGGTCGTGCCCATGCAGGACCTGCTGGAACTCGGCGGCGAGGACCGGATGAACCGGCCAGGTATCGCGGAGGGCAACTGGCGCTGGCGGTTCCGCTGGGAGCAAGTCAAGCCAAGCGTCGCCGAGCATTATCGGCATTTGTTGGCGCTGTACGGGCGAGTGTAGCGATGACAACGAGTGCCGATGCCATCTGGAGCTTGTTGATCGCGGTGCGCGAGCGGCAGCCGCTGGTGCATAACATCACCAATTTCGTGGTGATGAACAACACCGCGAATGCGCTGCTGGCGCTGGGCGCGTCGCCGGCGATGGTGCATTCCTGCGATGAGGTGGAGGATTTCGTTTCTCTCAGCCAAGCGCTGGTCGTCAATATCGGCACGCTGTACTCGGAGCAAATTGCGGCGTGCAGGCTGGCGGCCATGCGGGCGCGAGCGGCGGGCGTACCCTGGATTCTCGATCCGGTGGGAGCGGGAGCAACGCCCTACCGGCGCGCGGCGGCGGGCGCGCTAGCGCGGTTGCGGCCGAACGTGATTCGGGGCAACGGTTCGGAAATCCTGACGCTGGCTCGCCAGGCGAGCGAGGGTAGGGGAGTGGACAGCTTGCAAGGTTCGGAGACCGCGGTGGATGCGGCACGAACGCTGGCGGCGGAAACTGGTGCGGTGGTCGCTGTCACCGGCGCGGTGGATTACGTGACCGACGGAACGCAAGTGGCGGCGATTGCCAACGGCCATCCGCTGATGACGCGCGTCACCGGGCTGGGTTGCTCGGCGACGGCGATCATCGGGGCGTTTCTGGCGGTGGAGCGCGATCCGCTGGTCGCAACGGTAGCGGGGCTGGCTGTGTTCGGCGTGGCGGGGGAAATCGCGGCAGGGCGGGCGGCGGGACCAGGAAGTTTGCAAGTGGCGTTGCTGGATGCGTTGTATGCGATGACGCAAAGTGATTTGGCGCAACGGCTGAAGCTGGAAAAAGGTTAGCTTTCGAAGATTCCCATAAAAGCAAAACAGGCTCGCGGTCTGGTCAAGACCGCGAGCCTGTTTTTTTGCCAGGGGATTTTTACTATAGCGATCCTATACAGGTTGTGGCATTTCCCATCCTTGGATAAGGAGGAGTAGCGCGTAGCGCCGGGGTTGTTCAAAAGCGATGATTCTACAAATTAGATAGGAGTGTCATATTAACTAATAATTATTAGCCTGACGAGGATGGTGGGATTAACCGGTATTTATATAAATCCCAATCAGGTTTTTTCACTAAGCCTAGATTGATGCGTAGAATTTCATAAAGTCTTTCACGCTCAAACAAGGGACCTCGCGTTATAACTCGAATTGAATCATAATATTTTTTAGTCGTAGAATCCGCAAGTAAATTAACTCCTTTTTTAACACTTTCCATATAATTGGTAGGTATCTGGCGTATAAAATGACCTATGCGCCATTTAGGGTTATACTGAGCGGGAAGTCGGGCAAGTAGCGGATCCGCAAGGGCGCACTCGTCAATAAAATGGGTCGATGGTCCACTATTTATAGAGGCATAACCTATGCCTCCACAGGCTATTATGACTGTCTTAATCTCATTGTCACCCCATTCCGGGTAGTAAAAAGAACTTCTAGCTGATAATAATAGCCCACGTTGCTGGAAATAGCCACCGCGTTCGTCTGCAATTCCACTTAAAGAAATTATTTGGTTATTATTATGAGGGTAGAATGACCCACTTAATAGATTAGCATTGATATTTGCTAGACCTAGCAACCCGGTTGCTATCGCAAGGATTTTTACCTGAAATATTGAAAGGCTGGAGCGGGAGCAGATAATGGCGGCTACCAAGAGTGGTGGTGTGAAAAAGCGCCCTGACATAAAGTCGCCCCCAATAGTAACTATATATGCTAAGTAAAAAACACATCCCAAAGCAAGAGAGAAGCCGATAACTGATGATTTAAACCCAATTATCAATCCCAGCGCGATTGTCGGGAGCGTTATTGGATCACGGGAAACCGAATCAAGAAAGTAAAACCAACCTTGGTTTGCACTCTCCAACAAGCTTATACCAGTGCCCAGCTTGGCATAGGCAGTATTAGGAAAAGGGAATCCATAATAAATTAGGGAGAATGCGGTCCAAATTAAAACCGGAAAGCTAATGATAGCGAGGATTTGGATGGTTTTTTTTAGAGAACGGTAAGTTTTGAACAATACAACCAGGAAAAAAGGGCCTATCAAAACTAGAAGATCGGGTCTGCTAAGGTAAAGAAGTGAACACGAGAGGAAACAGATAATCTGGTCGTAAATGCGGTCATTTTCAACAGATCGATAACTAAAAATTATCCCTGCAATAACAAGCAGATGCGATAAGGGATTCTCAAGACCTGACGTTGAAAAATCCATGTAGGCTTTGGAAAGAATTAAAACGCTTGTTGCAAGTAATCCAGCATAGAAATTGGTGGCCTGTGAAATTAATAACCAGAACACAAAAAAGGAGATGGTAATAGACAATACGAATATGGTATAAAAAGGATTCCCAAAGATTACTGATAGTGCTGAGATCAGCAGAAACCATAAGGGATGGGTATAAGCTTGAACACGCTCGTCGATATTGAATACAGGACCATAGCCATGAATAAAATTAAGGACGGTTCGTACAGTGATAGCCGCATCATCGCTAATCCAGGCTGTTCGAATTAGTATCATAAGCGCCAAGGTTAGGATAGCGCCAATTATAGTTGTTCTTATTTCCGCATCTGGCAAGCTACTCACTTTTAATTTAGCAACCCGAGTTATCCCCGGGTTGCTCCCCTTAACTCATTATCAGGTCATTTCTGACCAGTTTTTGGCTGATGAGGTCCGCTTGATGGCAAATAATCCTCAAAGCTTTCGCTGGGAGTTCTGCCTTCAGAGGTAAAGGATAAAGCCTGATTTTCCCTGGTCCGGGAGAGATAGACCTCTTGATTCTCGTAACCACTGCGAAGCCCATGGACGAGATAATCGACCGAATAGCTACCGGTTCCCTGGAAAAGCTCGACAACTCTAAATCCCTGTCCGGTAACTTCGATTGCAGCAACCCCCTTGGATTCTGCGGCGCGGGGAGTCAGGCTGACCGTGATCGAGGAAGGATTGGCCATCGCCGCGAAGTGTTCCGGTAGGCTTACGTAAGCATTTCCAGAAACCAAGTTGATCGTGCCGCGCGCATAAATTGCCGCTTCTGGACCTTCAAGCGCTGTGTATCTAATCATTAAATTCTCATTTTTGGGGTGAGGTACAATAAAGCTTTTCGTCCTTCCCCATACGTCGCCTGTTCGACCATTGATGCCTGCTGAGTACACGGGTGTCGCGTGGTTGTCCGAAACCCATATACCACCTGAAAGGTGATCAGAAGACACAGTGCTTATTGTGACAGTTGGCTCGAGGTACCTATCATAAAACCCCGCGTAGCCAGCATCGCTGGTTGCAACATCTAAAATCGCAACTGTCCCCGAAGCATTGGATGGATTTTTTACAGCGACATATCCAGATTTAAAATACGTATCCGGCCACATTTCTATGGCTCCATTGGAACCGTAGGGCCCCCATGCATAAGCAAACGAGAACCCCTCCTGGCCGGTTGTTTGAAGAATTCCAACATACATGGTTTCCCGGCCGTTGTAAGTCCAACGTGGCCCAACGCCAGCCCACTGCGCCAAGCAGACATCGGTGATCAACATGGCGCACAGCAACCCCATCACGAATCTATACGGGTATCTGCTCATTGCTAAACCCTCTTCGCTGAAGTTTGAAAGCTGTTTTTCATAGGTCGTCAAAAAACGCAACTATTTCATTCCCTGCCACAATACCCTTCTGACATAGGGAGGAAAAGCCAAGCGATTTGTTGTTCGGCAAGGTTCCCTGGGAGGGTGGGGTAGGAGATGTGGCTCGCGTTTTCAGCGACAAGCTAATGATACAATTTGTAGAATAACTTGAAAAGAACTAAGTAAATTACCCACCCTTGCGCCGCGCGCTTCCCCTCCCTGGCCAGGGAGGGGAAATTCCATAACGCAAAAAAACTCTACAACCTTAGACCGGCAATTCCGAGCTGCCCATCAGGTACTCATCGACCGCGCGGGCGCACTGCCGCCCTTCGCGAATGGCCCAGACCACCAACGATTGCCCGCGCCGCATGTCCCCGGCGGAGAAGATCTTGTTGACCGAGGTTTGGTAGTCGTCCTCGCCGGCGCGGATGTTACCGCGCGGGTCCAGCGCCACGCCCAGTTCTTCCAGCATCCCGGCGTGGACCGGATGGATAAAGCCCATCGCCAGCAGCACCAGATCGGCCTTGACTTCGAGCGTGCTGTCTGGGACTTCCACCATGATCTGCCGGCTGTTGCTCTCGCGCCATTCCAGCCGCGCGATTTGCATCGCGGTCACCCGCCCGTCCTGGCCGACGAACTGCTGGGTGGTTACCGCCCAGTCCCGGTCGCAGCCTTCCTCGTGGGAGGTGGAGGTGCGCAGCTTCAGCGGCCAGTTTGGCCAAGTCAGCAGCTTGTTCTCGTGCAGCGGCGGCTTGGGCATGATTTCCAACTGGGTCACCGAACGCGCGCCCTGACGGATCGATGTGCCGACGCAGTCGGATCCAGTATCGCCACCGCCGATAACCACCACGTCCTTGTCGGTTGCCAGAATCTCCCCGCCGCCGATTTTCGCACCCGCCACCCGGCGGTTTTGCTGGGTCAGGAAATCCATGGCGAAATGAATGCCATGCAGTTCGCGGCCCGGTACGTTCAGGTCGCGCGGCTGCTCGGAGCCGCCGGCCAGCACCACGGCGTCGAACTCGGCCAGCAGCGCGCGGGCCGGGATGTCGACGCCGACGTGGCTGTTGGGACGGAATTCCACACCCTCGGCCCGCATCTGGGCCAAGCGGCGGTCGATCAGCCCCACCTCCAGCTTGAAGTCGGGGATGCCGTAGCGCAGAAGACCGCCGATGCGGTCGTTTTTCTCGAACACCACCACGTCGTGCCCCGCCCGCGCCAGTTGCTGGGCGCAAGCCAGCCCAGAGGGACCGGAACCGATCACCGCCACCCGCTTGCCGGTACGGTGGGCGGCGATTTGCGGCGTGACCCAACCTTCGGCCCAGCCCTTGTCGATGATGGCGCACTCGATGTCTTTGATGGCGACCGGCTGGTTGTTGAAGTTGAGGGTGCAGGAGGCCTCGCACGGGGCCGGACAGATGCGACCGGTGAACTCCGGGAAGTTGTTGGTGGAGTGGAGCACCTCCAGCGCCTCGCGCCAGTTGTCGCGATAGACCAGATCGTTCCAGTCGGGAATGATGTTGTGAACGGGGCAGCCGCGATGGCAATAGGGGATGCCGCAATCCATGCAGCGGGCGGCTTGCTCGCGCACGCCCGATTCGGGCAGGGGAACCACGAAATCGCGAAAGTGCGCGACCCGTTCCGCAACCGGGGCGTAGCCATGTTCGTGGCGGGCGATTTCCAAAAAACCAGTCGGTTTACCCATGACTCACGCTCCCACGACCAAGTCGGTTTTTTCGGTGTCGCGCCGGGCGGCGGCGCGGGCCTTGGCCTGCAAGTTCTGCAAGGCCCGGCGGTAATCCAGCGGCATGATTTTGACGAACTTCGGCAGCATCTCGTGCCAATGTTCCAGCACCCGGCGGGCGGGCTCGCTGCCGGTGTGGAGGTGGTGGCGAACGACCAGGATTTGCAGCCGCCGAGCATCGTGACGGAGCCAGTCCTCCGGAAGTTCGGCTCGAGCCAGGCTGCGCCAGTCGTCGCGCAGGCTCTGGACATCGAGCGTTTCCTCGGCATCGTTCAAGGGTTCCAGCGCAACCATGGCCTTGTTGGCGCGGCGGGCGAAGTCGCCGGCCTCGTCCAGCACGTAGGCGATGCCGCCGCTCATGCCGGCGGCGAAGTTGCGGCCGGTCGGCCCCAGCACCACCACCACGCCGCCGGTCATGTACTCGCAGCCGTGGTCGCCGGTGCCTTCCACTACCGCGAGAGCGCCGGAGTTGCGCACGGCGAAGCGTTCGCCGGCCACGCCGCGCGCGTAGCATTCGCCGGCGATGGCGCCGTACAGCACGGTGTTGCCGACGATGATGTGATCCTCGGCGCGGCGGTGGCTGGCGGCCGGGGGGCGAACCACGATCCGGCCTCCAGAGAGGCCCTTGCCGACGTAGTCGTTGGCCTCGCCGTCGAGTTCCAGGGTAACGCCCCGCGCCAGGAACGCGCCGAAGCTCTGGCCGGCGCTGCCAGTCAGGCGGACGTGGATGGTGTCGTCGGGCAGGCCGGCGTGACCGTAGCGGCGGGCGACCTGGCCGGACAACATGGCCCCGACGGTGCGGTCGCTGTTGCGCACCGGAGTTTCAATTCGTACCGGTTGGCGAACCTCCAGCGCGGGCCGAGCCTGGGCGATCAGCCGGTGATCCAGCGCGCCGCTCAAGCCATGATCCTGCTCCTCGCAGTGGTAGGTGGCGACGCCGGGCGGGGCGAGGGGCACAGCCAACAGCCGGGTGAAGTCCAAGCCGCGCGCCTTCCAGTGATGGATGGCCCGGCGCATGTCGAGCCGGTCGGAGCGGCCGATCATCTGGTCGAAGGTGCGGAAACCCAGTTGCGCCATCAGTTCGCGCACTTCCTGGACCAGGAAGGTGAAGAAGTTGATGACGTGGGCAGGTTGGCCGGGGAAGCGCTTGCGCAGTTCCGGGTCCTGAGTGGCGACGCCGACCGGGCAGGTGTTGAGGTGGCACTTGCGCATCATCACGCAGCCGGCGGCAATCAGCGCGCCGGTGCCAAAGCCGAACTCGTCGGCCCCCAGCAACGCGCCGATCACGATGTCGCGGCCGGTGCGCAAACCACCATCCACCTGCACCGCGATACGGCCGCGCAGGTGGTTGCGCACCAGGGTCTGGTGGGTCTCGGCCAGACCGATTTCCCAGGGCGACCCGGCGTTCTGGATCGACGTGATCGGGCTGGCGCCGGTGCCGCCGTCCTCGCCGGAGATGGTCACATGGTCGGCGTGCGCCTTGGCGACGCCCGCCGCCACAGTGCCGACCCCGATCTCGGACACCAGCTTGACGCTGATCGCGGCCTTGGGATTGACGTTCTTCAGGTCGAAGATCAGTTGCGCCAAATCTTCGATCGAGTAGATGTCGTGGTGCGGCGGCGGCGAGATCAGGCCGACGCCGGGGGTGGAATGACGCACCCGGGCGATCCAGTCGTTGACCTTGTGGCCGGGCAACTGGCCGCCCTCGCCGGGTTTGGCGCCCTGGGCCATCTTGATCTGCAAGGCATCGGCGTTAACCAGGTATTCGGTCGTGACGCCGAACCGGCCCGAGGCGACCTGCTTGATCGCCGACCGGATCGAGTCGCCGGTTTCCAGCGGGGTGTAGCGCACCGGGTCCTCGCCGCCCTCGCCGGTGTTCGACTTGGCCCCCAGCCGGTTCATGGCGATGGCCAGGGTGGTGTGGGCTTCCCAGGAAATCGAGCCGAACGACATCGCGCCGGTCGCCAGCCGCTTGACGATCTCGCTGGCCGGCTCGACCTCGTCCAGCGCCAGCGGCTGGGCGGCGAAGCGAAACTCGAACAGACCGCGCAGGTTGCGCAGATGGTCGCGCTGGTCGTTCATCACCCGGCTGTAGCGTTTGAACTGCTCGTAATCGCCGGAGCGCACGGCATGTTGCAGCAGGGACACGGTTTCCGGGGTCCAGGCGTGGCGCTCGCCGCGAATGCGGAAGGCCAGTTCGCCGCCGACATCGAGCGCATGACGGTACAGCGGCGCGTCGCCGAAGGCCTGATGGTGGCGGGCGACGGCTTCGCGGGCGATTTCGTTCAGGCCAACGCCCTCGATCACACCCTGGGTGCCGGTGAAATAGCGGTGGATGAATTCGTTGGCCAGACCGATCGCCTCGAAAATCTGCGCGCCACAGTAGGACTGATAGGTGGAGATGCCCATCTTGGACATCACCTTGAGGATGCCCTTGGCGAGAGCCTTGGTGTAGTGCTCGTGGGCCTCGGCCTCGGTCAGCGGCTCAGGCGCGCGGGGCAGGCTGGCGGACAGGGTGTCGAACGCCAGCCAGGGGTTGATGGCTTCGGCGCCGTAGCCGGCCAGCAGGCAGAAATCGTGGACCCGCTTGGCCTCGCCCGTCTCCACCACCAAGCCGACCTCGGTGCGCAGGCCCGCGCGGATCAGGTGATGATGGACGGCGGCGGTGGCGAGCAGGGCGGGGATGGCGATGTGGTCGGCATCCATGCCCCGGTCGGACAGAATCAGAATGTTATCGCCACGCCGCACCACATCGGCCGCCTCGCGGCACAGGTCTTCCAGGGCGCGGGCCATGCCGTCGGCCCCGCGGCCCACCGGGTAGCAGATGCTGAGGGTGCGGGTGCGGAAGGCTCGGTCCACGTGGTACTCGATGCGGCGAATGCGCTCCAGATCGACATTCGCCAGAATCGGCCGCTTGACCTCCAGGCGCTTCTGGGTGCCGGCGCTGTGGGGATCGAGCAGGTTGGGGCGGGGGCCGATGAACGACACCAGCGACATCACCAGTTCCTCGCGGATCGGGTCGATCGGCGGG
>Ga0209573_1001163_pt1 | contig 43023 bp, 31 predicted proteins | sample TNRBio252014_DNA_FD_185870 | JGI IMG/M metagenome (GOLD analysis project Ga0209573, IMG submission 185870) | Wastewater treatment Type I Accumulibacter community from EBPR Bioreactor in Madison, WI, USA - TNR Reactor_6/25/2014_ DNA (SPAdes)... | ecosystem: Engineered > Bioreactor > EBPR >...
TTCTTGGATCAATGTACGCCTGAATTTTGTCGTTCCGTTGTCGGTTATCATTTCTATGATAAGGTATTAGCAATATTAAATATGGCTAATAAATAATGAATTTGGTATAAGGATGCTCCTGCCTTTTTGTACCCGCCGTAAGCCTGCCTCCAACGCGATTATTTGGTTATTTATCTTAAAATCATTTTACTTTTATGAGAGCATTTTGCTTACTCTTGTTCTTGCTTCTTTTCGGGCAACAGGCTTGGTCGCAGACGGGGCTTTCGGGGCGGGTTTTCGTCCTGCATGAAGGCACGCCCGCTTCTTCCGGTGAAATCGGCTATTGGTCGTTAGGCTGTAATGCGTATAAAAAGATCGAAGACCTCCCCGCCTACGGGAACAGCCTTTTTCAATACCTTGACACGCTCTATGCCACCGACGGCGCGGGCAACATCCGCCTGTATGACCTCAAAACCCAAACCCGCCTGCGGATTCTGGAAAAAACGAATGCCCGCCAGGTGAACGTATGGAACAATTACTTGGTAACGACCTGTAACGTAGCTCCCTTCTTTCGGGTGTATGACCGCAGTGATAATTTCAAGCAGGTTTATGCCTCCGATAAAAAGGACATCAAAAACGAAACCGAAGGACTTTTCGTATCCAATGACCGCGCATTTGTAGCCGTCAACGGGTTGAATGGTTTTGGTGTCAATAAGGAAACGGATTCCACCATCGCCGTTTATGACTTGAAAAAGATGCGTTTGGAGCGTCGCTTGTACACGTATCCCAACCCGAATAACATCGTGGAGACGGGCGGTTTCCTGTATGTTCAAAGCCTCAACTATACCGGACACGGCTTAACCGTTACCCGCATTGACCCCGGTACGCTGAACGTCGTCGGTCATTTTCCGATGGGAATCCTCTCCGCCGGCGGATTTTATGCGGTGGATGATATGCTTTTTGTCGGGGAAATAGACCCGCTCACCTTCGCCACGAAGGGCATCCGCACCATTGACCTCAAGACGATGAAAATGAACGAAGGCATCCTTGCCGGTAACTTTTATACGTTTAGTTTCATCCCGAAATATGCGCACTTCATCACTTCCGAGACGGATTACGCCACTTCCGGGTCGGTTGCCCTCGTCGGGTTGGAGAATGGTCAAACGCGCTTTGGTTTGAGAACAGCCGTCTCGCCCCGCGCTTATTATTTCCAAGACTTACCGGAATACAACATTCCAAAGGACATCTTAGGAAAAGATACCACCAACTGCGAATTGTCGGGTGATTATCGCATTCCGATTCCGAATGATTTTCCGAAAGATGCTTTAGTAGAGTGGTCAGGGATAACGCTTAGTGATACTTGGCTTGCTCCTCACGAAAAAGGCGATACTTTTAATATTAAGATAACAACGAGCGATGGTTGTGTCTATGCTGATACTTTGTATTTGCATCGCAAGCCATACGCCCAAATCCGGTTATCCAAGAAATACATTCCGTTTATTGCCATGCGTGATTCTGTTTTCATAACCGCCGAAACTAATGCCCAAATTATCTCATGGTCTTTTGGGGAAGGTGCTTTTCCGCCAATGGCAAATATGGGTAAGCGTCATTCCATCAAATATCAATTTCCGGGTAATAAAGAAATTGTCTTGATCGTAAAGAAAGATGATTGCTTAGCAACGTATAAGGATACGGTATTTGTATATCAACCGGAATCAGTAGAAAGTTCACCGGATTTTAACTTGACAAAACACGTTTACCATCTCGAAACCCAAGAAATCCGCCTCTCCTTTGCGCCGAATGTTACTATCAAGCGCATCACACTTACGGATTTACAGGGCAGAACCGTCTACCAATTGGAGGGCATCACCGAACGAATCTCCACCGAAAACCAAGCCAAAGGGCTGTACCTCCTCCGCATCGAAAGCGAACAGGGCAGTCAAACGGAAAAACTCTGGCTGTATTAAATGGAAAACATTAATCCTCCCACCGATCGGGAGGATTTTTTTTAACCTTTTCGTAAAGGAAAGATAACGCTTGGACTCAACTAAAGCAAAACGGAAAGCCTTGTTTTGAGTTGTAAATACCCACTCCCGATGAACCAACCCACCTACCGCTATACCCTCTTAGCTCTTCATGGAAACGGTGGGGGAGGCTTCCGGTATGAACTCACCAAACCGCACTTTCCAAAGGATGTCCTATTTCTAACGCCGACTTTACCGGGTTTCGCGGCGATTCCGAAGGATCAGAATCTTACGACTTTGCAAGATTATGCGCGCTACGTAGTGAAGTTATTGGAGCAAATGCCTCGTCCGCGCGTGCTTTTGGGGCATGGAATCGGTGGCTCGATAGCGATGGAGTTAGTCCAAAAACATACCGATAGCATAGACGGTTTGATCTTGCACGCGCCCGTCGGGACGAAACTCAATCAACGGCTGTTCCCGCAACTGATGCGCTCGGGTTGGATGCGAATGCTGATTCAAAATATGATTGCTGACCCGCTCTTTCGTCCAATGTGGAAACGGATGTTCTTTTCTAAGCCCGTGCCGAAAGATTATCTGCATCGCTTTTTTGCGGAATATGGCACGTGTCAGGTGTTTGGGGATATGTTTGACATCATCACCCCCGATTGGTTTAATCATCTGAAGCCCCAATCCATAAAAACCATCCTCCTTTGGGGGGAACAAGAGCGCATCTTAAAGCACACCCAAGTGAATGACTACCAAAAACTTTTTCCGAAGGCAAGCATTCATTTGGAGCAAGACTGGGATCACTTCCCGATGATTGAACAGCCACGCGCCTACGCCAAAGTCATTAACGAACAGGTAACAGCCTTATTACGGTCTTAGTGATTTTTACCGTTCAGTAACGAACGCTTGCAGATTTACGCAGTTCATCCCACGTTATATGCCATTCACCCCATAATTCGCGCAATTCATCCCGCTTGGCAACAAATCCTTAATATACACCCTATCTTTACATTAATCAGTTACACTGAGAGCACAGAAAAGAGCAAGGGTTGGGGTTGATTCGCCGAAGGCTAGAGTCCCCCGACTTTTTTATTTATACTGCCCCATCGTTCTACAACATTGCTCCCTTAAATTTTGTTTCGGTATCGAAGAATTAGTTTGGCTTTTGTATCTTCGCCCGTTACAAATTATTTTTCCTTCCTCCATGATTCGTTTTCTGGTATTCAGCCTAACGGCTTATCTCTTTTCATGTACGCTTGTTACGGCACAAACCAAGTTATTGCGTTTTCCGACCGTCGGTAAAGATAAAATTGCTTTCATCCATGCGGGCGACCTGTACGTTACGCCCCGTTCGGGTGGTAAAGCCCAAAAGTTAACCCATAGTGAGGGCTACGAGTCCTTCCCGCGCTTTTCGCCCGACGGCAATACGATCGCCTTCACGGGAAATTATGACGGCAATACCGAAGTTTATACCATTCCCGCAACGGGGGGTGCACCCAAACGGTTGACCTACACGCCCACCCTTGACCGTGATGATGTCTCCGACCGCATGGGACCTAATAATATTGTGATGACGTGGCGGGACAATCAGCACATCGTTTACCGCACGCGGGGCTTTACCTTCGTGGATTTCAAGGGGCTGTTGATGAGCGCAAATGTGAACGGTGGTTTGTCGGAGCAGTTGCCCTTTTCGGTAGGCGGATTTTGTTCCTATTCGCCGGATAAGAATAAATTAGCCTACAATCGTATTTTCAGAGAGTTTCGCACGTGGAAATATTACAAAGGTGGCATGGCGGACGATATTTACATCTACGACTTCAAAAGCGAAAAATCCGTCAACATTACTAATACTTCCGCGCAGGATTTCGCCCCGATGTGGATCGGCAATAAGGTCTATTACGTTTCAGACCGCGACCGAACGGCGAACATCTTTTGTTACGACGTTTCAACCGGGCAAACCAAAAAGGTAACCAACTTCACGGAATATGATGTGAAATTCCCTTCCGGTAACGGGGAAGATGCCATCGTCTTTGAAAACGGAGGCGAAATTTACCTTTTATCTACCGCCAATGACCAAGCCGTTAAGGTTAGCATTCAGGTGGAAGATGATTTCATCCATTCCCGCGAAGTAACCGTTGATGCCTCCAAAAACATACAATCGTATGACCTTTCCCCCGATGCCAAACGGATGACCTTTACCGCGCGGGGGGACGTTTTTTCCTTACCTGTTAAGGAAGGCGTTACCCGCAATTTGAGCCGTTCTTCAACTTCGCATGAACGGAACGCCAACTGGTCGCCCGACGGAAAAACCATTGCTTTTATTTCCGACCGCTCGGGGGAAGATGAAATCTATATCCAAGATGCGGAGGGCAATTCCCCCGCCATCCAATTAACCGACACGCGGGACGTTTACAAATACGGTTTGAATTGGTCGCCGGATAGTAAAAAAATACTTTGGTCGGATAAAAAATTGCGATTGCGGTACGTGGAGGTAGATTCCAAGCGGATTACCGAAGTGGATCAAGCCGAAAGCTGGGAATTTTATAATTTCAGTTGGTCGCCCGATAGCAAGTGGATCACCTACACCCGCCCCGAATGGCAAGCCAAATCACGGGTTTGTATTTATAGCTTAGCCACACAGAAAAGAACTTATGTTACCGACCAGTGGTACGGCAGTGGCAATCCCATCTTCAGCCCCGACGGTAAATACCTGTATCTGACTTCCGAACGCGATTTTAAGCCGATTTATTCCGCTACGGAATGGAATCACGCCTATCGGGATATGGATCAAATTTACCTGATTCCTTTAAGTAAAGATACGCCCAATCCCTTCCGCGTGCTAAATGATGAGGTGAAAGCCGAAGCAGACACTGCCAAAAAAGACCGCAAGAAAGACAGCGAATCCGCATCCAAGAACGTTACCATTGACTTGGACGGCATCATGGAGCGGATGGTGGCACTGCCTGTGGAATCAGCCTCCTATTACAACTTACAGCCTACGAACGATAAACTCTACTACCTGAAGCGCAATTTCGGGGAAAAAGGTACGTCGTTAATGCTTTTCGACATCGAAAGTAAGAAAGAGACCCGAGTGGGTTCTTGCGACGGTATCGAACTTTCCCGAAATCTGAAAAAAGCCCTGATTAACGCTAAAGGCAAATATTACGTCATTGATGCGCCGAACAGTAAATTGGATTTAGAAGAAGCGGTAGACCTTTCGGGCTTAAAGGTAAAAGTGAACAAAACCGAAGAATGGAAACAAATCTATAACGAAGCGTGGCGGCAAATGCGCGACTTTTTCTATGATCCCAACATGCACGGCGTAGATTGGGCGAAGATCAAAGAAAAGTATGGTGTACTATTACCCCACGCGCACCACCGCACGGATGTAAGTTACTTGATTGGCGAGATGATCGGCGAACTCAACTGCGGTCATGCCTACGTGAATAACGGCGATGCCCCCCAACCCGATAAAATTTATCTGGGACTGCTGGGCGCGGAATACAGCCAAGACCCGTCGGGCTATGTGAAGATCAATAAGATCATTCCGGGCGGAAATTGGTCGGAGCAATATCGTTCCCCACTCACCGAACCGGGCGTTAATGTCAAAGAAGGCGACTATTTGATCGCTATCAACGGCGTATCCGTGAAAGAGGTGAAAGACTTTAACGAACTCTTAACAGGTACGGCAGAAAAAGTAACCGAACTGACCGTAAACGGTTCGCCTTCGCCCAACGGTGCAAGAAAGGTTTATGTAAAACCCCTTAAAAATGAAGCCGACCTACGGTATTTCGCGTGGGTTCGGGGCAATATTCAGAAGGTCAGCCAAGCCACGAACGACCAAATCGGTTACATCCACGTTCCTGATATGAGTGCGGAAGGTTTGAATGAGTTTGTCAAATATTTCTATCCGCAACTGAACAAAAAGGGCTTAATCATTGACGTTCGGCATAATGGAGGCGGTAATGTGTCTCCGATGATTATCGAACGCCTCCGCCGAGAATTGGATATGGTGCTGATGAGTCGCAACGTGCGTCCGACCACCAGCCCTGCCCAGATGGCTTTAGGACCTAAAGTGGCACTGTTGGATCAATATACGGCTTCGGACGGTGATTTATTTTCTTATCGCTTCAAATACAACAAACTTGGTACATTGATCGGCGTGCGGTCATGGGGCGGTACAGTTGGGATTCGGGGTTCGCTACCGTTTGTGGATGGCGGTACGCTTTCCAAACCGGAATTTTCGCGCTATGACGTAGCCGGTCAGGAATGGATCATCGAAGGTTACGGCGTTGACCCCGATATTGAGGTTCGGAATGATCCGCATTTGGAGTTCTTAGGCAAAGATGAGCAGTTGGATAAAGCCATTGAGGTCATCCTCCAACAGATGAAACAAACCCGAACGGAACTACCACCAATACCGCAATTCCCGAGGAGGTAGACACTTCAACACATACTCACCCATAAAGGTCAGTGGTTATTAACTGCTGGCCTTTTGTTTTTGAAAAAATGAACTATTTTCCATCATCATAAATTATAGACAAATCCGGTGGAAAAATTTGCACCATTGCCGATTTTGTATTTATTTAGCTAAGTGATTCAACACACCCCACTCTTTACTATGAGGGACCAAATCTTAGCTTATATAGAAGACAATAAAGGCAGATTTCTAAACGAACTGTTTGAACTACTACGTATCCCGTCCGTCAGTGCCAATTCCGCCCATAAAGGCGATATGCAACGTGCCGCGGATTATTTACTCGATCGCCTGCGGGAACTGAATTTAGATACGGTAGAGCTACTCGAAACGGAGGGGTTCCCCGTCGTGTACGGCGAGAAAATCGTTGACCCTACTTATCCTACCGTGATGATCTACGGGCATTATGACGTACAGCCCCCCGATCCCTTAGAATTATGGACTTCTCCCCCCTTTGAACCTGTCGTTAAAGATGATAAAATCTATGCGCGCGGGGCTTGTGATGATAAAGGACAGGTGTACATGCACCTCAAAGCCGTTGAAATCTTAGACCAATTGGGGATGCTGAACTGCAACGTCAAATTTTTCATCGAAGGCGAAGAAGAGGTCGGCAGTGCCAACTTAGAGGGTGCCTTACGCGAACATAAAGACCGCCTGAAATGCGACCTGATCCTCATTTCCGATACGTCCATGATTGCCAACGATACACCGTCGGTGTCCATCGGCTTGCGCGGTTTAACGTATATGGAAGTGGAAGTAGTGGGACCCAACCGCGACCTTCATTCGGGTGTGTACGGCGGAGCAGTAGATAATCCCGTCAACGTATTGTGTGAGATGATTGCCTCTCTCAAGGATGAAAATCGGCGCATCACCATTCCGGGATTTTATGATGATGTGGTGGAATTAACCGACGATGCCCGTGCCGAGTTCGCCAAAGTTCCTTTCAATAAAACTGAATACTTTAACCACCTCAACATTGCCGATACGCGTGGCGAAGAAGGCTATTCTATCTTAGAGCAGACTTCCACCCGACCTACGTTAGACGTGAACGGCATCTGGGGCGGATATACGGGTGAAGGTTCTAAAACCGTACTGCCATCCAAAGCCAATGCCAAGATTTCCATGCGATTGGTGGCGAACCAAGATCACGAAAAGATCGCCGAACTCTTCCAAAAGCATTTTGAATCCATTGCACCCAAAACCGTCAAAGTTAAAGTTACCACCCATCACGGCGGTAATCCATACTTAGCGGATACGGCTACGACGGGTTTCCGTGCCGCATTCACCGCCATCGAGGAGTCTTTCGGTAAAAAACCGATTCCTACCTATGAGGGTGGCTCAATTCCGATCTTGGCTTTATTCAAGGAAGTCATCGGCGCGCCGATCCTGCTGATGGGTTTTGGTTTGGATACCGATGCCATCCATAGTCCGAACGAACACTTTGGGGTCTTTAACTTCCTCAAAGGCATCGAAACGATTACCCTTTTCTACCCGCACTTCGTCCGAATGGAAGAAACCGAAAAAGTGCGCGTATAACGTATAATACACTCCAAAGTCCTGCCGTTCGGGTGGGACTTTTTTTTATTTTAAGATATGTCCGAACCGCTGTTAGAAGCCCGCAAAATCAGCAAGATATTTCGTAAGCCCGTTGAATTTCAGGCATTAAAGGATATTGACCTCACCATCTATAAATCCGAATTTGCGGCGATCATCGGTGAATCGGGTAGCGGTAAATCAACCCTGCTGTACATATTAGCAACCCTTGATACCGACTATCTCGGCGAACTTTACTTCAACGGTGAACGCCTCACAGGACGCACCCGCTCTCAATTAGCCATCTTTCGGAATGAGAATCTGGGCTTCATCTTTCAGTTTCACTATTTGTTGCCCGAATTTACGGTGATGGAAAATGTATTGATGCCTGCCCTCAAACTCAACGCCGTTTCGGTGAAAGAGATGGAGCGGAATGCCAACCACCTCTTAGATCGCCTCAACCTCTCCGCCCAAGCCCACAAACGCGCCAACCAGCTTTCCGGCGGGCAGCAGCAACGGGTAGCCATCGCCCGCGCCCTGATTAATAAGCCCCGACTGTTGGTTGCCGATGAGCCGACGGGTAACTTAGACTCCAAAAATTCGCAGATCGTCATGGACATATTTAAGGAACTGGTGCATCAGGAGGGGCAGTCCATCCTCGTCGTAACCCACGATTTGCACTTCGCGCAGAAGACCGACCGCATCATCCGCATGAGGGACGGCGAGATTATCAGCACCGAATCCACTAATCCGACAGTGGAACTGACTCTAACTTAAAAAAATTGCAAATTTCCGGTCAATTACTTGAAAATTACTTGCACGTTAATTATATTTGTACCTATTCTGTCCAACATTAATTTTCGTGCAGTCATGAAGCGTTTGTTACCCCTCCTCTTGGTTTTAGGAGCTTTTTTCAGCCAACAATCCGCCCAAGCACAGGGTTTGGGAATGTATGTTTATGGTGATACGATAGTCGTAGATGATTTTATTACCATAAATGACTCTTTACAGGTGCTTGATGTACTTAATGGTACTTACAACGGACTGTTTCGAGTTGTCAATCAAGGTAATAATCCTCAGGTTGATTCGATAACTTACTGCTTGATAAGTGCTTACAGTAAAATTGAATTAACTCAGGGGACTGGGCTTCATTTACAAGGCAACTATGTTCAATTAGGAGAATTAGTTTCAGATAAAACTTCTAAGATGGAGTTTTATGGCAATGTTGCTCAATCTTGTGCGCAGAATGCAACAAGCAATTACAAATTCGGTCATTTGATCGTCAATACGCCTGAAATTAACATGTCAAATGATTTGACCATAATGCCGGGTGGTAAGGTTGAGTTTGGAGCAGTAATTCCTGTACGTGCTAATGTTGTTAACTTGAATACGGGCAAGAAGCTAATCATGGAGGCAGATGCCACTCAGAGTGCAGAATTTGTGGGTATTAATACTTCACAGGGTACTGAGTCTGCCCTTCGCTCCAATTACATTAATAGTACGATTTGGTATCATACGCTTTATCTCTCCAAAACTACCTATGATTTTCCTGTGGGCGATGCTACGAGTTTGAATTATATGAAACTTGATTTTCCAGCTAACGCCATACAAAATGGGGGAATTAAAATGTTTACGGTAACTTATGGAGAACCTGCCCCTTCTTCGGTTGATCCTGATTGCGATGTTCCAGCAGTTAAACCTTATACAAAGAATTGGGAGTATAAGCCCTATGCAGACTTAACCGAAACAACTCGGATCAACGCATTTACCGCACCGTCAGACACTTATACAATTACCCTAAATCCCAGAGCATTTAGCATTAATCAGGCACCGGAACGTAAGAATTTTACAGCCTACTTTTTACATACTGATTCCGTTGCTTACAAACCTCATCGGAGTGCTACCGGATTTAAATACTGCCATAATTCTATAATTCCAGGCGAGATCATTGTGCCGGCGATGCAGAAATTCTCAAAAGTAATTGGAGTACAATCAGATGATGACAATAAACCCTTCCCCAGCAACAACATCACGCTCAATGCTACGGGAGGACGGAATAATATCAACGTAGGCTGGCAGGTGGAAATACCCCGCGAGGTGGCTTTCTTTAACTTGGAACGCTCCACCGACGGCAGAAACTTCCAAACCATCCAAGCCAACATCACGGCGGAAAGCTCACGTAACGGTTACGGCTTCACCGACCGAAACGTGAAGAAAAACCAGACCTACTTCTATCGCGTATTGGTCAGCACCACGACGAACGAAGCCAAATATACGCGCATCGTGCAGGCGAAAGTATCTGAGTTGGGGCAACAATCCGCCAACCTGCAAACCAACCTTTATCCCAACCCGACCGACGGTTCACTCAACTTGGAGATCAACGCGGGCGAAAACGAAACGGTAGGCTTAAAGATCGTGGATGCCATCGGCAGAATCGTCATCCAGAAGAACTTGGATGTAGAAAACGGTACGAACCGCTTTGACCTTACGGGTGAAGTGATGAAACTGACGGGTGGTACCTATAACTTGGTCTTGACATCCGAAAGCGGAATCAGCACCACGAAGTTAGTCAAAAACTAAGTAAAATCTTTCTCTATAAATATAACGACAAGCGTTCTCCTAAAAAAGGACGTTTGTTTTTTATACCCCAAACAAAAAAGCGGGCAATCTTTTTGATGACCCGCTTTTGGTATATGATTATACCAATTTCATTTATTCTTTACACAATTTTCATCTCAACAACTGCTTGAAAATCAATAGTCTTGCCAGATTGAATTTAGGCGAATAAATAATGAATTTGGTATTATTATTTTAGGCTAAAGCAAAAGCCGAAGGTGTCTTGATTCGTTTTTCAAAATCCTCCTTAAAGCGGATGATGGAATTACGGACGGGCCAAGCAGCAGCATCCGCTAAGGCGCAAACGGTACGTCCTTCCATATTATCACAAATGTCGAGGAGTAAATCCATATCTTTCGTTTCGGCAACCCCGTCCACGAACTTCTTAACTAACTTTTTCAGCCAACCCGTGCCTTCCCGACAAGGGGTACACTGCCCGCAAGATTCATGGTCGTAGAAACAAGTGATGCGATAAAGCACCTGCACGATGTCGGTATCTTCATCCATGACGAGCATACCGCCCGTACCCATATACGTACCTACTTTCGCTAAAGAGTCTGCATTCATGGTGATCCCTTCGATCATGTCGGCACGCAAAGGGGGAACGGATGAACCTCCGGGGATGACGGCTTTGAGTTTTTTACCGTTACGGATGCCGCCCGCTACCTTATAAATCAGGTCGGAAATCAGCATTCCCGTCGGATATTCATAGACCCCCGGGCGGTTTAGGTGTCCCTGTAAGCCGTAGAGGACGGGTCCCGGATGGTCAGGTGCGCCAATGGTCTTGAACCACTGCGCGCCGTTTTTCATCACTAAGGGTACGCAGGCTAAGGTTTCGATATTATTGATGGTCGTCGGTTTACCCCACAGACCATATTGGGCAGGGAAAGGCGGTTTGGAACGCGGGTAAGCGCGTTTACCTTCTAAAGACTCCATGAGCGAGGTTTCTTCCCCACAGATGTAAGCTCCCGCTCCGCGATGCACAAAAAGGTCAATATCAACACCCGTACCGAAGATGTTTTTGCCGAGAAAACCCTTCGCATAGGCTTGGTCAACGGCTTTTTGAAGCATCTGAATCCACGTCCAATATTCCCCACGAATGTAGGTATAGCAGGCATCCATCTGCATCGTCCAGCAGGCGATAATCGCTCCTTCGATAAAAAGGTGCGGGTTATACTCAAAAAGCCGGCGGTCTTTGAACGTACCGGGTTCGGATTCGTCGCCGTTAGCGGCTAAGTAGCGGGGGAGTCCTTCTTTCTTAGGAGGCATAAATGACCATTTGAGTCCGGCACTGAAGCCTGCGCCGCCACGACCACGCACGTTGGCTTCCTTCATGGTGTTGATGACTTCCTCGCGGGTCATGCCGGAGGTCATCACCTTACGGAGCGTTTCGTAGCCACCGTTTTTGGTGTAAACGTCTATATCGTTGAGGTTGGGTATATCGGGTAAGATAACCTTCTGATAATTTTGCCAGTCCTTTAACATAGGTCTCGTATTGTAACGCAATGATACAAAAAAAACCGATGATGCCAAAAAATGATTCGATTTTAGGTGGCAGAAGCCGGAATTAAGCGGACAAGATTAGATACCCCTAATCACATACGAATAGTCTAATTTGTGATTATTGTCATATTTTTTTAATATGGTAAAACAGCCTTTGCACTTCTTGTCCGTTTAGGAATCAGAAAGTTTCGTATCTTTGGGTATGAAATATCCTTTAACTGCCGTTATTGTTCCTGCCGAAGAGGGGGGCTTTATCGGCTACGTGGCAGAGTTACCCGGAGCGAACACACAGGGCGAAACCCTTGCTGAAACGCTTGAGAACCTTAAAGAGGCTGTGGGGTTGGTGCTGGAAGTGCAACGAACTTTGAATTTTCATTCGGAACAGAATGCCACAACCATTCCCTTAACGCTGGTATGGGATTGATATGAAACGTATTGATCTCATCCGACATTTAGAAAGCAATGGCTGTGTTTTTCTTCGAGAAGGACATGCTCACACGATTTACTTAAATCCCAAGGAACGATGCATCAGTGCTATTCCACGTCATCGAGAAGTAAAAAACATACTTGTTCTGAAAATATGCAAAGACTTAAAAATCAGTCCGCCTTAAAGGATCAAAAATGACAAAATACGGTTGATAGCTCCTACCATTTTTTAACCTTCCGGCATGAATGGTAACTTTGTTGTAGAACAATATAATAAAGCTATGGGATTAGACACCTCTTTGTATAAAGTTTGCCGAGATGAAAACCGCATCGCCGAATTGGAAACGTGGGATCATAGTTATTTTGAGGAATTTAGCTATGATACAGATTCTTTGACTTCAATCCTAAGATTACCGATTGACTTGCTCTCACAAGCTTTTATTGCTCATAATCAGGCGTTTATTCGGGAAGGAATCTTTATGAAAGACGAAGATTCCGATATATATCACTACTATCTCGTGGAAAATCCAGCAAATAAAATCGAAATGGATCAATGGATTCGTGAGAATAGTATGCAAGAGAATTACTTTGTTGTAGATTCTTTATCAACAATACTGCAAAAAGGGGGATGGAGTTATGAAGCAAGAAAGCGTAATAACTTTCCTGTACTCCCCCATATCACTTTTAAGGAGGTTATCGCGTTTGAGTCCGTAACCAAGTCGGTACTTTTTATGGAAGAAATAGGCTATATGCGAAAAAGCATGAATAATCTTTTTTATAAAAAATACTGTACAGGTAAGCAAGATTTCTTTGAGATGAGTGCAGATGAATTGTGGTGGATCCGAAAATATTGCTTAGAAGCCGAAGCAGTCGCCCATTTTACGGAACATTTCATCATCCCTTTTGCCGAGCATGAATGTGTGCTATTTGTTAGCTATTGAATAGCATAAACGGCTATTCCCCTTGCAAGAGACACTCCCCTCGCCCCCGTTTTTCTATTTCATCTAATTGTCCCAACAATTCCAAAACAATACTTTCAATCGGAATACCGTCATCGGTTGCCTCTTTTTTGAGGGCGTTCCACGTTAAATCCCACTCTCGTTCGGGAGTTTGGTAAAGCATTTCCAAGAGCCGGCGAGTATTTTCGGTTAAATTCATGTGGATTTTTACCTGAGCTGAGCCAATCCTTCCGCCATGCGCATCAGTCCTTTGGTTAAGTCCTCCATCGCGCAGGCATAAGATAAACGGATATGTTGATTTGTCCCGAAAGCCGTACCCGGTACAGTAACCACTCGCACACTTTCCACCAGATATTCCGCTAATTGGTCTGCATTTTCAATCAAATGACCGTTGGGCGTTTTCTTTCCGAAATAGGCAGAAACGTTTGGGTACAGGTAAAAAGCACCTTCGGGTTGGGTGAGTCGCATGTCCGGCATTTCTTGGGCAAAGATGCGGAGGGCTTCATCTCGGCGGGCTTGGAAGGCTTTAACCATCTCGTAAGTCGGTTCTAAAGGCGACGCAAAAGCCGTAGCCGCCGCATGTTGCGCTATCGAACACGCCCCCGACGTTACTTGTCCCTGAAAACGCTCACAGAGCTGTATGATTTCGGGAACGGCAATCGTTACACCGATACGCCAGCCCGTCATCGCAAAGGCTTTGGAAACGCCGTTAATGAGGATGACCCGATCACGGATACTATCAAAGGAAGCGATGCTTTTATATCCGCCCCCGAATCGGATTAAGGAATAGATTTCATCCGCCAAGATATAAACGTGGGGATGTTTTTCCAGCACTTGGACTAAGGTTTCTGTTTCGGCTTCGGTATAGACAGCACCCGTGGGGTTGGAAGGGGAATTAAATAAAAACAGTTTGGTATGCGGAGTTATTGCGCCTTCTAATTGTTCGGGGGTTATTTTCAAACCGTTTTCATCTTTTGCCTCAATAAAAACGGGTGTGCCTTCACACATTAGGGTCATCGGTAAATAGGAAACCCAATAGGGTGTCGGTAAGATGACCTCCTGCCCGGGATTAACCAAACTCATCAACACATTAATTAGCGACTGCTTAGCTCCCGTTGAGATCAGCACTTGCGAAGCGGGATAACTCAATCCGAACTCCCGTTGATAGAAATCGGCAACGGCTTGGCGGAGGGCTGGGATGCCGGCTACGGGCGGATAGTGGGTTTCCCCCCGGCGGATGGCTTCCATCGCAGCGGTGCGGATATGGTCGGGGGTATCAAAGTCGGGTTCACCCAGCGTAAAGGAATAAACTTCTAATCCTTGGGCTTTCAGTTGACGGACTTTTGCGGCTAAGGCTAAGGTTTGGGATTCGACCAAGCGGTTCATCCGGTCGGCAGCAATCGGCATACGGGCGGGCTACAATTAAGTTTAGCGGGTGCAAGATAGCTAAAATGTGGATGTCGTTTATAAAACGGAGTAGCATTGGTGAAAAAGACTTCCGTTCGTTTCGTAGTTTTGTGCATGAATGATTGGACAGCATTAAGTATTGAATACGCAAATCAGCGATCTTATTTGGACGATCTCTTTTCCGTTTATCCGACGATTCCCGAAGGTGTTAGAACTATTGATGCAACAAAATGGCAACAAGTAGAACAGGCTTTTGAAGACCAAGACCATCTTACTTTAGTGAAAGCCTTGCTCAAGTTCGATTTGTTTCCGATCAAAGACAGTTATGTTGCTTATTTACGAAGAGATGTCTCTGCATTGGAACGAAATCCGAGAACCGTCAGCGAATAGCGGGCAGACTCCACGAGATGGGCTTAAATAAGATTTATGAGCAATGTTCCGAGCCTAAAGAAACGAACCGACAAATCGGTCCCCTTTTTAGGCGGTGGTTACAGAAAGGTACTTTAGGACTTCCGCTTTTGGCTTATAAAGATTTTGTTTTATCGGAATCCGACGCAATATTAGACGGAGGCGATGCCGAACAAACTTTGTTTGCCCAACAAAATCTGAATTATCAGCGTAATAAAGGATTAGATTTAATCATTCGATTTCGAGGGAATTACATCATCGGCGAGGCTAAATTTCTGACTGACTTTGGCGGTCATCAAAACGCTCAATTTCACGATGCGATGACCACACTTACTACGCCTAATGTTCACGCCATCCAAATAGCAGTATTGGACGGCGTGTTATACATCAAGAGTAATAACAAACTTTTTACAGAGATTACACAAACGTATTCCGAACACAACATCATGAGTGCCTTGGTGTTGAGAGATTTTATTTATCAACTCTAAAAAGAATGAATGATGATTAGCCTCCATTATCCCGACAAAAAAACGATTGAAGCCATCTTAGCCGAAACGATACCACCTGCAACCTTGCCTATTCCGAAAGCACCACCGTTTTTGTTGCATGGTGAAAACGGATATTGGTTACGCCAACTGCTCAACCATCCGTCGTATCACGGTAAGATAGACCTTATTTACTTAGACCCACCCTACGCTACCAATCAGGTTTTTCAAATTTCGGAAAACCGCTCTTCAACGATCAGCAGAAGTAAAAACGGTAAAACGGCTTATTCGGATACGTTGACAGGAGCGCATTTCTTAGAATTTCTGCGGGAACGATTGATACTCCTGCGGGAATTACTTTCCGAAGAAGGTTCTATCTATCTGCATATTGACTATAAAATCGGGCATTATGTAAAAATAATCATGGATGAGATATTCGGCATCGAAAACTTCCGTAACGACATCACCCGTATCAAATGCAATCCCAAAAATTTTGCGCGGAAGGGATAGGGTAACGTGAAAGACCTGATTCTGTTTTATTCCAAAGGAGCAAACCCCATTTGGAATGAACCCAAGCAACCTTATACACCTGAAGATGAAATCAAACTTTTCCCGAAAAAAGAAGCTAACGGCAGACGCTACACCACCATTCCCCTCCATGCTCCCGGAGAAACGACTAACGGTGCTACTTCGCAACCTTTTCTCGGTATCGCTCCTCCGCCCGGCAGACATTGGCGAACAGACGTATCAACTTTAGAAGAATGGAATAATAACGGCTTAATTGAATGGTCGGATAACGGTAATCCGCGTAAAAAAATATATTTAGACGAGCAAGAAGGCAAACGCATTCAGGATATTTGGGAATTGAAAGACCCACAATATCCTGTCTACCCAACCGAGAAAAACGAACAACTCCTTGACCTAATCGTCAAAACGTCCAGTTTATCGGAAAGCATCGTCTTAGACCCCTTTTGCGGTTCGGGAACAACATTGGTTGCCGCTAAAAAAAATAACCGCCAATGGATTGGCATAGATCAATCCGATGAAGCCATCCGTATCACAGCACAAAGACTTCAGTCATCGGAAAGTGATTTATTTTTGGCTAATATGACCAATTTTCAAATAATCACTACCTAACCTCCACCTTCATCACTGCCTCCATCGCTTGCTGAAGGGCTACCAAGTCTTGTTCTTCGGGGATTTGTCCCGCGCGGATTTGGAGGATCATATTTACGAGTTCCCGCACTTTGATGAGCGGTGCGCCCGTCTTGGATGCCAACCGTTCACAAAAGGCTTGGTCTAAATCTTGGGTCGGAATAAAATACTGCTGACGGACGGTATCCAGAAAATAATCTATCTTTTTCATCGCCACCTGCCGATGCGCCCCCGCGTTGTAATAGAACTTCGACATGATGTTCACGAATTCTAAGGTCTCGTTGCGCGGGCGGGTCAGCATCGGGATCACCCGTTGGCGACGTTTACCCATCACGAATACATAGACTACCGCCCCGCAAAGTAACAGCCAGAATGCCCACTTCAATGCCGGCTGACTCATGATATAACTGAGCGGGTCGCCCGTCATTTGGTAATTGCCCCGCCCGTCCAACCATACCCAGTAGTCAGGGGAATTTTTCTTCACTTGTAAAGGCGCAAGGGCATTTTTAACGTAATCCAATCCTTCGGGACGAAGGAGGCTGTAATTCCCAAAGGCATAGGGATTCAAATGGATGTACAAATTGCCCAAACCCCAACGGAGGCGTACATATTCGGGATAGCCTTTGTTGCGTGTACCCATCACTTCATACCGCGAAACGTTCCATTTTCGGAAAAATGACCGATGCGAAGCCCGCGCCAAATGATAATTTCTTTCGGGGTCGGATGTGAAAAGGAGCTGTTGCGTCAGCGAATCTTGAATTTGTTGACGTTCCTTTTCTTCCAATTGGTTCAAATTCCATTCATAGGAAGGCTCGGAAATGTCAAAAGATTCCAAAAACAGCTTACTATACGTGGAAGCGCAGATGAAAACGTCATTACCCACCAAGACATATTGGGCTAAGTTGGCGACTTCTTGCGTGTCGGGTGTGTAGTTATTGGTTAATAGGAAGACGTTATGCTTTTCTTTGGCGGTAAAATAGCGGGGATAATATTTCGTATAGTCAGCCGTTTCTCGTTCGTAACGCAAGAAAAGCGAATCACTGCCTTTGTTCCAGTCGTATTGCCCGTAATATTTACAGGTGTCATCAAATTGAAGCCAATGTTTATATAGCGAATCTAAAATTTCGGGATGCTCTTGATTGAGAGAATCTATGTAATGATAAAAGAATGTATAAGAGCCTTCCCTTTCGGTTAGAAAGTGTCGTTCCGGCAGGCTTTCCTTCAGCGTTTGGTACAGGACATATGTGCCGAACGGTTTTTTTTGTTCTTTCCAAAAACCATCCGACCAATCGGTGGGGCGTTGCTTAGGACCGGATAAAAAGCTGATGCCGATGACCAAAAGGCTAAGAACCAGCACGCCTAAGATAATGAACTTTTTCACTGACCCAAAACTAAGAAATTTAACCTAAAGACACCTTAAACCTTGCGGTAGAATCTGATTTTCTTCCTATTTTAGCCGAAAATAACAAAAAGCCCATGTACCCCACACTCACTTCCGCCCCCATCGTCAATGATACCATGAGTTCATTGGGAGGTAGTCATATCTTACGTGTTGCCTATGAAGTGCAAGCCCTGATCGCTTCCGGCGTTCGGATTGCTAACTTTACCATCGGCGATTTTGATACGTCCACCTTCCGCATCCCCGCCGAACTGGAACAAGGCATCATCGAAGCCTATCATAATGGCATGACCAACTACCCCCAAGCGATGGGCATCCCCGACCTCCGGCAATCGGTAGCGGACTATTATGCGCATTATCTCGGTTTGGATTATCGGGCGGAAAATGTGATCGTGAGCAGTGGGATTCGACCGACCCTTTACGCCCTTTTTATGACGGTAGTGAATGAAGGCGAAGGCGTGATTTACGGCATCCCTTCCTGGAATACGCGGGCATATGCCGTACTTTCCAAAGCCAAGCATTTTGCTATTCCCACCCGTGCCGAAAATAATTTCCTCCTCACTGCGGAAGAAATCGAACCCTATTTAGCGGAATCGGCGGTGATAGCCCTCTGTTCGCCGAGTAATCCGACGGGGACGATGTTTACTGCCGAACAACTTTTACCCATCTGTGAACTGGTATTAGCGGAAAATAAACGCCGTGCCGAAGTCGGACAGAAACCGCTCTATCTGCTGTTTGATATGGTGTATTGGCAATATGCCACGCCGAATCGTCCGCATGTACATCCTTTGGCATTATTACCCGAACTGAAACCCTACGTGATTTATGCCGACGGCATGTCTAAATCCTTCGGCGCAACGGGTATTCGGGTTGGTTGGGCAGTGGGACCGGCACAGACGATGGGACATATCTCCGATTTGATTGGTTTTATCGGGGCTTGGGCTCCCAAACCGGAGCAATATGCCTGTGCGCAATACCTTCACCGCTTTGACGCGCAAGCCGAATACCTTGCCCACGCCCGCAAGATCGCCTTCCGCCGGATGGAAACGGTTGAAAACACGATCGCTGATATGCAAAAAGAGGGCTTAGGCATCCGTTGCATCGAACCGCAGGGAGGCTTTTTCATGTCTATTGAAGTGCCTGTATTAGGAGCTAAGACAACCGACGGCACACTCCTGAACGACTATGAGAGCATCCGTAAGTTCATCCTCCACGAAGGCAAGACGGCTTTCGGACCCTTTGCCGCCTTCGACAACCCTGAAAGTGAGACGTGGTTTCGGGCATCGGTCAGCAGTCTGTCGGATGACGACATCGAGTACGGTTTGAGTGAACTCAGGAAGGCGTTGAAGAGCTTGAGTTAAGAGCAATCTATCCGTCATCAACTAAAAATAGTGTCCCTATTCCGCAAGACAATAGGTATTAGGCACTATTTTTGATAGCAGGAAGCTAATTAATTTAGTTTGATGATGAGTAAAAATAACTCCGCTAACCAAACCGTAAACGATAAGAATTATACTACCATTCTATGGTGGGTCTTTGGTGCTATCGTAGGTTTATATGGATTATATATTTGGGGTCTTTCTTGTCCCTCGTGCTTTGGGTGGCTATACAATGATAAGTATCAGTTGAAAGCAAATGAATTTGGCGATGCGTTTGGTAGTTTTAACGCTATTGTAGGTATCGTTACGATTATTGGCTTGATCTTGAACTATCAGTTACAACAAGAACAGATCAAAGAACTTAAAAATCAGGTCAAGAAACAGGAAGATGATTCTAAGTTTCAGTTTTTAATGGAACTTTTGGATAAACAGTTAAATTTAATCAGTCTCATAAATATTAATATAATAATTTGCGATAATATTGAAAAAGCAATGCTTGATTTGAAAGAACCTCACAAAATCTATCAAACGGCTAAAATAAATGCAATAACAAGTAATTTTATTGAAATATTAAGAAGTCCAAAAAGGACTCCCAACATTGAAACTCTTGTAAAAGAACTTAATAGCAGGGAACTAAATTCTTATGATGGAATTGATTTATTTGTTTCTATTCCATTAAATAGATTAAATCAAATAATAAAAAATATTACACCTGAAACCAAGAAAAATGAAACTGTTGAGGATTTATATAAATTACATAATGAAATTTACATACATGATAACTCTTTGCAAATAATTAAGGATTCTTCGGCATATTTGCCAATAGTTGAAAGCGTATTGGAAATTACGGAAGAAATAAACAAACTTGAACCCGAAAAATTAAAATACTATTATTCTCGGATACGTCATTATTTGACGAGAGATAAGCACGATTTTGTCTTTTGTGCAATAATTACAGCTTATTTCTATGAATACTATGCCACAGATATGAACCATTATAAAGAAATTGTTAGGGATGATATTTTCATTAGATATAAAACATTATTCCCTAATATGGACGATTCTTGGCTCAAAAAATTTGCAGAAATAAATCCTGAGTTTGAAACATATATAAATGAAAATTATTTTAGCAAAATAGCTAAAATAGAATGAGGGAGTAAATCTATTCTATTTACTCCCCTTCTCATTGGATTTTCTTTACCCCACCCGTTGCTTTATATCCAAGCCGAAGCGGTTGGCGGTGTCTTGGGCGAGGTCGTAGCCTGCATCCATGTGGCGGAGAACACCCATCGCAGGGTCGTTGGTCAGGACGCGCTCCAAGCGTTTAGAGGCTTCGGGGGTGCCGTCGGCGACGATCACCTGCCCCGCATGAATGGAATAACCGATGCCCACGCCTCCCCCGTGATGCAGGGACACCCACGTAGCCCCGCCCGCAATGTTCACCATCGCGTTGAGGACAGCCCAGTCGGCGATGGCATCGCTCCCGTCCAGCATGGCTTCCGTCTCGCGGTTGGGGGATGCCACAGACCCGCAATCGAGATGGTCTCTGCCGATGACGATGGGCGCGCTGACCTCCCCTTTGGCGACTAATTCATTGAAAAGGAGTCCCGCTTTGGCGCGTTCACCCATCCCTAACCAGCAAATCCGCGCCGGCAAACCCTGAAAAGCAATGCGTTCTTTGGCTAACTTCAGCCAGCGGATCATAGATTCATTTTCGGGGAATAAGTCCATAAGGGCTTGGTCGGTGCGGTAAATGTCCTTCGGATCACCCGACAATGCCGCCCAGCGAAACGGTCCTTTCCCCTCACAAAAAAGCGGCCGAATATACGCCGGCACAAATCCCGGGAAGTCAAAGGCATTTTCTACGCCTTGTGTGAGGGCTTGTCCGCGCAGATTATTGCCGTAATCAAAGGTTATTGCGCCCATTTTTTGCAATTCCAGCATTAAACGGACGTGAACCGCCATCGTCTCTAATGATAGGCGGATGTATTCATCGGGGTTGGATTCTCGCAGGAGTTTCGCTTCGGCTACCGACATATTTTTAGGGAAATAACCGATCAGGGGATCATGTGCCGAAGTTTGATCCGTCAACGTATCGGGGACGATATTTCTTTCGATCAGTCGTTGGAGCAAGTCCACTACATTACAACATACGGCGATGGAGACGGCTTCTCCCTTCACTTTGGCTTCTAAGGCGCGATCAATTCCTGCGTCAATCGTAGGTAAATATTCATCTAAGTATCGGGTTTCGAGGCGTTTTTGGATGCGCCATTCTTCCATTTCCGCCGCGAGACAAACGCCTCCGTTAAGGGTTATGGCAAGGGGTTGCGCGCCCCCCATCCCTCCTAAGCCGGCGGTAACGTTGAGTTTATGGCTCAAAGTACCGTCATAATGGAGTTTGGCTAAGGAAGCGAATGTTTCATACGTCCCTTGCACGATGCCCTGCGAACCGATATAAATCCATGAGCCAGCGGTCATTTGTCCGTACATGATGAGTCCTTTCTGCTCCAAATCACGGAAATTCTCATAGGTAGCCCACTTGGGAACGAGCATGGAGTTGGAGATCAGCACACGGGGCGCGTCGGGATGGGTTTTGAGGATGCCGACGGGTTTACCGGACTGCACGAGGAGGGTCTCGTCATTTTCCAAGTCTTGTAACGCCCGCAGGATACGCGCTAAGGCTTCGGGATTACGGGCTGCCTTGCCGTTTCCTCCGTAGACGATGAGTTCTTCGGGGCGTTCGGCGACATTGGGGTCGAGGTTATTGAGGAGCATCCGATAAGCCGCTTCTTGTAGCCAGCCTTTGCAATGCAGTGCCGTACGGACGGGCGCACCTTGCAGGGTGAGGGTAGGGGTCATGGGTTTTATAGTCTTTAGTCGGTCAAAGATAGGGAGAAAAAGCCAAGTACAGCTCAGCCGGGGTGATGTTATTTTTTAGCACTTACTCGAATAGACCCCTCTTAAAGTTTCGGGTATTTTAGATAACTTGCGTTCCTTTTGCTATACCTTAATCGTTACCAACCATGACCGCCGAAGAATATTTAGAAGCAGGCTACAACAAATTTGAAAAGGATCAATTCAAAGAAGCCCTGAAATGCTTTGACCAATGTTTGCGTTTGAATCCCAACCATGTAGAAGCACTTTTCATGCGCGGAAATACTAAAGGGCGTTTACATCAGCATCTGCAAGCCATCAAAGACTTGGATCGGGCAATTCAACTGGACCCGCAACATGCCAAAGCCTATTATGCGCGCGGATATAGTCATAGTGAACTGCGCCGGTATACGGAAGCCATCCGCGATTTTGAAAAAGCCGTAGCCCTAAATCCCGAATACGATACTGCTTTTTATAATTTGGGTTACTGTTCGTTTTGTATCCGTGATTACGACAAAGCCCTACCGGCATTGGAACAATCGATCCAACTGAATCCCGATTACGCGCTGGCGTACTTTTATCGCGGTTTCGTTTACATGAACGAAGACCGATTAGACGAAGCCATAACCGACTTTGAAAAAGCCTATGAACTAAAACCGGATGACCCGATCGTGCTTTATAATTTAGCCTATGCTAAAAAGAGCATGGACAAACCCGAAGAATCTCTCGAAATCATGGATAAACTCATTGCGATAGTCCCTGATGATTACGAGGCTTTTGCGTATAAAGGACAGGTTTACAGGGAACTAAAGCAATTCCGGGAAGCTGTTAACGCTTGTTCCGAATCCCTACGTATTAAACCCGCCCAACCCCGAACGCTTACCTGTAGGGCTTTCTGTTACATCGAATTAGAAGAATATGCTAATGCCATCAAAGACCTAAACAAAATTATATTATACGATCCCGCAAATTTCCACAGTGAAGTTTTGCTTGCCTTAGCCCACACTAAAAACGGTGAGGAAGATAAAGCACGAAAAATTCTTACGAAAATAAACCAAAAGAAACCGGGGATGATCGACAACTTGGTAAAACACTTTTACTCGGAGAATCCTTCTTTAATCGCCGAAATAAACCCGCTCTACAAAGATTTCGAGAAGAAATTTTCATCCGAATTCAAAGACGAACTTACTAAATTATCCCAAAGCTGACCTGCGATCCCTATCCGACAAGACACTAATTGTTTAACAGTTGAACATTGGTGATGTAGGCTATAATTTTATTTTTGATCGCAACGACCGGAATAGAAGTCATTTTAGCCGTAAAAGGCTCTCCATAACGATTGGCAAGATGGTTTATGGTTAAAAAGAGGGTACTTATGGCAGCCATAATCGGTACTGCAAGATATTCCCAATGGCTGTGTTCACCGCCTAAATCAATATCACCCAAGAAAAATGGTATCAATATTACATACGTAACCACGATAATCCGCGTAAACGCGCTATATATTTTCAAGAAAGGGGTATTTTTGATCCGTTCCGCTTTTCCTTGTATGTCGTAAAAACGATTGATGTGTTGCAAAAGGTCTATTTTCTCAAGGCTTGCCTGACTATTCATCACCTTTTCAATAGTAAAACTAATCGTTAAGAGCAGATCGGGGGTAGTAGATGATGTTTGTTGCACGTTAGCCGTACTTGGATGAACCAAATCTGTCGTCAGCCGCTCTATATACGTTTTCATCATTTCAGTAAGCGACTGAAAAATGATTTTGCCCGATGAATATTCGATATCCGCTTTCAAATATGTTTCCTCCTGAAAGTAAATATACATTCTGGAGACCATACTTTTGGTGTTATTATTTAATTCTCCAATGACTTTCCGGGCTTCCCACCAGCGGTCATAGGCGGAATTCATACGGAAACCCAAAAAGAAAGCAACTGCAAACCCGAAAACAGAACCCAGCTGGCTTGAAATTTTATAAATATGATCGCCATATTGCTCTTCAATAATAAGTATTAAAGTTCCATAGATCATACTAACAATAAAATAAGGTACGGATACTTTTATGAGTTCCCAATACCCGCCACGTTCTGTACGAATCATAATTGTAATTCAAACTAACTTGAATGGATGGAAAGTAAAATAACACAGTGATCCGCTATTATTCTTATTCCTAAGTTTTTTTAACCAGTGCGATTCTACGTAATATGACCTGCATCATCTTTTATAAAAAGTAGAACGATTACCTTTGCACCATCATCGTTAACGTTTTATATTACTTTGTTTGACAGTATCATTGCTTTTTCCGTTCGGAATAAGTTATTGATTGGTGTCGGTATCTTGATTTGGTTGGTTTGGGGACTCTGGTCGCTCAGCCGGCTGAACTTAGATGCCCTGCCCGACATCACCAATAACCAAGTGCAGGTCATCACCACCGCGCCCAACTTAGCCCCGACGGAAATGGAACAATACATCACCTATCCCTTAGAGATTGCTTTAGCCGGCATCCCGAAGGTACAGGAAATCCGTTCCATATCCCGCTTCGGTTTAAGTGTGGTTACCATCGTCTTTGAAGATGAAGTAAGCATTTACCTTGCCCGCCAACAGGTCGGCGAACGGCTCGTTCAGGTGGCGAACCAACTGCCCGCCCAACCTTACCTCGCACCCGTAACGACCGGTTTAGGCGAAATATTCCAATACACCCTGCAAGTCAAGGACGGTTACCAACATCGCTACGATACCCAAGAACTCCGCACCATTCAAGATTGGTTCATCAAACGGCAACTCTTAGGAACGGAAGGCGTAGCGGAAGTCAGTAGTTTCGGAGGTTATGTCAAGCAATACGAAGTCGCCATCACACCCGAAAAACTCAAGCAATATAACCTGACCTTCGCCGACCTGATGCACGCCCTCGAAGCCAATAATGAAAATACGGGTGGGGCATACATCGAAAAGGGGCATTCTTTGTATTACATCAGGGGCTTGGGACTTTTGAGCAGTTTGGAAGAAATAGCGCAAGTTCCCATCCCGCATCGCACCCAAAACGGCGTTCCGCTTCGGGTCGGACAGGTGGCGGAAGTGCAGTACGGCTCAGCGGTACGATACGGGGCGTTAACCCATAACGGTAATGGAGAATCCGTCGGGGGAATCGTGCTGATGCTCAAAGGCGAAAATTCCCGAAACGTCATTGCCCGCGTCAAAGATCGGATGGCGCAAATTGAAAAATCTTTACCCGAAGGCATCACGGTAAAGCCTTATTTGGATCGAAGTGTCCTTTTAGGAAAATCCCTCAATACCGTCCGTAATAATTTATTGGAGGGCGGGCTGATTGTTATCTTCATTCTGGTTCTGCTTTTGGGCAATTTTCGGGCAGGGTTGGTGGTTTCGTCGGTGATTCCCTTGGCTCTCCTTTTTGCTATTGGCATGATGAACCTCACCGGCGTTTCGGGTAATCTGATGAGTTTGGGCGCGATAGACTTCGGCTTGGTGGTGGACGGGGCGGTCATCATCGTGGAAAGTATCGTTCACCGAATGCACCTTTCTGGCTTATTCCGCGACCGCAGGAGACCCTCCCGCGAAGATTTTGATAATCTCGTCATCAATCAATCGCAAAAGATACGTAAATCCGCCGCCTTTGGGGAATTAATCATCTTGATCGTTTACCTGCCGATCTTAACGCTGGCAGGTGTTGAAGGTAAAATGTTTGGCCCGATGGCGGAAACAGTGAGCTATGCCATCATCGGTGCGCTGATCTTATCCCTAACGTATGTGCCGATGATGAGTGCCTTAATGCTGAATCATCCCGTTTCGCATAAAAAATCTTTTGCCGACCGACTGATGGACGGATTACAACGCCTCTATGTTCCGGCACTCAAATTCGTCTTTCGGAAAGCAGTATGGGTATTTGGCGTTGCGGGCTTGGCGTTGGTTGCTTCGGTATTTGTGTTTAACCGCTTGGGCGGAGAATTCATCCCCCAGTTGGACGAAGGCGATTTTGCGGTGGAAGTAGCTTTTCAGCCCGGCACATCATTAAGTGAAGTGATCCAAACGTCGTCCCGCATCGAAAAAGAAATGTTGCAGACTTTTCCCGAAATTGAGCAAATCGTCGGAAAGATCGGAACGGCGGAAATTCCCACCGACCCCATGCCTATCGAACGGATGGATATGATGATTATCCTCAAAGATCGGAAAGAATGGAAAAATAATCTTTCGCCCGAAGCCTTAGCCTCCCGAATGCAAACGATTTTTGATAAATATCCGGGGGTCGGCACCAGTTTTCAGCAACCCATCCAAATGCGTTTTAACGAACTGATGACGGGCGCAAAAACCGATATTGCCATCCAAATCTTTGGGGAAGACCTCGATACGCTGGCTTCTTTGGGTGAAAAAACGCTGAAAATCGTCCGAAACGTAGCCGGTGCGGAAGATGCTTACGTGGAAAACGTTACCGGTTTACCTCAAATCAACGTAGCCTACCGCCCCGAACGCTTGGCGCAATACGGGCTTACCCGCCAAGAACTGAACCGAATATTGAGTGCTTCCTTTGCGGGGCAGACGGTCGGCAGTATCTACGAAGGCGAAAAAAGGTTTGACTTGGTGGTTCGTTTAGCCCCCGAAAAACGCCTTTCCCCCACCCAAATCGGTGAATTATATGTGCCGTTGCCTTCGGGCGGTCAAGTTCCGTTTTCGGACGTAGCCCGTATCGAAATCACCGAAGGTCCCGGGCAAATCTCCCGTGAACGCACCCGCCGACGCATCACCATTGGCTTAAACGTGCGGGATCGAGATATTGAATCGGTCATCGGCGATATTGAATCCCTTTTGGGAAAAGAATTACGCTTGCCCGCCGGCTACACCGTTCATTACGGCGGTGAGTTTGAAAATTTAGCCCATGCCAAAGCCCGTTTAGCGATAGCCGTACCCGTCGCTTTAGTTTTAATTCTCGGACTGCTTTATTTTTCCTTAGGTAACGTAGGCGAAACGCTCCTGATTTTTACGGCGATTCCTTTTTCGGCGGTAGGAGGTATCGGGGCTTTGTGGTTACGGGATATGCCCTTTAGTATTTCGGCAGGTGTGGGTTTCATCGCCCTTTTCGGGGTGGCGGTGCTGAACGGTTTGGTACTGATCGGTTATTTCCATGAATTAAAGTCCATCGGTTATGATGCGCCCCTCCGCCGTACGATCACCGGTTCATCCGAACGCCTCCGCCCCGTGTTGATGACGGCTTTGGTGGCATCTTTGGGCTTTTTGCCGATGGCTTTATCCACTGCGCCGGGTGCTGAAGTCCAGCGTCCGTTGGCTACGGTGGTCATCGGCGGATTGATAACGGCTACACTCTTGACGCTCTTTCTGTTACCTTTACTTTATTATCGGTTCAAAAAATGATGAAACGTTTGATCGGCATGGTGATGCTGGCATCGGTCTTCGGCGGAAAAGTTGTTCATGGGCAAACGCTTCGCTTATCGGAAGCCTTAGCCCGTGCGGAAAAAGAATATTTGGGCTTACAAGCCACCCAAAGCCAAGTTTCTGCCGAACGCGCCCTGATTCCCGCCGCCAAAGATTTACCCAAAACGACAATGACCGGTGTATTTGGCGGCATCAACAGCCACAATGAAACCGATTACTCCCTGAATATCAGTCAAACGTTTGCCCTGCCGGCATATTATCGGGCGGGTCAGCAGTATTACCGCGCCCGAACCGAACAAGCCGAATCCATATTAAACTTGCAGAAATATGAATTACGCCAAGCCGTAAAGCAGGTTTATTATGACATTATCTACTTAAATGAGTATCACAAACTCTTACAATCGGAGGATAGCCTCTTTGAGAAGTATTATCATGCGGTAACTGTTCATTATCAAGCGGGAGGCACCTCCCTCTTGGAGAAAGTGAACGCCGAAAACCATGTCCGGGAAATTGAAAGTTTATTGATGGGATTAGAATATGATCGCAAGATCGCCCATCGGCGGCTGGCTTTTCTGCTCAACAGCCCCGATAGCGTTACGGTCAGTCCTGCGGAATCCGTCCGAAGAAGCCTTCCACCCGCTCCGAATGATAGTATATTAACGGAAAATCATCCGTCTCTCCAACCCATCAAACAACAGATCAGCGTAGCCGAACAAAGCCTGCAATGGGAAACCAAAAAACGGCTGCCGGAGTTTAACTTGGGATATATGCAACAGTCGTTCTATCAGTTTTACGGAGTGGGGCATATGTTGCAAATAGGCATGAATATTCCTTTTTACCGAAAAGCCTACCAAGCCCGTATCGAGTCCGCCCAAGAACAGCTTTTGGCTACCCGAAAAAATTACGACTTCCGTTACCAAGAAGCCCAATTCAATCGTCAGAGCGCGTGGATGCAAGTACAACGGTATCAAAGTCTATTAGCTTACTACGACACCGTAGCACTTAAACAAGCGTCCCTGCTTTTGGAGTCGGGCATCAAAAATTACCAAGCCGGTGAAATTTCCTACTTGGAATACTTGATGGTTAAACATGAAGCCTTAGCCATCCGAAGGAATTATTTAGAAACGCTACGTAATTACAATCGTTCCGTCATTGAGTGGGAGGGATGGTTAGAGGGGCGTTAAAAAACAGTTACGATTTGCCTTTTTTAAGACATGAATAAATTGCATCGCTTTCAATAACCTATCGGAAGAATAAATAAAATTACATATAATATTTAAATTGAAATAAAGCAAAGTTAACTATGTATTTTACAAAAATAAACCAATTTTGACTTCGATATTAAGGATTCTTTAGAAACGTTCGAGTGGAAAATACACTCGAACTATGTGTTATTTAATTTTAAAAAAATAAACGATCACTAAATAAATGCCTAAAAAATGATGGCTTTTAGCGGACAAGTGTTATCGTCCCTACCTTTGTAAATACGAATCCATCGTACTCTTCGGCGACCAAATGATAGGTGTACGCCCCCTCGGGAACAGGCATTCCGTTAAACGTGCCGTCCCAAAATCGGTTGATGTCGGAGGTTTCAAACACTTTTTCACCCCAACGATTGAATACTTCAAAGTGATATTTTGCCACACCCGGCAGGTTGAAAATCAGGAATTTGTCGTTATTTTCATCCCCATTCGGCGAAAAAGCATTGGGAATGAAGATTTCTCGGGTCGCAACCTGTACTTTCAGCTTGATAATCGTGGAGCAGTTGGCGGAATTGGTCAGCAATAACGTAGGTTCAAATATCCCATGTGAACCGTAGCGATGCTCAGGATTCTGGAGGATAGTCTCTGCGGGCGTGCCGTCATCAAAAAACCAGGTGCGGATTACGTCTGTGGTGTCTATTTTGGCATGAAATTGTACCGTTAGGGGTGCGCGCCCCGAGTCTGGCTCAACGGTTGCGGTGGCTCGCGGGAAGTCAAACACCTTGATCCTGCGGGAGAAAGGTCTGGAAACACAGCTTTCGGAAGCCACTTGCAAGCTAACCTGATGAATCCCCGGACGACTAAACTTTAATTTATAAGTAGGCATCTCTGCTTTGACAATCTTGCCGTTTTGGATGTTCCAGATTAATCGCGTATCGTCGGGGAGGTTGCCCGTTAGTACCAAAGTCGCCTCTTCATTCAAACATATGGGTGATGATAATTCAAAATCAGCCGTTGGATTGATGACTTTTACCTCATTTTCAAAGAGACTGGAGGTGCATTCCCCGTTGATTAAGCGCAAGCGAAACGTGAACGTACCTACCGAATCCAATTTGACCTTATGAATCCCCTGCGGATTCGGATTATAGGTAACCGATTGGTTACCGAAATCCCATTCATATATACTGCCTTTTGGCGCATAGCCGTTGAAGGAAATCTCAACTGTTTCGCCCTTACATAAAACTTTTTTAGAAGCCTTAAAAGATGCCGTCGGAATCGGTAAAATGTTCACTTTTTGAGCCACAATCGGTGAGAGACAGCCCTGATCCGTTACCTGAAGTTGGATCATTTTTTCACCCGAATCAGGGAAAAACAGCGTGATCTTACGCGGATTGGTCGCATTTACGACTTGCGCATTGCCCGTCATCCAGTTCAGGACGGCGTTCGCTCCTGCCTGCCCCGTATATTGTAGTTGAAAGGTATCCTGACTACATACGTTCGGGCGACTGATAATAAAATCCGCCGTCGGTATCTTTTTAACATTGATATTCAGGGAAAAAGGCTCGGATGGACAGTCATCCCGTTCCACCAACAGCGTAATATTTTTCGTTCCGAAGGTCGGGTAGCTGATCGGTTCGGGGGCAAAAGCCGTATCTTGGGGACGATTTGCGCCTTCACTTTGCCAAATAAAACGCATTCTTCCTTCTCGTTTCCCAGAATAAATAAGCCTTATCGGTTCATTCTCGCAAACATTATTTGGCTCAACACGAAATTCTGCTGATGGTGTGGGTTTTATGGTCATCGTTTGGAAAATAGGCACGGATGCACAACCATTCTGAACCACCGATACCGATAGGGGATATTGTCCGGCTTGCGACCATTTTAAGCGGTGAGGACCTTTGCCTGCTGTGCCTCCGACTCCCGAACCAAAATCCCATGAATAAGTTGCGTTATCTTGTGCCGTACCGGTGAAAGTAAGTAAAACTTCTTCGCCAATGCAGGCGGGATTGGGTGCTAAAGTAAACTGCGGGATAGGATATGGCGTTATCAAAATCCGTTGATTTGATGTTCGTGCAGAACAAATACCTTCTTTTGCCTCAAGGTTGATGGTTTTACTACCCGTTCCCTGCCAAATAACCTTAAAATTTCGCAAAGAACCGCCCGGTAGGCGCGTACCTCCAGCAACATTCCAAGATAAGTCAGCAAATTCCGTCCCCGTACCGGTGTAGGAAACGCTGACCGTATCACCCTCACAAAGGGAAGTAGGTTGAATAGTAAAATCAGCCGTCGGGGCAAAGCGAACGAAAACATTTCGGCTAACCGTATTGGATAAGCATCCGCGATCATTGATGGAAAGCGTTACGAGTTTGTCGCCTTCGTTGCGCCAGATGACCTTTAGGGTCTGATTATCAAGCCGTTCTACGATGGTAGCACCGTCCGCCTGCCAGTCGAAGGTGGCGTTAGCCGTTGCGCGCCCCGTGAACTGAATCGTAGCCGTATCTCCCGCACAAAGGCTGTCGGGAAACAATCGAAAGGAGGCTTCGGGAACTGAAAAAACGTTGATCCTTTGGCGGACGGTATCGGAAAAGCAATTCGCCTCCGCGACTGAAAGGCTAACCGTTGGCGTACTTTCCTGACTCCAGCGCACCAAGTAACGGCGGTTTTCCTCTTGGGTGATGATCGTTCCGTTGGCAAAATCCCAAGAATATAAGGCATTTGGTGGAGAATCTCCCGTATAAAGAATCGTAGCGGGTGAACCCACACAAACGGGATTCGGCTGAATGGAAAAAGTGGCTTGGGGCGCACCGCGAACCGTTACACTATCTATAAAGGGTTCAGATTGGCAATCACCGTCCTCCAACCGCAAACGAATGATCTTTTTTCCCGAAGTATTCCAAGTAAGGGTATGTGGTCCCGTACCAGTACCCGGATCGGCTGTTGCACCCGCAAAATCCCAAATAAAATTCGGATTATTCGGTGCAAAACCCCGAAACCGAATGGTTACGCTTTCGCCGGCACAAACCGATTTCGGCGTTACTTCAAAATCAGCCGTCGGTTGGGGGCGAACAACGATATTTACCTCCCGCATCACGGTGCAGTTTCCGTCTCCTACCGAAAGGCGAACGGTCTTTGTACCCGGACTGTCCCATGTAATCGATTGGTTACCCGTTCCCGAACCCGGATTGGCACTTCCGCCATCGAATTGCCAAGCAATATTATTTCCATCTTTAATGTTTGGACGTAAGGTAGCTCTTTGCCCCACACAGACCGTTTCCGGTTCGGCGATGAGTTCCGCTTCGGGCGACTGCCGTACATCTATCGTTTGGGTAGTGGATTGGGGAGGACAGCCCGGCACGGTTACCGTAAGCCGAACCGTTTTTCTGCCAACCGTATTCCATTTCACCCGTTGCCTGCCCGAGCCAATACCCGGAACGCCCTTCCCGTCGGCGAAATCCCAGACGTATTGCGCACCGTTGGTTGGATTTCCAACTAAAGTAATAGTAGCACTGTCGCCCATGCAAACCGGGCGGGGCTGAACCGAAAATTGGGCATTTGCCCCGTTTCCAACCCAGATATTACGTACAATTTGCGGAGAATTACAATTATTTTCCCGAACGGAAAGGGTAATGAGCTTATTGCCCGTCGTATTCCACTTGACGGTGTGGGGACCGCGTCCCGTACCAGGGGTAGCTGTTCCCCCATCAAAACTCCAACTGAAGACCGCACTGTTGCCCGCTTCACCTGTGAAGGTAACCACAAGGCTTTCATCCCCGCAAAGGGTATCTTTATTCACCGTATAGGATGCTATCGGTGAGGGCATCACGTCTACCGCTTCGTAGCGATAATCGGAGGAACATTCATCATTTCTAACCAAAAGTCCTACCGTTTTCGTGCCGGGACTGTTCCAAACGACTTTATGCGGACCCGGTCCAATACCCGGAATAGCCCTCCCTCCATCAAACGTCCATTCATAACGGACATTCGGCACAGCAGGCGCATTGTAATTAATGATCGTAGTATCGCCCGCACAGATGCGCCAAGGATTGATCGTAAAACTGGGCGAGGGTTCATCCAAGACTTTCACAACGGCGGTATCTTCATCGGTGCAAGTGCCTTTTCGGGTCGTTAAGTAAATGGTAGCACTTTTATTCAAGAAAAAAGCCACCGATTGGGTGTTCCCTGCCACACCGGGCGGGTCGGAACGCCACGAATATTGGATGTCGGTATAGGCGGGATTAAAGGGAAGCGCCGTCAATAAGACTGAATCACCGGGACAGATCACCCGAGCCGGCGGGACGATGCGGACTAACTCCCCCGGTTCGATACAGTTGAGGTTACATCGGTTGGGTGAAGGCGTACGGTCATTGGTGCGCCAGCTTCCGCCGTCGGGTTCACGGAAGAATTGGGCTTTGCCGTTGGAAAAAGCATCGTTGGCTATCGTACCCAGAAAGGTGATCTTGCTCATACTGTTGAGCGAACGTGCCGAAGGAAAGCTCACCACTGTTCCCGAACCGTTGCAGGTGCAGTTGGTAGAAACATCGCGGTTGAAGGCGTTATTGGTTCGGATGATGTCCGCCGAAGCGTGCGCATCACTTCCCCAATAGACGGCATCTAAGGCATTAGCATTGCGGTCATAGAGGGCTATCCACCCGAATTTATTATCCAAAAACCACCGCGAACCCGCACATAAAAAGCCGTTTGCCTTGTAGTCGTTGAGGTTGAAAGTGGAATTTTTGCCACCGTTTACGCCTCCGACGGTAATAAATCCGAGCGGCGGGATCTTCGTTCCTCTCGGAAAAGTAAATGCACCCGCATTGATTTCACTGAAACTCGTCCCGCAGATGTTCGGAACGTTATCGTTATTAGCCGCGAGGGTGAAACAGGAAATATCAACCGAATCACAGGGGCTGGTATTGTAAAGTTCCACCCATTCCCACGTTTCGGTTGGGTCTCCACCGAATTTGGCACATTCGGAATAGAAACTGTTGGCACGCATGATGCCCTTGGGATCGTTAGGCGTTGGACTGCCGGGATACACCATCAGTTCATTAATCACCACTTGAGCCTTCGTTTCTGCAAGGCACATCAGGAAAAGAAGCAAGCACCCAAGTAAGCCAATGATCTGCCGGATACCGACCATAAAAACAAAGATTGATCGAATTATTCCTAACAAAGATACGGATTTTTTGTAAGCGAAGCCCCCTACCGCTTGCCTTTTATCAACGACAGCATGTAAATGATCGCCGTTTCACTGCGGAGCCGTTCTTTTCCCAAGCTAACGACCTGAAAACCAGTGGCTTGGGCGTGATTTACCTCTGCTTCGGTGAAGTCTCCTTCGGGACCAATGGCGATAACGATAGCCTCATCAGAGAAGATTTCAGGGACAAACTTTCTTTGGTTTTCTAAACAATATGCCAAATTTTTATTACGTAAACCTTCCGTTTCAGCTATGGCTTCCTGCCAATCTTTACAAAAGCGAACTTCGGGCAGTTTTCCCCGCAGGCATTGTTTGACGGTGGCGATGAGGATTTTTGTTACCCGTTCGGGTTTGAGGATCGAGCGTTCGGAACGAGCAGTGGGGGTAAAATACAGGTGGGTTACGCCTAATTCTACGGCTTTTTCGATTGCCCATTCGACGGTCTCGCGGGATTTGAGGTAAGGAAAGATCAGATGGGTTTCATACAACGGGACATTCCAATCGGAGATGCGTTCAAGGATGCGGGTTTGGACGCTGTTTTTAGTAATTAGTTGGATTTCCACCCGAAAAAAGTCGCCCTCACCGTTGATAACGGCTATTTCATCCCCAACCTGATGCCGTAGTACACGGGTACAATGCTCGGCTTCCGAATCGGTAAGATAGAGCATATGATCGTCGTATTGGGTAGAAAAGAAGAGTTGCATCGCTTACACGCCGGCTACTTTGTATTTATAACCTAATTTGGTGAGTTCGGCTTTGACCTTCTCTAAGTGGTCGCCTTGCAGGATGATCTCACCGTCTTTGGCTGTTCCGCCGACGGCGCAGACGGACTTCAGCCTTTTTCCTAATGCCTCTAAATCTTCCTCTTTACCGACGAAATTATAGACGACGGTGGCTTTTTTCCCGCCTTTCAGCTTTTTATCAATGGTGATGCGGAGGTTTTGTTGGTTGGGCGGGGGCGTTTCAGTATCATCGTTATCGGGAACATCATTATAACCGTCAGGATCAGTAGAATAAACGAAGCCCCCCGTGTCGTTATTTTTCTTTTTCATGGTTTATTTATCTTGGGACGTTTGTAACAAGACGTGTATTTCAAAGTTAACAGAGCGTTGTCGTCCCGGAGTAGTGTATTCGGGGACTTTAATTATATCGTTGATCCCTACGTTATAATAGATACCGATACCCGTACTCCCAAAACCCGTAGGCAATTCAAAGGCAACGCCCATCGGAATCATCGCATACCAACGATTCAGTTGAATGTTGGAAGGGGCGTTGGGTTCTAAAAAGCCCTCTTGCTTGAAACGATAGCCGTAACGGATGCCGAATTTCGGGTAAATCATCCAAATTCGGGGACCAACCTTAAAATCTGCTTCTAAGGAAGTGAAGGCGGTACTTTCATTGTCGGCATAATTTTTCATGATGAGGGGTAACTCAAAGCCTCCACGCCTTTCCTTATAACAAAAGGTAGCCCCGATTTCCATCATACCGTTTTTATAGTATTGCTTGTAGAATGCGCCGATATTTCCCGTGCTGAACGTGCCTTCTGTGAGGGGATTGCGTTCGGCATTGAAGAAAAAAGTAAAGTCGGAAGCAAAGCGCAATCCCACCCCTCCGTACGGAAAACGAGTCGTAAAATGAGGCATCTTGGGTTTCTGTTGGGCGAATAAGGTACAGATTCCTACCCAACTCCACAAGCAAGTAAGGAACAACAGGCGTAAGTGCATAGGAATAATCCGATTATTTCGCGGAAGAAAGGAACTGCTCGTAGCCCAATTTTTTCAGGTTATTGGTTACGGTTTCGGCTTCTTCTTGTTGTTTTTGTTTGTAGGCTTTCACGAGTTGTAGGTAGCTGGGATGCTTACAGGCTAAAATCTGCATGGCTAAGATCGCGGCATTTTTAGCACTGTTCAGGGCTACGGTAGCTACGGGAACGCCCTGTGGCATCTGTAATATGGAATAGACGGCATCCATCCCGTCAATCGAATGAATGGCTTTGATCGGTACGCCGATAACGGGAATGGTAGCATGGGCGGCAATCATCCCCGGCAGATGGGCGGCACCGCTTGCCCCCGCTATCACCACACACATATCATTTCGGGTCAAATATTCGATGTAGCTGTTGAGGCATTTGGGATTGCGGTGAATATCCAAAATATCAATATCGTAGGGGATGCCGAATTGGTCTAAGACGCGCGCCGCGTCCTTCATTACCATCATGTCAAACACGCTGGACATCGCGATGGTGATCTCTGCTCTGGTCATGGATAGGTGATTTAGTCGTGAAAAAACAGCATTTGAGCGGTCAAAGTTACAGGAAAAACGGGCAAAAACACACATTCATCCCAATTTTCAGATAGGTTAACGCCTGATTGTTCACACGCAACGTTTGGCATACGAAACCACCCGCTAAAAACGTTATCTTTGGAACGTGATAGCACTTTTATTGATGAAACCTTGCTTACAACGATTAGGGGGCGTGTTACCTCTTTTGTTTCTATTCATCGCCGGTTGTGAAGATAAATATTCCGAACCGCCCCGACCGCCGCGTTGTTGTGCCGAAGTCCGCATCCTCAATTTGGCACGAAACAGCCCCCGATTGGATGGCTGGGTTAGTTATTACAATACGGAGCAACGGATGATTACCGACTTAGGCTTACGCGAGGTCTTTCCCAAGGAAGGCTACTGGACGATTGATGCCACCGACCCACCCAAAGCCGGGCTGAAGGGTGATTATCCGCAATATCGGATTCAGTTGGTAACGCAGGATTCCAGTTTGAAGAAAGGCAATATACTCAGTGATACCCATTTCGTTTTCAATAAAGGAGAACGCTATCTGGCTTTCCTAACCGACCGCGCCCCGAAACGTCCGGGTTGGGTGGTGCTGAAAGACCGCAAATATACCTTCACTGATCCTAAGGCAACCTTCCTCCGCGTACTCCAGTTAGGGAATCAGTCCAACCTTTACTTAAAGGTTACCAAAAATACGTCTACCACAGCACCAAACGTTGGATATGGACAAATCAGCAACTATTTACCGCAATTACCCGACTTTTATACGTTGGAATTGTACTCGGGTAATAATTTCCTGACTTCCATCAGCAATATGCGCTTAGAAGCCGGCGTGCGCTATACTTTTTATTACGACGGGCAGAAATTAGACTATTACAGCGAAGGAGCAAGTGTAAATTAAAAGAATAATCCACCGTTTTGTGGCTATTCTTAACTGCATCAGGGAGAAAATCCTAACTTCGCACTCACAATGGAGTCGCTTAAACATGAATGCGGGTTGGGGTTGATACGTTTACGTCAACCGATGGAGTATTACGTAGACCGTTACGGTACGCCATTATGGGGTTTGCGTAAGATGTTGGTTTTAATGGATAAACAACATAATAGAGGTCAGGACGGTGCGGGGTTGGCTTCCATTAAGATGAACGTACCGCCGGGCGTTACTTATTTGGCACGGGAACGGGTCTTTGAACCCACTCCACCTTGGAATCAGGTCGTCAAAAACATTGAATATCAATGGGAAACCTGTCAACGCCTCTATCCCTCGATCCCCGAAGCCGACCTCCGTTGGATGGAATTGTTCCCATTTGCTTCCGAATTATATCTGGGACACGTCCGTTATGGCACATATGGCAATAATTCGATAGAAAGTTGTCATCCCGTCGTCCGTGCCAATAATTGGAAAACTCGAACCCTCATCATGGCGGGTAACTTCAACCTGACCAATGTAGAAGATCAGTTCCGTAAGTTGGTAGAATTGGGACAACATCCCCGCGATTTGTCTGATACTGTTACGGTTTTGGAGCGGGTGGGACATTTCATAGACCGCGCCGTACAGGAACTTTTCGACCGATTCAAGCAGTCCGAACCCGAACTCACCAACATAGCTTTATCCGAACGCATCGCTGATACTCTGCCCACCATGGACGTTTTGAAACGCTCCGCCAAGTATTGGGATGGTGGATTTTTGATGGGTGGACTCATCGGGCATGGGGAAATGTTTGTGTTACGTGATCCTTGGGGCATACGTCCGGGTTATTATATGATAACCGATGAAGTTGTTGCGATAGCCTCAGAACGCGCCGCGTTGGCTTCCACTTTTGATGTAAAAATAGATAGCATTCAAGAAGTTTCCCCCGGTCAAGCCATCGTAGTTAAGCGGGACGGCACAATCATAACAGACTTTGTGCGTACCCCTCGTGAAAAGCGTGCCTGTTCATTTGAGCGGATTTACTTCTCTCGTCCCAACGATCCCGACATCTATCACGAACGGAAACAGTTAGGCAGATTGGTCGTTCCTTCCATTTTAGAAGCCATCAACGGAGAGATATCCAATACCATTTTTACCTATGTACCCAATTCTGCATCTATTGCCTTTCGCGGAATGGTGGAGGGCTTGGAAAACTTAGTAGCCGAACAAAATCAAAATATTCGCATCCGTTCCGAACAAATCATCTGGAAAGATACCACTTTACGAACTTTTATTTCGAGCGGAGTCGGTCGCAAGGAGATGGTCTCCCAAGTCTATAACGTTACGCACGGGTTATTAAAGGAGGGAGAAGACCACCTTGTTTGCATTGATGATTCAATCGTTCGCGGGACAACATTGAAAGAAAGTCTATTAAAAATACTTTCACGTCTACATCCCAAATCCATCATCATCGTTTCATCTGCCCCGCAAATCCGGTATCCCGACTGTTACGGGATAGATATGTCGCAGTTGGGGCATTTTGTGGCATTTCAGGCGGCGGTGGAGCTATTGAAAGAGCGTTCGTTAGAAAACATATTGGATGAAGTCTATCAACAATGTTTAGAAGCGAAAGATAAAACCGAAGAAAATTTCGTCAAACGGGTGTATGAACCCTTCACGGAGCAGGAAATTTCGCTTCAGATAGCAAAGATGTTGCATACACCGGAACTGACCTGCCCCGTTAAAATCGTCTTTCAGCCCTTAGCTAACTTACCGATTGCCATCCCAAACCATCGTGGAGACTGGTATTTCAGCGGGGATTACCCTACGCCGGGGGGGAATCGCGTCGTCAATCAAGCGTTTATTAATTATTACGAGCGTAAAGATGTGCGGGCATACAGTTAAAAGATCGGTTTAAAATCACCCGTTTTATTAGAATATTTTTTTAATATTTCCCATTTAGGTTGGTTTTTTTTTACTTTCGGTAATGAAAATTAAATCACAATAGGTTCGGGTGTATTTTCCACTCGAACGCTTCGTTAATTCGATTAAATATTTTGGCAATTATTGCCTTTTTTAACCTAAATGACTATTCAGAAAATTAACATTACACGACTCGCAAATTTATTATTATAAATAATTTCATTTATATAAGTCCCTAAACAAATTGCTTAACAGGGTGGGGGGGGAAATGTTCCGGCATGAGCTATTTTTTGTATCATGAAAATATTTGCAATGTATCTAATGTTTGAATAGGCTTCTGTCAAAAATAATGCCAAAAAAACTTGATGCACCACTCGCCAAGAGATGAAAAATGTTCGGTCATGGCAACCCAAAATCAAATAAACCACCGTTTCAAATAGCAATCATTTATATGAAATAATTTACAATTAAATACCTTCGGATTTCGTTTTGTATCTGGTGCTGACATCCTACTTTTATTCCCGAAAAATCAATAACAATATCCGTTTTTCTCCTAACTTTGAATGTGTTTTTAACCCGATTTTCAACTATGTTTACATTACATCATATTTCAAACCCACCCGCTTCGATTCAAAGCGTATTGGAAAAACATACCAACGCCCTTTTAGAAGCCTTTGATGCCACCCTGAAGCGGACTTTCTTTGAATACTACAAAGAAAATCCCAAAGCCTACCCGGAAACTGCTCAGGCGGAGGGGCAATCCCGCTACGAGGGGCAGTTGAATAAATCCTTTGACCGTTTGCTCCAAAGCTATGATTCCCTCTCCAAGAGTGATGAAAGTTCGCCGTACACGGGTCAACCTTTGGGCATCACCTATCCTGTTTATAATAACTATGAAACGTATGTAAAACGTTCTGCCGAAGCCCTCCAAACGTGGCGCGTGGTTGATTTTCAGACCCGTTCCGCGATTTTGGTGGAAGCCTTAGACCGCATCGTCAATGACTTTTATGAAATTGCATTCGCTACAATGCACACTACCGGACAGGGCTTTATGATGGCGTTTCAAGCCTCGGGTCCCCATGCCAATGACCGTGCCTTAGAGGCGATGTCCGTAGCCTTCGATGAAATGAAAAAAGTGCCAACCCACGTACACTGGGAGAAAAATATGGGCAAAGTCATGGCACAAATGGACAAATATTTCCGCCTCGTGCCGAAAGGCGTAGGCTTAGCCATTGGTTGCTCTACCTTCCCGATTTGGAATTCCGTGCCGGGCATCTTTGCGAGCTTGGTTACGGGCAATACCGTGATCGTGAAGCCGCATCCGCTGGGTGTTTATCCCTTGGCAATCGTGGTGGCGCGTATTCAACAAGTGCTGGCGGATCATGGATTGAATCCCGAGGTCTGCTTGTTAGCCGTTGATACCCATGAAAATCTTTTATCAAAGAAATTAGCCGAGCATCCCACCGTAAAAGTTATCGACTTCACGGGCAGTTCCGAGTTTGGCGACTATGTGGAAAATTTACCGGGAAAAGTTACCTTCACTGAAAAGGCGGGCGTTAATTCTATGATAATAGATTCCACTACTGATTTAACCGCAATGGCAAATAACGTAGCTTTCTCGGTGGCGTTGTATAGCGGGCAAATGTGTACCCGTCCGCAAAACTTTTTTATCCCGAAAGGGGGTATCTTAGTAAACGGGGAAAAAGTTAGTTATGATGAAGTGGTAGAAGCGATCACCAAAGCGATTCAGGGCTTAGTAACGCATCCTAAGGCGGGTCCTGCCGTTTGCGGAGCGATTCAAAATCCCAATACATACAACCGCATCCAGCAGGCAAAAACTACCAAAGGAAAGCTCCTGTTGGACACGCATAAGGTAGAAAACCCTGAATTTCCGAATGCAAGGACGGCTTCGCCCATCGTTTTGGAGATTCCGGCAGACGACTACCACGTCTATTCCCATGAAGCCTTCGGTCCCATCGTGTACATCATCCCGACCGACGGTACGGCGCATAGCGTTGAACTTGCCAAGAAAATAGCTACCGAAAAAGGGGCAATTTCCTGCGGGGCATACACCACCGATGAATCCATCATGCGCCTGATTGCCGATGAAATGACGGAATCGGGTACGCCTGTTTCGTTTAATTTATTGGGACAGATATATGTGAACCAAAATTCAACTTTCAGCGATTTTCACGTGTCAGGAGCGAATCCCGCGGGCAATGCCACCTTCTCCGACTCGGCATTTGTGGCTAAGCGGTTCAGCATCGTAGGATTACGGGTGAGTAAGTAAGCAAACCATGATGACGAATTAAGCCTGACACTTATACACATGTCAGGCTTAATTCGTTATTGCTATTGATTCATAATTTCTCGTATCTTTGTCCAAAGCAAATGCGATGAATGTAACTGTTTCATTAGACTCGATCCGTCAAAAAGTGGCGGGTAAACGACATAAATTAGCACAACGGCAACCTAAAACAGACCTCTATTCACCCAACGTCAAAAAAATTACCAATGATTTTGGCGAAACCCTGACTCGCGTAGATGGTACTATACCTCAAGACTTACCGCTTCAGGATGGGGATCGCTTTCTATTTATCAGTTACGACCAGTCCCGTAACACTCATAATTTACATAAATACCCCGCTAAATTTTTCCCCGAACTGCCACGTTGGCTGATAGAACGTTATTCACAACCGGGTGATAAAGTATTAGACCCCTTTTGCGGGAGTGCTACAACCAATCTGGAAGCGATGCTATTAGGTCGGCATTCCGTCGGGGTGGACGTTGACCCTTTCGCCCAATTATTAGCACGGGTTAAAACCACTCCGATACCGCCGGATGTTTTGCAACCGCTCAATGAGCAAATCTTACGTCGAATCATTGCCTACCCGAATGATGCTCCAACACTAATCCCTACCTTCCCTTACCAAAATAATTGGTTTGAAGACTTTATTCAGCAGGAATTAGGCTACATAAATGGTATCATTCATCAATTAGACGCTTTACCGGAAGTAAAAGACTTTTATCGTATCTGTTTTTCTTCGATCATCCATTCGGTTTCCAATGCAGATGATAATTGTACCCGTACCGTCATCCGTAAGAAGCTCAATAAGAGAATCGAACCTGCGATGGCACTGACGGCTTTTGCTGAGACGCTTTTGGTAAACACTTGGTTTATGGAACAACTGTTTCATACTGATAAAACCAATGTAAATGTCTCCATTGAAAGAAAGCAAGATGCACGGCGGTTTGACCATTCGGATGAATATTTCCATCTGGCGGTTACTTCCCCGCCCTACGTGAATGCCGTTGATTATCCGCGTACCCATCAGTTGGAATTGTATTGGTTAGGCTTGGCGGATGGCTCACTTTCCACCTTGAAAAAGCAACACGTCGGCACGGAAACCGTCTCTGCTACCGACTATAAAAAACTGCATCAGTGGGGGATTGAAGAAATAGATAACATATTAAACCAAATCTATCAATCTGACCCGCGAAGAGCCTTTATCTGTTATAAATACCTGTG